>Ga0194123_10004571_pt1 | contig 15550 bp, 14 predicted proteins | sample TA2MahsurfametaG_5_FD_155479 | JGI IMG/M metagenome (GOLD analysis project Ga0194123, IMG submission 155479) | Freshwater microbial communities from Lake Tanganyika, Tanzania - TA2015023 Mahale A surface | ecosystem: Environmental > Aquatic > Freshwater > Lake | place: Tanzania: Lake Tanganyika... | reverse complement strand
GTATTGCCTTTGGCGTCGAGGAGCCTTCCTTCACCACACTGGCTCAACGCCTTGGCGATTGGGCGGCGACGCCGGAAGCGCTTGATGCCTGGCTGGGATGGCGCCGTGCTGCTGCTTCGGCCAATGGGCTTGAGGCGTTACTGGAACGCCTGGCTGATGGCCGCGTAGCGCCCGAAACGGCCGCCGCGTAGCGCCCGAAACGGCCGAGGATGTCTTCGCCTTCGCGCTGCATGAAGCCTTGCTTCGCGCTGCCATGACTGAGCACCCGGAATTGGCGGCTTTTGACGGCGCGGCGGCGGATCGGCTGGTCGCGGATTTCCGCGAAGCCGATCGCGCACGCATTACGCTGACGCGTGCGGAAGCGGCCCATGCCCATGCTGTGCGCGTGAAGGAAGTGCGCGATGGCGCGCCGGGCATGGCGGTGCTGCGTGGTGAGATGGAGAAAAAGCGCGGCCATTTGCCGGTGCGCGAATTGATGCTCCGCGCATCCCAGGCGGTGCAAAAGGCCAAGCCGATTTTCATGATGAGCCCGCTTTCGGTGGCGCAATTCCTTGCCCCCCCGCATGGGCTGAAGCCCGGGCTTTCCTTTGACCTGCTGGTGATTGATGAAGCGAGCCAGGTGGAGCCCGTGGATGCACTGGGCGCCATCACGCGTTGCCGGCAGGTGGTGGTGGTGGGTGATGACAAGCAAATGCCGCCTACACGCTTCTTCCAACGCATGACAGGTGAGGAAGGCGATGAAGCCCGCGAGGACACCGCTGATGATGTCGCGGCGCGGGATGTGGAAAGCATTCTTGGGCTTTGCAATGCACGCGGCCTGCCATCGGCCATGCTGCGTTGGCATTATCGCAGCCGGCATGAAAGCCTGATCGCGACATCCAACGCGGAATTCTACGACAATCGGCTTTTCATTCTGCCATCGCCGCGCGCACGGTCTGCCGCGCTTGGGCTTTCACTGCGCCGCGTTGAAGGGCGGTTTGACACCGGCGGTACGGGGACCAATGCGGAAGAAGCCCGCGCGGTTGCGGAAGCCGTCATTGCCCATGCACGCGAAACACCCGGCGATACCTTGGGGATTGCGGCGTTTTCCATTCGCCAGCGCGATGCCATCTTGAATGCGGTTGAAGCGGCGCGGTGCGACAATCCGGATACGGAAGCGTTTTTCGGCGCACATCCGGATGAGCCGTTTTTCGTCAAGAATTTGGAAAACATGCAGGGGGATGAACGCGATTCGATCATGATTTCGGTGGGCTATGGGCGTGGCGCTGATGGCAAGCTTGCCATGCGCTTCGGCCCGCTTTCCGCTGATGGTGGCGAACGCCGGCTGAATGTGCTGATCACCCGCGCGAAGAAGCGCTGCATAGTGTTTTCATCCATCGGTGCGGATGACATTGATTTGGCTCGTGCTTCTGGGCGCGGGGTCGCGACTCTCAAATCCTTCCTCGCCTTCGCCGCCGCCGGGGATGAACCGCGCGCCGCAGCAGCAAAAACCCAACCGGCGCCGATCGCGGCGGCCATTGGCAAGGCGATAGAAGCCGCGGGCAAGGAAGCGGTACCGCGCGTGGGTATGGCCGGCCTATTCCTAGATGTCGCGGCGCGCGATGCCGGCGATTATGTGCTGGGTATTGAAGCCGATGCGGGGGATTGGGCGGCGTTGCGTTCGGCGCGGGATCGCGAAAGGGGCCGCGCCAGTGCGCTTGAGGGGATGGGCTGGAAACTGGCGCGCGCCTGGTCACTTTCCTGGTATGGCAGGCCAGAGGCTGAGGCCGCGCGCATCGCTGCCCTATTGGGTGCCGCGCCCGCTACCGCCGCGCCGGAAGCAGCAATACCCGCGCCGGCAACCGGCTTGGCCGAACCTTACCGCGAAGCCGCGCCGGAGGTGCCGAAGGATACCGCGATTGCGGATGTGCCCTTCGCGACACTCGCCGCTATTGTCGCGGATATCATCAACGTTGAAGCGCCGATTACGATCGAAAGCCTTGCTGAACGCGTGCGGTTATTATGGGGGCTGGAAGCGCTGCCCACGCCGGCACGCGATGCGCTGCGTCAGGCCTTGGCGCTTGCGCGGCAATTGCATGGCGTGAAGGAAGAACAGGGTTTTCTGCTGGCCGAAGCCTCCATCATCTCCGCCCGAGATCGCCGCGCGGTGGGCGCCCATTTGCGCCGCGCTGCTGCCGTATCGCCGCGTGAGATCGCCGCTGCTGCTGAAAAACTTTTGGCACTCAGGCCAAGGACGACGGAAGCTGAACTCGCCGCCGGTATTCATCGCCTATTGGGGTTGGATACCAATGCTGCACCTGCCATCGCTGCGCGGCTTGCGGGGTTGATTGGCGCGGGTGTGGTCAAGCTTTAGGGCATGCAGTCAGACCAGCCAGCCGCAGGCGGGGAAGGAAGCCCGCATGGGTAGTGTCACCTCCTCGCGCGGTGCGGCGCTGTTTGGGGCGCGCGATGCGGTGGGTGCTGCGGGCGTTGCCATGGCAGCGACATTTCTTGCCTTTGGGGCCGCGGTGCGTGAAGCGGGGCTGCCGCCAGGTTGGGCGCTGGTGGCGTGCTGGGCGATTTATGGCATGCCCGGGCAATTGGTGCTGGTGCAGGCCGCTAGTACGGGTTTTGTGGGCGGGATCGCGCCTGCGGTGATGGGCGCCATTGCGGTGAATGCGCGTTTTCTGCCCATGGCGATTGCCATCTCCCGAAATCGCGGCGGGGGCGCGGCTCGCTTGGTTTTTGGGTTTTGGCCTGACAAGCTGGGTAGTGGCGGGGCTTGCCGCGCTGGCTGGGTTTTACGTCGCCGGCATGTTGGATGATCACGCGCGCGCCGCGTTGCTATTCGTCAATCCGCTTTACTACGCGCTGCTGCTGGCGGCTGATTTGGATAAGCCCGCACCGCGCCGCGCCATTCTATGCGGTGCAGCGGCGGCAGGACTGGTTTTCATCCTGCCATCTTCCATGGGGCTCTTGGCGGCGGGAATCATTGGCGGCACTGCTGCCTTTTTATGGGGGCGGGCGCGTGGAGGCCGCTGACCTTGCCCTCGCGCTCACCGCGCTTGCCTGCCTGTTGCTGCGCAGCGCGGGCGTTTGGCTGGCGGGCGGGCTTGGCGCGGATCATCCCATCATTGCCTGGGCAACGGCGATTGCGCAGGCAACCCTCGCGGCCTTTGTGATGCTGGCGATCATCGCACCAAGCGGGGCGCTGGCGGATGTGCCACTGGCAGCGCGGCTTTGCGGGCTTGGCGTGGGGGTTGCGGTGTGCCTTGCCTTCGGGCGCAATCTGCTGCCGGCGCTGGTGGTTGGGCTGGTAGCGATGCTGGCTTTGCGGGCGTTATTGGCCTGATCAGGAAAACTTCAGGCCTTCTCCGCCGCAAACCCCGCCACCAATTCGCGTATCCGCGCCGGGTCGCTTTGTTCCATCACGCGGCGCGCAAAGCGCGCGCAATCGCCGATATCAAGCCCGCGCACCGCCTGCTTCACGCGTGGAATGGCGGATGCATTCATCGAAAAGCTGCGAATGCCAAGCCCAAGCAAAAGCGGGATCAATTGTGGATTACCTGCCATCTCCCCGCAAATCGAAACCGGCATGCGTAGCCTGAGCGCGGCTTCGGTCGCGAATTGCATCAGGCGCAGCACAGCCGGGTGCAGCGGGTCATAAAGATGTGCCACTTCCGCATCACCGCGATCAACGGCGAGCGTATACATCGCCAGATCATTGCTGCCGATGGAAAAGAAATCTGCTTCCAGCGCAATCGCATCCGCCGCCAGCGCCGCACCTGGTGTTTCAATCATGGCACCCAGCAGCGGAAGCTTTTCCGGCAGCTTGTCACCCCGCCGGCGGAGCCGCCGTGCAACGCGGTCAAAAATATCGCGCGCCTGCTTCATTTCCTCAGGAATTGTCACCATCGGCAGCAGCAGTCGTACATTGCCATCAGGCGCTTCCGCTGCCACGCGCAAAATCGCGGCAAATTGCACTTCCAGCAATTCGGGCCGATGCAGCAATAACCTGATGCCACGCAGCCCAAGCGCAGGATTGGCGCCGGCATGAACGGGTGCCACGCCTTCAGCAAGGGCGGCGATATCCTTCTCGCCCCCCCAATCCAGCACGCGGATGGTCACCGGGTCCTGGCCCATCGCTTCCAGGATTTGGCGATAGGCAGCGCATTGCGCTTCCTCATCCGGCAAATCCTCGCGGTTCATGAACAGGAATTCGGTGCGGAGCAAACCAATGCCCTGCGCGCCGGCTTGCGCGATCAGCGGCAATTCCTGCGGAATTTCCAGATTGGCCTGCAATTCCACTTCTTCGCCATCAGTGGTGATGGCGGGCAGCCGGCGCAAGCGCCCAAGCCGCGCGCGTTCCCGCGCATAGGCCGCAAGCTTTTCCTTGGCAGCCGACAGCGTCGCCGCTTCAGGATGGATGGCAATACTCCCCGCTGCGCCATCCAGCACCACCTGGTCATTGCGCCGCACGCTTTCTGTCAGCCCCGGCACGCCAAGCACTGAAGGAATGCCAAGCGCGCGCAGCATGATGGCGGTATGGCCATCCGCGCCGCCTTCATCTGTCGCCACACCCGCAATGCGCGCCGGGTCCAATAGGGCAGCGTCTGAGGGCGTGAGTTCCTCAGCAATGAGAATGCACCCTTCTGGCAGATTCTTCAGGCTGCGAAAGGGCGTTGCTGTCAGGTTGCGCGTGACGCGCCGCGCAATGTCACGCACTTCCGTTGCACGGCGCGTGAGGCCGGCGCGGTCATCATCCTTTGCGGCAAGGATCGCTTCCGCAATCGCTTCCCCCTCATCCGTGATGGCGGTCTCGGCGGCCAGCAATTCGCCCTCAATCCTTTTGCGCGCACCACGGATCAGGCGCGAATTGCCGAGCATGAGCAGATGCGCATCAAGCAAGGGCGCGATTTCCTCCTGCGCTTCTTCAGGCAGGATGGCGATGCGCGTTTTGAGTTTGGTGACCTGCTTGCGCGAAAACGCGACCGCATCGGCCAGGCGCAGGCGTTCCGCTTCAATCGCTTCAGTGGTGATGCGCCGGCGCGGTGCTTCGGCGGGTGCTTCGCTGGTGTCAAAAGCAGGGCCAATAGCAATGCCGGGCGAAACCGCAATGCCGCGAAGCTGCGTTTCGCGCCGACGCGGGGATTTTGCCGCGCGCGGGCGGGCGGGCGTTTCACTCTTCATGGAAGCCTGCTTCGACCAAGCCAGCCACCGCGTCCAAAGCTTCCTTGGCGTCCCAGCCTTCAGCTTCGATCACAATTTCGGCACCGCGCCCGGCACCCAGCATCATCAACCCCATGATGGAAACGGCTGGCACGCTCTGCCCATCACGCAGCACATTCACGCAAGCAGAATAGCGTTCTGCCAATGCAACAAGCTTGGCTGCTGCGCGGGCGTGCAGGCCACGGCTATTCGGAATGACAACGCTGCGGCGCAGCACCATGCCTTCGGAAGAAGGGGCCGGGGCAGCTTCGTTCATTCCTTGGCGCTGCCATTGGGCTTGGCGCCGGCAACATCGCGGGCAAGTGCGATATATTTCCGCCCTGCTGCCTTGGCGTGATCCAGTGCTTCGTGCAGCGGTTCACTGCCGCGCACCTTCGCAAGTTTGACCAGTAGCGGCAGATTCACGCCGGCCAGCACTTCCACCGGCTTGCCTTTTTCCACCATTTGCATAGCCAGGTTTGAAGGCGTGCCGCCATACATATCGGTCAGCACAACAACGCCATCACCCTGGTCCACGCTTGCGATGCAGCCGCGTATTTCGCGCCGACGCAAATCCATATCATCATCGGGGCCGATGCAGACGGTGGCTACCGCTTGCTGCGGGCCGACAACATGCTCCATCGCCAGCCGCAATTCTTCGGCCAACCTGCCATGGGAAACCAGAACAAGACCAATCATGATGCTTGCGAAAGGGCCTCCTGGCCCGAAGCGGTAGAAGCGCCGGAGGGGCTAGCCTGTCCGCCGTTAATTTTCAATTCCCGATGCGCGAGGTCTACTCGCCACCCGGAAGCCTGAAGATGCCCCGCCAGGCGTTCCGCGACAAGGACAGACCGATGCTTGCCCCCCGTGCAGCCGACCGCGATGGTGAAATATTTTTTTCCTTCGGCAGCATAACGCGGCAGCAAAAGCTCAAGAAAATCCCGTAACCTATCCCAAAAGGCGGAAAAATCCGGATCGGCTTCAATGAAGGCTGCCACAGGCGCGGTCTGGCCGGTCATGGGGCGCAGCACCGGGTCATAATGCGGGTTGCGCAGAAAGCGTACATCAAAAACCAAATCGGCTTCTCGCGGCAGGCCCTTGGGATAGGCGAAGGACAGCAGCGAAACCGCCAGCCCCGCCGCGGCATCCGGGGCAAAGCGCCCTTCAATCATGCGGCGCAAATCCGCGAGCGGCAGGTCCGAGGTATCAATCGTCAGGTCCGCGGTATCGCGCAGCGCCTCCAGCAGCGCCTTTTCGCGCGCAATGCCATCCAGCACGCGCGATCCCATGGGGCCACCTGGCGCCAGCGGGTGACGGCGGCGGGATTCGGTATAGCGGCGGAGCAGCGCCTCATCCTCGGCGGTTGCGAAAATGAGAGAGACGTTGATGTCGGAGCGCAGCCGCAAGCGTTCCAGAACGCGCAGCGCAGCGGCGGCATCGAAATCGCGCGTGCGCGCATCAATTCCGGCAGCCAGAGGCAGCACGCCATCACCCACCAACGATTCCAGGATGGAAATGGGCGGGTTGTCCACTGTCTCAAACCCCAAATCTTCAAGCACGCGCAGGATGGAAGCCTTGCCTGCGCCGGAAAGCCCGGTGACTAGGACAATATCGCGCGTCGGGGTGGTCATGCGGCGAAGGCCCCGGCCTTTAGGTGCAGACGCCCGGTGGCGGCGCCAAGCGCGTAAATCACCTTATCGCAGGCCGAATCTTCAAAAGCGTGCAGCGTGATGCGCGGCACTGCGCCGGCCGGGCCTTGCCAGAAGGCTGGTTCTGGCAGGCGCGGCACATCGGCGCGCGCGGCCAAATCCACCACCAGGCGAAGCTGTACATTTTCAGCAAAAGGCAGCGCGGTCAAAATCCCAAGGCCGCGAATTTCCAACATACCGAGCAATGCGGGCGGCGCGCTGACTTCTGTGCCTTCGAGCATCACCTGATCATCCGCCACCAAATGCCAGCCGCGCCCGATCAGGCGCAGCACCAGATCGGATTTGCCTGCACCGGATGGGCCGCGGAACAGCACCGCCTCTGATCCCCAAGCTGCTGCACTTGCGTGGATGAGCATTGTCTGCCGGCACCATCGCGCCGGCCCCTTCCCGAGGCAGCGCCCTAACTGGCGCCTTTGCCTGATGGGATCATGCCAGAAAGGTCAGGGCGCGGGAAGCGCTTGCCGGGGCGGGGCGGGCGGGGCAGGCTCAGCCCATGATTGCACAAAGCGACATCAGCGCCGCCATGGCGCGCATTGCCCCCCATATCCGCCGTACCCCGGTGCTGCGCCTCGCACCACAGGAATTGGGGACGGAACATCCGGTCACGCTCAAGCTGGAATTCCTGCAAGTGACGGGGTCCTTCAAGCCGCGCGGGGCCTTTAATCGGCTACTGTCTAATACGGTGCCACCGGCGGGCGTGGTGGCGGCGTCTGGCGGCAATCACGGCGCAGCAGTCGCCTATGCCGCGCAAAGCCTTGGGGTGCCCGCGGAAATCTTCGTCCCCGCGCCAACACCGGCAGTGAAACGCGCGCGGATTGAAGGCTTTAGTGCGCGTGAAGGCTTTAGTGCGCGTCTTGTTGTCGGCGGGGCGAGTTATGAGGAAGCGCGCATCGCCTCCGAAACCCGCGCGGCTGAGACCGGCGCCATGCTGGTCCATGCCTATGACCAGCAGGAGGTTCTGGCGGGTCAGGGCACGATTGGGCTTGAATTGGAACAGGATGCGCCGGAACTCACGCATGTGCTGATCGCGGCGGGCGGTGGCGGTTTGTTTGGCGGCATTGGCGCCTGGTATGCGGGCCGCGCCGGCCTTGTGGTGGTGGAACCGGAAGCCTGCGCGACCCTGACCATGGCGCAAAAGGCGGGCGCGCCGGTGGATGTGCCGGTGGGCGGCATTGCGGCCGATAGCCTGGGCGCACGCCGCGCCGGGCGCTTGGCTTTCGAAGTGCTGGGCGCCACCAAGGCCACCTGCGTGATGCTGCCTGATGAGGCGATTAATGCCGCGCGGCGCTGGCTGTGGGACAAGCTGCGCATCGTGGCCGAACCGGGCGGTGCTGCGGCGCTGGCCGCGCTGCTATCAGGCGCTTGGTGCGCGCCTGCCGGCGCGCGCATTGGCATTGTTCTTTGTGGGGCGAATTGCGATCCGGGGAGTGTGGTTTAGGACACGCCGCCGCGCGGGATCATGCCTTCTTCCCGCGCCTTGATCTGTAGTGCCAAATATTTTGAGTAAATGCGGCATTGCGCCAGGCTGCCGGCCATAAACCAGAGCCCTTCCTGCGCGGTGGGCTTCCACATATTGGCCAATTCGCCATCCTCACCGATACCCCAGATGGACCCAACATTATCGGCAATGGCATCGCCCATCAGCTGGCGCACTAATTCCTGCTGCGTGTAATAGCCGGTCGCGAGCACGAGCAAATCCGCGGGCACCATCCGCCCATCCTTCAGCTTGGCACCTTCCGCGACGAATTCAGCGATATCGTCAAATTGCAGCAGGCCGATCTCGCCATTGATGATCAGGCCGGAACAGCCGGCATCGAGGTAATAACCACCGCCGCGCCTGCGGTATTTCATCTGATGGCCGGTGCCATCCTCACCCAAATCATATTTGAAGCCACGCGCCTTCAGCGCCGCGATCAGATCCTTATCCAATTCCGCCATGCGCTGCACGGCCAATTGATAGCCGCGGATGATCAGGGGCGGCGTACCAGAAGTTGCGATCAGATCGCAGTCTTCCAAAGATGGACCTTCATCATAAAGTGCGTAATTCATCTTGGCACTTGGGTCTATGCTGACCACAGTCGTGGAACCGCGCTGGATGATGGTGGTGGTCACATCATGGCTATGCAGATCCTGCGCCACATCATGCCCGCTATTGCCGGTGCCCAGCACCAGCGCGCGCTTGCCGCGCCAGGCCGCGCCGCTGCTGAAGCTGTGGGAATGGATCACATCGCCCGTGAAGGCATCCAGGCCTGGCAGCTTTGGCACTTTGGGAATACCGCTGACGCCATTGGCAAAAATCACATGGCGCGGCGCCATTTCGCGTATTGACCCATCGGCGCGGCGCAGCCGCACGCGCCAATGCCCGGCCTTGGCATCATAATCGCCGCCCAGGAATTCCGTGCTGGTCCAGACATTAATTTCCAGCGCCCAGGCGTAATGCTCAAACCAATTGGCGAGCATGTCTTTGGGGATATATTTCGGCCAAGTCGGCGGGAAAGGCATATAGGGTAGGTGGTTCACATGCACCTGGTTATGCAGCGCCAGCGAATGATAGCGCTTGCGCCAATTATCCCCGATGCGGTCATGCTTTTCGACCACCAGCGTATCGAGCCCAAGCTGGCCAAGCCGCGCTGCGATACCAAGCCCCGCCTGACCCGCGCCAATCACCAGCACCACGGGGTCACGATCCGCGAAGGCTTCTGCCTTTTCGCGTTGATCAAGCCAATTATCGCCGCCGAAATTGCGCGAATAGGCTTCACCGCTCGGCCGGCGCTTGCCGGTTTTTTCTTCAAAGCCGCTCAGTTCTTCAAGCGTGGTCAGCAGCACCCAGGCTTGAGCAGGATTTTCAACTGGCAGGCGCAGCACGCCATCGCCGCGCCCAAGCCTTGTGGCGAAGGTGAAGATCGCCTCAATCACCTCAATCCCAAGCCGCTTGACGCGGCGCGGTGCGGTGCGCGCTTCCGCCAAGGAGAAATCATGCGCGCCAGTGGCAGGCGCAGTCTTGGCCAGCGCCGTCGCGATTTCGCTGGCGCCGACATGGGGCGTGATGTTCCAGGTGAAGGCGAGCAGATCGCGCCAATGGCTCTCCGGCGCGAAAAGCGCAGCGAGGGCTTGGGCATCAGCCACCTTCAGTGCTGCTTCAAAGCGCGTGAGCCAGGCGCGCACCAAGGCCGCATCATCGGCTTGGGTGCCGAGTGCATTATTGCTCATGTGGTTCATGGTGTTTCTCTCGCCTGGATCTATCTTTGGGTGAAGCCTAACCCATCCAGGGCGCTTGAAAAGCCCGCGCGGCCTTAACCTGCATCAAAACGCATCAGCAGCGCGCGTAGCCGATCCGGTACGGGAATGGGTCGCTTGGTTGTTTGATCAGTCCAAACCCAGACAATCTCACCGGTCGCGAGCAACCTATCGCCATCGGCATGAAAGACCGCCGGCTGAAAGGCGATGGAAGAATTACTAATCCGCGTGGTGCGCACGCCAATCGCCAATTCCTCATCATGGCCGATGCCGACCTTATATTCCACAAGGGCGCGCACAACGTGAAAATCCGCGCCACTTGCCTTGATTTCAGCGCGATTATCCCAGCCGGCAGCACGGATATAGGCGGATACCGCCATATCATACCAGGTTAGTAATGTGCATTGAAGACAATGCCCTGAGCATCCACTTCATTGTAGCGAACGCTCAGGGGGAAGAAGTAGCGGAAGCTGCTTCGTTCCATGTTCAGGCAGACTTGATGTCTTTCACAATGGCCTTGGCAGCATTGACCATGATGGCAACTTCATTGGCGATGGTGACAAGCTTGAAGCCCATCTTGATCATGCGCTTGGCATAGTCGGGCGACCCGCAATGCAGCCCAGCTGAGATGCCGCGCTTGCCGCATTCCGCCAGCAGCTTTTCATAAATGCCGAGGATGAAGGGATCTTCCACATCCAGCTTCGCTTCCATCCCGTAGGAGAGCGAAAGATCCGAAGGTCCGACATAAATGCCGTCAATCCCCGGTACATCCAGGATGGCGCTGATATTTTCAATGGCCTGCTTGGTTTCGATCATGGGAATAACGAGGATTTCGTCATTCGCGGTCTTTTGATAGGAACCGCCTTCGCCATAAAGCCCAGCGCGGATTGGGCCGTTGGAACGCGTGCCATGCGGCGGGTATTTGCAGTATTGCACCAAAGCGCGGGCTTCTTCGGGTGTATTCACCATGGGGCAGATCACGCCGTAAGCGCCGGCATCCAAAACCTTGCCGATGATGCCGGGTTCATTCCAGGGCACGCGCACCATGGGGGTCACGGGATGCGGCTGCATGCCCTGAAAGCACGCCACGCAGGAAAGGTAATCCTGAACGCCATGCTGCATATCCACGGTCAGGCTATCCCAGCCGGATTGGGCGAACATTTCCGCCGAAAAGGCATTGGGGATGGCAAGCCACCCATTGGCGACGGCCTGGCCGGCCTTCCACATCTGTTTCACCTTATTCGGCATTGCCCTGTTTCCTCCTTGGGGACACTGATGGGAATAAGGCTAGGCCAGAAAGGGCTGGGCCGGAAGATGCCCTGGCTGGACGGGCTGCCCAGTAAGCGGCAAAAAGGATGAAACCCGCCGCCAGCCCTGCGCCGCCGGCATGAGGAAACATCATGAATGCCAGCGCCTCTGCCATAGAACAGGTCATTGCCAATATCCGCGGCTTTCTGGGCGAAAGGCTCAGCACTGCCCAGGCCATGCGTGAACAGCATAGCCGGGGTGAGGATACTACGCCGCCCACGCTGCCCGATGCGGTGGCCTTTGTGCAGACCACGGATGAAGTCAGCCGTATCATGGCGCTATGCCATCAGCATGGCGTGCCCGTGGTGCCCTTCGGTGCCGGCACATCGCTGGAAGGCCATGTCAATCCGGTGCGCGGTGGCATATCGCTCGATCTTTCGCGCATGACAGCGGTGTTGGAACTGAACACTGAGGATATGGATTGTCTGATTGAACCCGGTGTCACGCGCCAGGCCTTGAATGATTTTCTGCGCGCTGAGGGCCTGTTCTTTCCGGTTGATCCCGGCAGCCATTGCACCATTGGTGGCATGTGCGCCACGCGCGCTTCCGGCACCAATGCGGTGCGCTACGGCACCATTCGCGAAAATGTGCTGGGGCTTGAGGTTGTGCTGGCGGATGGGCGCGTCATTCAAACCGGTGGGCGCACGCGCAAGGCCGCGAATGGCTATGATCTGACGCGGCTTTTCATTGGATCCGAAGGCACGCTCGGCGTCATCACCAAAATTCGGCTCCGCCTTCATGGTATCCCTGAGGCGATGAGCGCCGCCGTCTGCCAATTTCCAACGCTCGCCGCCGCGGTGGAGACGGTCAGCACCGTCATGCAAAGCGGCATCCCCGTATCGCGCATTGAATTGCTGGATGAGGATCAGATGGAAGCCTGTATCCGCTATTCCAAGCTGGAAGGCTTCGCCGCCACCACAACGCTTTTCCTGGAATTTCACGGCTCCTCCGCCAGTGTCGTGGAACAGGCGGAAGCGGTGGAGGCTGTCGCGCGGGATTTCGGCGCCACCAGCTTTGAAGCCGCAACCGATGCTGAAACCCGCAACCAGCTTTGGAAGGCGCGGCATGATGCCTATTGGGCCGCGATTGCGCTGAAGCCCGGCCATCGCGGCATCACCACGGATGTTTGCGTGCCCATCTCGCGCCTTACCGAGGCTGTGGTGAAGGCCAAGGAAGCTGCCCAGGCATCCGGGCAGACCAGCTGTATTGTGGGTCATGTCGGCGATGGCAATTTCCATTGCCTGATTCTGTTTCCCGATAATGATCAGGCCGCGCTGGAAAAGGCTTGGGCTTTGGATCGTGAAATCGTGGCGCACGGCTTGGCGCTGGGTGGCACCTGTTCCGGGGAGCACGGCATCGGCCTTGGCAAGCGCGAATTTCTGGAACAGGAACATGGCGCGGAAGCGCTCGCGGTCATGCGCGCGCTGAAGACAACGCTTGATCCCAAGGGAATTTTAAACCCAGGCAAGATATTCCGGAATTGAAGAACGCGCGCACTCCATGAACCTGATCGCGCTTTCCATCATCGCCTTGGCGATGGGGCATGTGTTTTCGAATGCGGTCCGCACCCTGCCCGCGATTGCCGCTGATGTGCTGCAACGCGATTTGGGTGTCACCGCCGATGGGCTGGCTGTGCTGACCGGCGCCTTTCCGGCAACTTTTGCGCTTGCGATGCTGCCCGTGGGTGTTGCGCTGGATCGCTGGGGCGTGAAGCCCACCGCGCTTTGCCTGCTGACGATTGCTGCGATTGGCGCGGTGCTGGGTGCTTATGCCGATAGCGCCTGGTCCATGCTGATTGCGCAAATGGTCTTGGGCATTGGCTGTTCGGGCATGCTGATGTGTCCGGTCACTTATGCCGCCAAGAATATGCCGGCGCAGCGCTTTGGGCTTTGGGGTGGTATCATTCAGGCGGTGGGCAATACGGGCATGGTGATTTCCGCAAGCCCTCTGGCGTTTTTGGTGGAATATAGCGGCTGGCGCGCGGGCTTTATCGCCTGTGCAGGGCTCGCGATTTTTGTCGCCCTTTCGGTTGCTTTCCTGGTGCGTGAAACGCCGCCCGATGCCGCAAATCGCCGCAGCCTTAAAGAAGATGCGCGCGATGTCATCAGGCTTGGCTTTTCGCGCGAATTGCGTGCACCGATTGTGATGGCCTGGACCTCCTTCGCCGTGGTGCTGGGCGTGCGTGGCCTATGGGGCGGGCCTTGGCTTATGGACGAACGGGGGTTATCGCGGGTCGAGGCAGGGCATGTGCTGCTGCTATGCACTGTTGCGCTGATCATTGGCCCTTTGCTTGCCGGTATTCTGGAACGGCGCTTTCAGAAGCATCGCGGCGGTATCCTGGCTGCTGGGCATGTCGGCGCGGTGGCGGCGGTGGCGCTGATGGTGCTTGGGGGCGCGCTTGCCTGGCCTGTCGCTGTTGATGCCGTGCTGCTTGCGCTATTCGGGCTTTTGATCTCAACCCAGGTCATCTGCTTCGCCCTGGTGCGCGCCGCAACGCCGCCGGAACGCGTGGGCCGCGCGCTTTCGGCCATGAATGTCGCCTTTTTCGGCGGGGCCGCAATCATGCAGGCGGCTTCTGGTGTGGCAGCCAGCATCGGCGGGATTGGCGCGGCGCTGATGACCTTTGTGGTCGCGGTGCTGATCTGCTGCATCATCTTCATCCTGCTGCGCAGGCGAGAGGCTTGATGCGCGGGCCTTTCCGTCGCAGATGAAGCCCTGAAAAAGGCAGGGGCAAATCCGCCCGCCGGGATGAATGGGTGCAGGGCCATGGATGGCATGAATGACACGGTCGGCCGCTTCGGTAGTGGCCAAGCGGTGCGGCGGCTGGAAGATGAGCCGCTTCTGGCAGGTGCGGGCCGTTTCACGAATGACGAGGCTCTACCGGGTCAGGCGCATCTGGTGTTTTTACGCTCCCCCCATGCCCATGCGCGCATCGCCTCCATTGATACCAGCGCTGCGCGGGCCATGCTGGGCGTGGTCGCGATCCTCACCGGGGATGATGTGGTGGCGGCGGGGCTGAAATCGCTCGGCGTTGCCCTGCCCTTCAAGCGCCCGGATGGGTCGGATTTGGCCGCGCCACCGCGCCCCATTTTGGCGCATGGGTTGGTGCGTTTTGTGGGCGAACCCGTCGCCGCCATCATCGCCGAAAGCGCCGCGGCGGCGCGTGATGCGGCCGAAGCGATCATGGTGGATTACGAAGAACTGCCCGCCGTGACCAACCTGCGGGAAGCCATCGCCCCCGGCGCGCCGCAGCTTTGGCCCGCTGCCGGCAATAACATCGTCGCCGAAACCCACTATGGCGATCAGGCAGCGGTGGAAGCCACCTTCGCGAAGGCAGCGCATGTTGTGGCGCTTGATCTGGTGAACCAGCGCCTGGCACCGGTTTCGATGGAACCGCGCGTGGTGCTGGCTGATTATGATGGTGCGAGTGATCGCTTCACCATTCGCATGAGCACGCAGATGCCATCAGGTTTTCGGGATCAGCTGTGCAAGGAAGTGCTGGATATCCCGACCGATCGCGTGCGCGTGTTGGTGGGCGATGTTGGCGGCGGTTTTGGCATGAAAACCGGGCTTTATGCCGAAGATGCGGTGGTGGCTTTTGCCGCGCGGCGCGTGGGCCGCCCGGTGCGCTGGGCGGCTGAGCGCATGGAAGATTTCCTCGCCGCGCTGCATGGCCGCGATACGGATAGCAAGGCGGAATTGGCGCTGGATGAAGCGGGCAAGGTGCTGGGGCTGCGCGTCCGCACGCTGGCCAATATGGGCGGCTATACGCGCAATTCCGGTGTTGCGATTCAATTGCTGATCGGGCCTTGGGTTTCCACCAGCATTTACGACATCACGAATATCGATTTCCAATTCACTGCTGTCCTGACCAATACTGCGCCCACTGGTCCTTATCGTGGCGCTGGCCGGCCTGAAGCCATTTATATCATCGAACGCCTGATGGATGCGGCGGCGCGGAAGCTTGGGCTTGATCCTGCCGAACTCCGCCGGCGCAATATGATCCGGCCAGAGCAAATGCCCTACAAGAACGCCATGGGGCAGAGCTATGACAGCGGTAGCTTTGAAAAAATCATGGACCAGGCTTTGGTTGCCGCGCATTGGCAGGG
>Ga0194123_10004570_pt1 | contig 15552 bp, 12 predicted proteins | sample TA2MahsurfametaG_5_FD_155479 | JGI IMG/M metagenome (GOLD analysis project Ga0194123, IMG submission 155479) | Freshwater microbial communities from Lake Tanganyika, Tanzania - TA2015023 Mahale A surface | ecosystem: Environmental > Aquatic > Freshwater > Lake | place: Tanzania: Lake Tanganyika... | reverse complement strand
CATTCAGGCCGCACTCGGCCCTCCAGGGGGCTACGCCCCTGGAGGCACCTAGACAGGGAGTTGGCGCATAACCACGCCCACCAACTCTCATAAGACCTGGAACGACAAAGGGGGGCACTTAAGCTGACGTGCGGTGCGTACCAAACGAAGCTGATCTAGCTGATCAGCGAGGCCTATGCCGCTGGTGCGGGCCAGAGCAACGACTGCAGCTAGAGTGCATCTGGCTACGCCCTGTCTAATGCTGGCGGGAGGCGGGCCTAAGTAATGGCGGCGACCACGATCGCCGTAATGAAAGCGTCGGTCAGGTTTTCCTCAGACTGAGAGAAGAAGAGCGGCTACGTATTCTGCTCACTTGCAACCACTCTAAAAACACATCGCTGGCACTGGGACTGATCGCGCAAGATGATGCCGATAACGGGCATTATAGCTGCTACGAAAGCAAATTTCAACGCGTGATGCAATACTAAAATAAGGTGAATCTGAATGGTCGAGCAAGACCACTACTGGAACCAAGAGTAGTGCCAAGGCTCAGCGCTGCGGGACCCACTCTGGTCTAGAGCTGGGATATCACCTATCTGTTTTAGACCGTATGTGGCATCATGTCGTACGTCTGCCTGGTGATCGACGTCTGGTGCCGCGAGCTGGCAGCCTGAGATCTGGATGAACGTGAGGATTCAGCCATTTTGTGGATCTGGTCAATAGTGCATATTTGAGAGAGCGGACAGACAGGGGCAAAAGCAGCAACTGATTCTACACGCCGATAACGAAAACGCTATGGGTGCAGTTAGGATCTAGTGCAATATGGATGAACTAGGCGTACTAAGATCATTTACACGTCGAGGGGTCTTGAATGACATCACGTACTCAGATTCCTGGTTGAGGGCAATGAAGTACCGACCAGAATATCCCGGAATGCAATATGCATCCAAAAAGCGGGCGTGTTGGTGGGTGGACGCGTTCGTCGACTTATACAACCACCGAGACCATCATAGTGGCATTAGATTCGCGAGTTGCGTTGAGAGGCAGAGCGAATCGTACATTACCATTTTCAAACAGAGCGCCGATGTTTACGAGAAGCCTTCAGAGTACATCCAACACGAAAAAGCAGACTTACTCATTAATGGAATCAACCAGAGGAGGGGTAGAACAGTACGCCAGTCTTAGACTAATACCAACATTGGAGCAAGCCCAAATCCGTGTAGCAATATTAGCAACTGGGGAGTGCAACCTTTTTTGAACGCAAAGGAGAAGCATTTAAATGCCGTAATTCAGAGATACAAGGAAATATATTCTTGCACGATGTTTTGCATAACATAAAGCAAACTTAGAATCTAAAGCCTACTAAAAAAGCATACATTATGACGGAGAAGAAAAAGGAATGACCCCAAGCCGATGGCTCTAGTACAAATGTGGGGAAAGATAAGAACAGGGAAGAATATAATATCATATTTGTGGGAATGAAAGGGGAAAGAATTCGCTTGGCAAGGATCATTTTTATTTGTCCAATTATATAGCCGGTCACAACCGATAGAAGCGTAATAATGCAAATGGCAAGAGGAAGAAAAGACCAAGACAGGGCATAAAGAGTGAGCGGCAGATGAACATTTGGCCCACCAATATAGGACTTATCGCCCAATCCTCCAGATTCGATAAAGCTACCGATAGGGAGAGTATATGCTCCACCTCCAAATAATTTCAAGAATGGATGAAAGAAATATAGGAAGTTGCCGCCATAATGATTTCCAACATCGGCTAAAATATCAGCATTCAAAAGCAGATAAATGAATCCTCTATTTCCTACTTTTTGAAAAAGACTCACCATTACCTGAGGAAATCCTGCAAGGACAATAAAAACGAATATAATTAATGCAAATGAAACAAAAAAGATGGTGCGATTGATTTTCAAAGAAAGGATACAATAACGAATACTGGAGTATCGCAAGTAGTCAAGAATGAAAAGGCCGGAAACAAAAATAATTGGCTCAAGAAGGCGTGTTCCATAGTCAACCAGACTTGTAGATAAAACTACACCAATTCCTGGAGAGAGTCTAGCAATCAGCAATAGAAAAAGCAGACGTAGAGTTTTCGAAATATTTACGTATTTTCTGAATGGGAAAGAACGAAAATTAAGAAAGAGAATAAATGAAGACGAGTAGATGAAGCAATTCAATAGTCCTGATACTGTATACATGATAGCTGAATTACGGCTCTGAGCGAAAACAGTGGCACCCGTATAATCACCATCTGGGGCAGCAAGTGAAAGTGACAGACTAATAGGTATTAATGCAAGGCAAGAATATTCAATATACCTAATAAGTTTAGAAAAGGAAATTTTACTCGATCGGAATGGAAGAGAATAATTGGTTGGAAGAGGATATTTCAAACATATGTAGTGACCCACAAATAAACCGACGGAAAAAGTGAGCCACAAAATTGTGATGCAATTCTTAATATCAGCATCTGCTATTGCGATGATTGCGACAACGGTCGAAGTGATCCATATAAGACATACTGCGAAGAGGTTGTCAGCCAGGCTAATGCTAAACTGCATTATCGAACAAGATACAGTCAGCCACAGTAAAATGGACAATGTAAATTCCATAAATGATAATAACATTAGGGCAAAAAAAAGTCGCTGGCTGATTTTGCTAACTTTACGAAATATAAACGCAGGCCTGAGTTATCGATTAAAATATGAACTGTTTATCGCCATTCTCTTTGGCATTGTATACTCATTTATAGAGATTCTTGCGTTAGCGCTAATCTCATTAGCATCGTCGTTATATTTGAATACTTCACTACCACAGGTACTAAATTCGGCAGCTGCAAAGCCGGTTGTGACAACTATTAAATACCTCTACTTTGGCGCCGATAATAAGATCGCAATTTTAGCGATGTGGCTGTCAACGTTAATAATATCATTGTCCGTAAAGTTAACATTTTATTATAGGGTAGGTAATGTTAGCGCTGATATCGGAAATCTTATAGGATCAAAAGGTGCAAGGAATATAGCAGAGTCTAATCCTCGTGAAGTTGAAAAATATTCGATGTCGGAAATATCTAACACTTTGCTTGTCTGTGAATCAAAGTTAATAAGCGATTTTATAACACCATTGCTTGTGTCAATTATATCAATTATGAATATAGTCTTATTGATCTTTGCTGGAAGTATAATTAAGCCGGCTTTGCTCGTCCCATTGGGAACAATTGCCATAGTTATGCTTGCTGCCTCAAATAGTTTACTTAAGCCAGTACGAAAAATATCCGAGATTCAACATAATGAAACTGCATCTGTGATAGATTCTGTTGGGGTGATTTATCAAGATTTGCGTGAAAATCGCCAGGTAGCAATTTATAGACCAGATATCTCACTCTTTAGCAAATCGGATAAGCTACTCAGAAAAACTGGGGCGACTGGTTATTTAATGATGAATGCTACAAGACCGATAATTGAACATCTTGCTCTCATCTTTATAGTAGCAGCAATCTTTATATCTACAATAAGAGAAGATGTAAATGCAATGATATCTTCGTTGATAATAACTTCATTTCTTGGCTTGAAGATATTACCACTATTTCAACAAATACTCAATGCATTTGTTTCTATGAATACTTCGGTTTTTTCGGTTATGAAACTACTTGAGGTCGCAGAGTCAAACAGCATAGGAAATAAAGATTCAGCGTCAACGAAAAATAGAGATTTAAAATATGATAATTATATGCTAAGTTTTAGTCAAAGTAAAAATTCTAAGCGCGAAGATATAGTATCATCATCAATTATGGCATGTGATTTGAGCTATGTTATTAATCACAAGGTTTTGTTCTCAGGTATATCATTTAATGCCACATCAGGAGATTTAGTTGCAATTAAAGGCAAGTCAGGGTCTGGCAAAAGCACACTTATAGACATATTAATGTTGTTAGAGAAACCGACACAAGGTGCGATCATTTTTGACGGTCAAAGGTTTACTTCTGATACCATTCTACCTGCAAATTCTATTGTGTCCTCCATTGCTTATGGCAACTGTCGTTCTACCTTGTTCCCTGACTTATCGATAAGGGATTATTTCTCTTACCAGGATTCCATCTGTTTGGATGAGGAATGGCTGTGCTTTATACTTAACAAGCTTCTTCTCGGTACTATTATAGATGATAAAATATCTTCTTTGTCTACAATTTCTGTTAAAGATCTAGCGTCTACACTTAGCACTGGACAACGGCAACGTTTATGTCTAGCTAGGATACTGCATAGAAATGCAAAAATCATTATCTTGGATGAGCCAACATCCGCCCTGGATCCAGAAACAGAAGATCTAGTCTTTGAATTCTTGACCAGCGAATTCCAGCTCTCTTCAATAATTATTGCGAGTCACAGTAAAATAATTAACCATCATGCCTCTCATGTTGTACAACTTTAATCCTCCAAGATATGATTGTCGCGATTGCCATTCTTAGCAAAAATGATTTAAGCGGACTTATGAAGACGCTTGAATCCCTTCAGAATTTACATAAGTTTACTAACATAATTTTTAGATTTTATATTTTCGAGGAGTCAGATTTCAGCCATTGCATGTACATAAGTAGTTGTTTTCCCAAGATGTCTTCATCGGTTTATTATTACGATATGAAGAAAATAGGTGTGTCGGGAATTTATGAAACAATGAATTATGCCCTGCGAGTAATTGACTCAGATTGGTTTTGTTTTTTAAACGGCGGCGATGAATTCACATTAGCAATATCTGGATTTGACTTGGCAACGGTGCTGTTGAACAGTTATGACATAGTTTTCTTCATGGCTTTAATAAGTTCACCTGCTGTCAGCTGGGAGTTGCCAAGCAGGCGTATATCAAATATAGGCAGGTGGATAAAATATTTTGAACCCAATCATCAAGCGATGTTTGTGTCAACTACTTTTGGTAAGAAATATCTTTTTGAGCTTAACTCAAAGGTCGGTGCCGATGGTCTATGGAAAAGGACAATACTTAAACATGGCAGATGGCTTTATGTCCCTATCACAATTACCAGATTCCATTTGGGCGGGATTTCTAACCAATTGACGCTAAAGTTATTACTAAGAAAGTCAAGAGAGCCTTGTAGACGTTCTTATGAAAAGTTAGCTGAGATTCTGAAGATTCCATTTTGTTTGACTCCATCGCTTTATCCATTTCTTATGAAAGCCAGATCTAATCTATTAAGCATGTTTTTTTAATGTCTATTCATTAACATTGGTTAGTTGGATACTCGTTCGGTCAACATTTTCATATCAGGAATGAAAGGCATATCAGTTATCCAAGAAATCTTTGCCAATAGCATCACTACAGCAGCAGATTATTTCTATCGTTTATCTTCAATCAATTGTGTATGACATCTTCTCTATTGAATGAGATGAGTTCTGTAACTTTTAGAAAAGCTCCTTAAGTAACATTCTTAAGTCATGGTAGCGAGTATAAATCAATTATTGGCTCCCCTTTTAGTTGAGTCAAATTGCAGGAGACTTTATTAAGAGCATCTTCATCAAGCACTTAATAAACCTAAAGACCTTATATCGTATGATTATAATTGGTAGTTCGCAGATCCGAAGACTAGGCTCTAAAGAATGCTTTTACAATGATCGGTATGATCCGACATCAGGCCAAAAGCAGATTATGCTAGATTTGAGAAGGTTTGTTTGCTCCCATGTCAGAGAAGATCGCGGTTTACCAGCCCAGCTTGCACGGAAATGAATCGAAGTATGTAAACGAGTGCCTGAATAGCACTTGGATCTCCTCTAAGGGTAGCTTTGTCGATAAGTTTGAGAAAGCTTTTAGTGAATACATTGATGTTGCACATAGTATTTCTGTGTGCAATGGTACTGTGGCACTCCATTTAGCTTTGGAGGCTGCGGGCATAGGCGTGGGTGACGAAATAATCGTTCCATCACTTACCTACATTGCTTCAGCCAACGCCATAAAATACACTGGAGCCAACCCAGTCTTTGTCGACGTAGATATTAATACATGGCAAATGTCGCCAGATTGCTTATCGAAGTCTATAACCAAGAATACCAGAGCCGTAGTGGTTGTGCATCTTTATGGGCAAGCATGTAACATGAAAGATATTGTGAGTATTTGCAAAAAACATGATTTGTTAATTATTGAAGACTGTGCTGAAGCGCTAGGGACATTCTATGACGGCAAACACGTTGGCACATTCGGTGATATATCCACTTTTAGTTTTTATGGAAATAAAACTATAACTACGGGCGAAGGTGGAATGGTCTGCACAAGAAACGCAGCACTTCATAAGAGAGCATTAAAATTGAGAAACCAAGGTCTCGCAGACGGCAAAGAGTACATGCACGATGTAATTGGGTATAATTATCGCATGACCAACATCTGCGCAGCAATTGGCCTTGCGCAGCTTGAGAGAATTAAGGACATTCTGGCAATGAAAAGAACATTATATAACAGTTACTCGCAGAAGCTTGATGGTCTTCCACTCATATTGCACTCAGAAGCTGAGAATACAATACATAGCTTTTGGATGGTAAATTTACTTCTTGATGACGCCGAGCATAGGGATCCACTCAGAGCGCATCTTCTGTCCTTTGGCATAGAAACACGGCCAGTGTTCAACCCTATACATTCTATGCCACCCTACCGATCTGTAGATATAGATCTACCAATCACTTCAACAATAGCCGCGCGAGGTATATCTTTACCTAGCTGGCCAGAATTACAAGAGCAGCAGATATCGTTCATTTCCAGCAAAATTAGGCAATTTTTTTCTATATGACGAATATCATCTTGTGTGGTTCCAACTGGATTGGCTGTAGATCTCTCGAGATGCTAAGGGAGAGACAATATAATCTTTTCGTTTTTACGCACAACAGTCCTTATCACATCCCTTCCTTAGTTGATTTGTGCGATGAGCTAAGCCCCCTATTCAACAGAGCGTATCTCTCTGGACCTTATGCCTTTCAAACCCGATATAATTGCCTCACTTTATTACAATTACAAAGTTCCCCATGAAGTTCTTAGTTTGTGCGAGTATAAAGCATTTAATTGTCATCCTTCTCTTCTTCCTAATTATAAAGGGTGCAGCAGCTTGACATGGGCCATGGCTAACCAAGAGCCATATTGTGGCTATACTTATCATTATATGACCAATAAACTCGACGGAGGCAATATAATATTGCAAAAACCTATTAGACTGAGAAGTTACGACTTGCAAGTCAATCTCTACCAACGTGTGATGTTTGAAGCGTCAGAAATGCTTCCTTTAGTCCTCGATATGGTCCTAGGAGGATTTGATGGTATGCCCCAATCAGGCGAAGGTTGCTCTTATAAAAGAGGAGCGCCTTATGATGGGATAATACAAGATCATTGGGATGTCCTAAGAGTTAAATCATTCATAAAAGCAATGACTCACCCACCATTGAGACCAGCATTATACAATGGCAATGAAATCTTAAGCTATCAAGACTATATTAATCACAAGCGTCAACTTCTCGATTCCTTATAATGGTTCGGATAATCAACAGCTGTGGATTAGATGGGTGGGGTGGAGGTGTTGATCTCCTCGCTTTGATTGTTAACTCATTAAATTCTACAGAAAGATCTCTCACTAATTATGAGTTGATTCTAGAAAAACAAGATTCATTTTATAGTGTTTACAGTTTCTTCTATACTGTGGCCAAAACAATCATCAGTTTGGTTAGAACTGGAAAGTTATCTGTCGCAAGACCACCAAAGTTGGAGCTTCAAGAGCTGAAAAGCATTTTCGGCAATATATCATGTGATCTTAAATTTGCTGAATTAAGTAGCAGGGGTCATCAATTAGAGAATTATGCAACAATTTTAGATGCTGAGATAGTGTTTCCTTTGATGCATCCTCCAAGCGATAAGTTTACACTTCCTTGGATTGGATATCTTTATGATGCGCAGCATTGTCGTATGCCTGAACTTTTTACTTATAGCCAGATTGCCAAGAGAGATCGTCAATTTAAATGCATGCTTAACAAGGCCTCTCATGTGATTGTTAATTCACGTGCAGCAATGAATGATCTCAAGCTATATTATTCACCATTCACATCAAAGATTTGCCCGTTACCATTCGCGCCTTCTTTGCCGAAAAAGTTAATAGTTGACGAATTAGATGTTACATCAAGGTACGGAATTGACGACCAACAAATGTACTTTATAACTTGTAATCAGTTTTGGAAGCACAAGAATCATAGCATGCTATTTAGGGCTTTTGCAGAGTTCAATAATATGAATGATTTTAAGTATAAACTAATTTGCACAGGGGCGACTAATGACATTAGATTTCCTCGATACTTCCAAGAACTTAAAGAGCTAATTCATATACTTGGTGCAACAAACTATATTTGCATACTTGGGCGCATTCCTAAACGTCACCAGCTTTCACTTTTAAGGAATAGTATTGGGCTAATTCAGCCAACCTTGTTTGAGGGTGGTCCAGGCGGAGGAGCGGCATACGATGCAGTAGCGTTAGGTATACCCGTTCTACTGTCTGCGATTCCAGTTAATCGAGAGGTTCAATCAGATACTGAATTATTGTACTTTGATCCATATAGTCAAGACCAGCTTATTAACTGCCTGAATAAACTCATAGTTCAGAAGGACAAACAGCGACCTAGTAGACAACAATTAATATCCACGAGCAAATATAATCTTTCAAAACTCGGCTTATTTATGCAATCAATTATACTTGATTGTGTAAGAAAGTAGTGTCTCCGGCTGCTGTGCGATCGCTTGGCTATATTTCACTAGTTTTTCTCTTGTCGCAGTTTTGCAACTTCATGTTATCTTTCGAGTATACAAGTATGCGCTAAGCTTTCCTAATCATTAGCTGTTCGATTTCCGCTCTCAGTGCTTATGCTGTAAATCGAATACTTAAAAATTTAATACCAAGATTTCGTTAGACATTGGCTACATAACGGCTTGTTTCGATAGTGAGGTTCATGCTTATTTTACCCTCAATTATTCTATAATCCTGCCACGTAAATAACTGAATATGAACAGAGTAGGGTCGATATCTATATTTACCTTATCGATGTCAGCAAGCAGGTAGACATTTCTCACTTCACAAGTCCTTGACATAGATTCGATTGGAATACAGGATTCATTTTGTATAGTTTTTCGGTTTAGTAGTATAGTCTGAGTGGCTTAGTTGTAGAATTCACATACACCAATAAACTTGACTGCTCTTAGTTTATCTAAGCTCTATCTGCTGCAGGCCGACGATCGGTTGGGAAACAACGTATGCTCAAATAGACTTTACTTTTATATTTTTACTCTACCGATCAGGCTTACACGGCTTTAAGTTGTGCTCAGTGATCTGCATCCTTCTCTGGCCTAACGGGATTTACTAGATGCCTGAGTTAATGCTAACTTCTTATGCATAAGTGTTCTGACAGATCCTGCTTGAAGTGTCTCTGTTCATATATCCGACCATTTAAGTGGCGCTTTCTAAGTAATAATGAGCTTTTTATACTATTATACACCTTAGAAGCTAACGATGAGCCTTCCCGATGCAAACCAAAATGCCTCTGTTGTATTAAGAATATAAATAGATATCAGACTTTGAAGGATTTTGCTCTGAACTACAGCCTAATGCCATTCGTAGAATACTCTTACTCTAGACCTGATTACGTAAATTCTAGATATCCTCAAGGCGGATGAAGCGGCCCAGCCAAGCTACTGTCACCTAGTCTGAGTAGCGTGGCATGCATCACAGTACAATTATTTTACCCTACGAAGTAAATTGAAACGTCTTTCTGCCATCTTCGGCCTACCTACAGTTATGCTTGTAGGTTTGCAGTCTTCTTTGCACGCGGCCAAGCCCCCTCCAGAGGTCGCCCCGCAATCCAGCTCTGGTCTGCAGCGCAATCGTGTCGTGTACGATACTTACATCCTCGGCCCAGGCGACAGCCTGCAGGTGGAGCTTCTCGACATCCCGGAGCTCAGCGGCACCTTCGCGATCGGGCCCGACGGTACCATCTACCTGCCCCGGCTGCGGGCCCTTTACGTGGAGGGGCTCACAGTGGAGGAGCTGCGCTACTTCCTCACCCAGCAGTTCAAGGCCTATGTGAAGAACCCGCAGCTCTACGTGAAGCCCGTGGCATTCCGGCCCGTGCGCGTCTACGTGGGCGGCGAGATCAACCGCCCTGGCTACTACACGATCTCCGGATCCCAAGCCACCTCAGACGCCCTGAGCATCACGCCGGGGGTCCGCCCAGAGGTGCTGCGCAGCCAAACCACCGGCCTGGCCGATGCCCAGGCAGCACGGCTACGGCTGAGCCGATCCGTGCCCGATGATGTGGCCACCCTTCAGGGCTTGCCAAGCCAGCCCATCCGCTGGCCCACCCTGTTTGATGCCCTGCGTGCGGCGCAAGGGGTCACACCCTTTTCCAACCTGGCCGAGGTGCAGGTGGTTCGCAAACAGCCCCTGAGCGCTGGGGGTGGCAAAGTCCGAGCCACGGTCAATTTCTTGCAGCTGGTGAGCAACGGCGATGAAAGCGTGAACATACGCCTGTTTGATGGCGACGTGGTTTCCGTGAGCCGCTCGTCCCAGGTGCTCCGCGATCAGCTGCTGGCCGCCAGCCGCACCAACCTCTCTCCGGATTTCATTCAGGTGTATGTGAGCGGCCGGGTCAAAGACCCCGGCCCCCAAAGCCTTCCGCAAGGGGCAACCCTCAACCAGGCCATCGCCAGCGCCGGCGGCGCCAAGCTGCTACGGGGACAGGTTGAATTTCTACGCTTCAGCCCCGATGGAGCCACCGACCGCCGCTTGATGTCGTTGAACCCAGGGGCCAAGGCTGGGGACTACAAAAATCCGGTGCTCATGAACGGCGATGTGGTGCGGGTCAACGACTCCATCTTCTCAGCCACGGTGGGCGTGCTCAACGAGGTGACGGGCCCGGCGGTGGGGATCTATTCGGTGTACAGCCTGTTCAAGCCCTAACCACCCGATGACCACACTCACATCAGCGCCGGCAACGCTAACGCCCCCTGCCGACGACGAAATCGATCTCAGACAAGTAGCCGCAGCCCTGAAACGCCAGTGGGGTTGGATCTTCGCTGGGGCTGTTGGGGGCTTGGGCGCGGCAGCGCTGGCCACCGCTGTTACCAAACCCGTCTGGGAAGGAAGTTTTCAGATCGTTTTGGCAACAAAAGACCAAGACGGATCATCTCGGCTTGCCAGCTTGGCCGCCTCCAATCCGATGTTGTCCAGCCTCGCGGGGCTCAGTGTTGGTGGCGAGGGCCAACTCGCAACCGAGGTGAAAATCCTGGAGAGCCCCTCAGTGCTCAAGCCGATTTTTGATCTGGTAATAGCCCGCAAAGCCGGCACTGGGGAATCCGTTGCCAAGTTGCACTTTGCTGAATGGGTGAAAAACAATCTCGAGGTGAAGCTGGAAAAGGGCACCAGCGTGCTCACCATCTCCTATCGCGACAGCGATAAGCCAATGGTGCTCCCGGTATTGCATCAGATTTCCAAGGCATACCAACGCTATTCCGGCCGTGAGCGCCGTGATTCCCTCAGCAACGGCCTGGCCTACGCCAAACAACAGGTGGCAGAGTTTCGCCAGAAGTCGGAGGCATCCACCCGTGCCGCCGACTTCTATCGCATCCGATATGGCATTGCAGCCGGGGGCGGCAGTTTGGGTGGTGGAGGCGGGGTGGACATCACGAAACTTCTCAACAGCTCTACCCCTACCATCAGCGCCCCAGCCGTCACGACAAGCCGGCCTGCGGTCCAAGGCGACCCTTTGGGCCAGCTGGCCCAGATCAACCAAGAGCTGATCAGGCGGCAGCAAACCTTCACCAGCCGCGATCCATCAATCAAAGCGTTGATCCGTGAACGCGACGCCCTACGCCGTTACGTGGAATCCAGCTCCGCCGGCAGCTTGGCACTCCCAAGCCAGCAACCCCTCAGCAAAGACCAAGCCCAAGCGATTGTGCTGAGCTACCAAGCCTTGGAGCGGGCCGCCAAGCGTGACACCATCACACTCGATTCCCTGGAAAGCACGCTGCTCTCGCTCCAACTCGAACAGGCCCGTGCCACCAGCCCATGGGACTTGATCTCCACACCCACACTTCTGGAAGAGCCGGTTTCCGCCAGGCCAGCGCGCACCCTCGCCCTGGGGCTGTTGGCAGGTCTGGTGCTCGGCAGTGGCGGCGCCTTGGTGGCGGATCGTCGCTCCGGCAAAGTGTTTAGTCTTGAGGAGCTGCAAGGGCTACTGCAGACACCCCTGCTGGCCGCCCTGGCCCCCAACCCATCCGAGTGGGCCACCACGCTGCAGTTGATGGCCGATGGGCCTCTAGAGTTCATCAACAGCCTGGCACTGATCCCCGTGGGCAACAGCCAAGCCCAGGGCGAGGCCATCGCCCAACAGCTGCGCCCCTATCTCGATCACAGCACGTCGATCAGCATTACCTCCGACTGGCATCGGGCCCGCGCCTGCCAAATGCAATGGCTCGTGGCGGCAGCCGGATCGAGCACCCGGAGTGACCTACAAGCCCTGCAACAACAACTCAAGCTCCACACCAAACCCGTGGATGGCCTGGTGTGGGTCGAGGGTTGATCAGCATGCGGCGATGGTGTCTGCTGGCCGCAGCGGCCTGCGTCGCCTCCCCCGCTGCAGGCCAACAAACCCCAGTGCGCTGGCAACCCCTTCCTGCAACGCAAACCTCACCGGCACCCAAGGCGCCCGCGGTGCAATGGCAGCCCGACACGAAGCCCGCGCGGGTCTCGGCTGGGGTTCGCTGGGAAGCGCTCCCCAATCCAAGCCCGACATCCCCAAACGTGGCCTGGCAGCGCCTACCCCCGGGTGCCCCCGATTTCGTGCCCATCGATCCCAAGGTGGTGGCCGCCAACGTGACGTTGCCCCCGGCGCCCGCGCTGCAAAGCCTCAACCGATCCATCGCCTTCAACGACGGCACACCCGGCCCCGATTTGGCCTGGAAAGTGCCCCAGGGCTTCCGTTGGAGTGAACAGTGGTTCTTTGATTTCAGTGTCCTAGGGGCCAGCACACGTCCGCCCAACTCCAACTTCTGGGCTTGGAACAATGGCGATGCCGCGGGAGAAGTACACCTGCGGGTGCTGCAACAGAAAAATTGGACATTCGGCCTCAACGCTACCTTCCGCAGCGTCTATCAAGGATCCAACTACGCTGGCGGCAGCACCGGCATTGGTGATGGATTCGCCACCGGCTTTCGGGTCGACTACGCCCTCTCCCCCAGCAGCGGCGTAGCCCTCGGCGCGGAGCAGCTGATTCAATACGACAGCAACAACGACACTGGCCGCAACCTGTACCTCGTGGGCTCCAAAGGCTGGTGGCTGGGCGGCAAGCCAGGGCTATTTCCGATGCTGGTTGGCACCGCTGGATTTGGCACCGGACGATTTGGGGACAACGCAAGCTTGCAATTTGCCTGCACCTCCAGCGTTGCAGGCATTACCGATGTGAGCAGCAACACGTCTAGCCCTCTGTGCTGGAGCCCCATCGGTTCGGCAGCCTTTCTCTTCAATCCCAATTGGTCGATCTTCTCGGAATACAACAGCCAAGATTGGTTGGCGGGCCTATCGCTGAGCGCCAACAATGGCTTCCCCATGCGCTTCAGCTGGGGGGTACTACTGGGCAATGCCGGCACCAATTACAACTACGTGGGAAACGACAATCTGCGCTGGTTCTTTAGAGCGAGCCTAGGCCTCTAACACGCAAATCCCTAGCTACAAGAGAAAGAATAAGTCTGCACCCAGGCCGCGAAGCGCTCCAACCCCTGCTCCAAGGGAGTGCTCGGCCGAAAGCCCACCCACGCCTCCAGCGCCGAAGTATCGGCGGCGGTGGCCACCACATCTCCGGGCTGCATCGGTTCGAACTGCTTCACCGCGTCACGCCCCAAGGCCTGCTCCAGCACCTCGATAAACCGCAGCAGCTCCACGGGCTGGGCATTGCCAATGTTGAACAGCCGGTGCGCCACCGCCGCCGTGGCGGGGTTGGGGGCCAGCGGGTCGAAGGCCGGATCCGCCGTGGCGGGCTTGTCCAGACAACGCACCACCCCCTCCACGATGTCGTCGATATAGGTGAAGTCGCGCCGCATCTGGCCGCCGTTGAACACGCGGATCGGCTCACCCGCCAGGATCGCCCGCGCAAACAGCATCGGCGCCATGTCGGGCCGGCCCCAGGGGCCGTACACGGTGAAAAACCGCAAGCCGGTGGCCGGCAGCCCATACAGGTGGCTGTAGGTATGGGCCATCAGCTCATTGGCCTTCTTGGTGGCCGCATACAGGCTCACCGGATGGTTCACCGGCTGCTGCTCGCTGAACGGCAGGTTGCGATTGCCGCCATACACCGAACTGCTGGAGGCATACACCAAGTGCTCCACCCCCTGGTGGCGGCAGCCCTCCAGCACATGGCCAAACCCCACCAGATTGCTCTGAATGTAGGCGGCGGGGTTCTCGATCGAATAACGCACCCCCGCCTGGGCCGCCAAATGCACCACCGCCCGCGGCCGCTCCCGGGCAAACAGCGCCGCCATGGCAGCGCCGTCCTCCAGATCCATCGGCACGAAGGCGAAGCGCTCATCCGCGCCCTGCATCGCCTTTAGCCGCTCCAGCCGCGCCCGCTTCAGGGCTGGGGAGTAGTAGGGGTTGAGATTGTCGAGCCCCAGCACACGCTCGCCGCGCTGCAGCAGCCTCTCCGCCACCGCAGCACCGATGAAACCGGCGGCGCCGGTGATCAGGATGGGGCGATCGACAGAGCTCACCCCATCCCCACACGCCACACGTGTAGCCCCGCCGCCCTGGCAGCGGCCAAATCCGCAATCGAGCGGGCGTCAAACAACCAGGCCGGTTTGCGCATCGGCGCCGCCAACTGCGGCCAATCCAGCGCAGCAAAACTGGCCCACTCCGTGAGGATCAGCACCGCATCAGCGCCGGCCACCGCCTCCAAGGGCGAGCCCACCGCTTCCCACGCACCCTCCTGCCCCACCGGGCCCAGATCCTCGGCCATCTGTGCTGCCGGCACCTTGGGGTCGTAAATCGCCAGCTGGGCCCCCTCTTCAAGTAGGTCTTGGCAGATCCGAATCGCCGGGGCCTCCCGGGTGTCGTTGGTGTCGGCCTTGAACGCGAAGCCCAGCACCGCAAGCCGCTTGCCGGTGACGGTGCCAAACAACCGCTGCACCACCAACCGAGCAATGCGGTGCTGCTGCCAGCCGTTGAGCTCCACCACGCTCTGCCAGTAGGCCGCCACCTCATGCAGGCCGTAGTGGCCGCAGAGATACACCAGGTTGAGGATGTCCTTCTGGAAGCAGCTGCCGCCAAAGCCTGGGCCAGCCTTCAGAAACTTGCCCCCGATGCGGCTATCGGCGCCGATGGCATGGGCTACCTCCTGCACGTCGGCTCCGGTGGCCTCACACAGGGCCGCAATCGAATTGATCGAACTGATCCGCTGCGCCAAAAAGGCGTTGGCGGTGAGTTTGGAGAGCTCCGAGCTCCACAGATTGGTGCGCAGAATCCGTTGATCCGGCACCCACTGGCCGTACACCC
>Ga0194123_10004566_pt1 | contig 15571 bp, 13 predicted proteins | sample TA2MahsurfametaG_5_FD_155479 | JGI IMG/M metagenome (GOLD analysis project Ga0194123, IMG submission 155479) | Freshwater microbial communities from Lake Tanganyika, Tanzania - TA2015023 Mahale A surface | ecosystem: Environmental > Aquatic > Freshwater > Lake | place: Tanzania: Lake Tanganyika... | reverse complement strand
GCGGTCGCGCAGGTCGATGAAGATCACCCCGCCGTGATCACGGCTGCGGTCCACCCAGCCGCACAGCTGCACGGCCTGGCCGGTGGCATCGGGGCGCAGGTCGCCGCATCCGTGGCTGCGCATGCTAGTAATGCAGAGATATGGGGAAATTGTCCCATTCCGCGTGTGGCGTTCTGCGTCAGGTTGTGTCCGCTCTGGCTGCCGGCCTCATTGAGGAACCTCTCCTAATAACATCTACGACAATTCTTGAAGGCAATGATTTCATTGCTATAGCCATTTGCGAATTCGAGCCAGCAATCCCGATGAGCGATATCAATAGCCCAAGATCTTCGCGTCGGACTTTGCGGAGAGAAGTCTAGGGGGCGTACATTCCTTAGCCCATCAAGGCCTTGTACGCCGTGAAGTAATTGGAGCTAGCTTTTATTTTGCGACCCTGGCATATTTTCGAGACACATACGAAATCTGCCTTGTACTTGTGCAACTTGTGAAGAGACAGGGCGGGTATTTGCGCATATTCGTTAATTGCGGCCTCAAAAGCCAAACCGCAGCATTTGGTCAGCTTAAAAGCGATAGCAGAAAAACAAATCTCAATCCAATCTTGTAAGCGCTGCTCTTTTAGCTGCGAACGCCCCTTCTTGTGGCAAGACATTGCCACTAATATTGCTGGGCAGCACCTGTTTTGGGTGCTTATTTCTATTGTTTTTGAAATAAGCTCTTGCGTTGTTGCTTGAGTCTGGCCATGCTTCACTCATGCTCCGTGAAGCAATCGGGGAGTATGACGGCGAGGTTGTTTCTCCATCTGTGAATGATCTTTAGGGCTGTGCTGCCCTTGTCTTGGTATCTTACCGTGTATGAGATCTTGACTTGTAGGTGCTAATGCTTGAATGACTCGTAAACTAGTGAAGGGAGAAGAAAGCTATCGAGCATATTTTGCATCGCAGACAGGAGGCCTTGGATGCATAAAAAATCCTGCGCAGTAAAACTGCGCAGGTGTCGACAGCAATGACTGTTAAGACTTCTTATTAGTCTGTCTTGAGGAGAGATAGAAGATTCTGGGAGGCAAATACGTCTCTATAGAAGGTTAGTTGCTCGCTCTTGAAGTAGCAGGCTCCCCGATGGCCTCGACGAACCCAGCAAACGGTACCTTTTGCGATGGTTTCGCCGCTTTCATCATCCAGGCAATGCCATTCAAAATGGACAAACTCTCCCCAAAACATCACAATTGGCCAGCACATCGTGACGTTTGGCTGGGCGATTAATGCCCACCAATGGCGCTCACGCTCTGTTTGCTGAGTTAGGCCATAAAACGGACCGTCTTGACAGAAATAAACCAAGTCATTTCTGTACTCTCCACGGAGTAAGTCCCCACGTGCGCGGCGCAGTGCTTCACAATGAGTGGGCCACCACGCTTTGTTTTCTGCTTCGATTTGACTTGGAGTATAACTGTCTCCGATGGCGGGAAGCTCGGCTTCCTTCTTGGCAATAAACTCTTCGGCTTGAGCAATAAGCTTGTCACCAAGCTCTTTCGATACAAGCCCTGGGCGTGAAAAATCAGCTGTTAAGTCAGCGTAGTACTTGCGTGCCATGTCAGTGAAGCAGGATTTTGGAGAATGAGGTCAAAGAGCTTGACAGAATTAATTGGGTCCGTCGCTCCGTCAGAAGTGCTTACCAAGCTTTGAGAAATTTTACTTAGAGCGCTGCACCAAGATTCGATCAAGCTGCTCGCTACCACTATGCGACTTTAGGATAATGCTCTAGAACCTCCTTTATTCAGTATTTTGTGAAGTACTCATGGATAATTCGTATGTATTCTTGCCATTAATCCACTTGTACGACACTTGATCGACTGATTCCTGAATCAGAAAAAGCCCCAAGCCACCAATTTGGCGATCCTGAACAGGTTGTTCGGTATCGACAGCTGGTCGTTCTCCAAATCGTGGATTGAACTCGATGCCATCATCTTCAGTTCGTAAAACGAAGAAACAATGGTCTGGGAATTCCCTTTCCAGAGCAGTGATTTTGAGTGTGATTGGCTTGAGATGGTCTCCTGAATGCTCGGAAGATGAGCGAATGATGTTTGAAACTAGCTCTTCGAAAGCTAATTTTAGCTTGTATGCTCGAGATTGATCTTTTACGCTTTGATCGACTTGCATGTATGCAAAATCAATAAAGCTATCCCAGCAGTCCATAGAGGCATTTGCCTCCACATTGCCGAGTTCAATCTCATATGATTGACTACTCATCGCATTTAGATTTCCTCCGCACTTTCCACGATCACAACAGCTTGAGACAAGCCGGTCTTGGTTACAGTCTCTACGATCTGTTCAGATGCTCCAACAAGATACAGGCTTGATGTGTGCGGCATCTTCTGCTTGGCGAACACTATGGCGCGAAGGCCAGCGCTACTTACAAAATCAACTTGTTGCAGATCAAGACGTAATTGCTCTAAAGCATTGAGCTCTAAGGCCGTGAGTTTACTGAGTAATTCTGGCGCTGTTTTGGTGTCAACATCTCCCGAGAGAGTCAGGGTTACATGGATGTCGCCCTGTGTGACTTCGATTGTTAGAGCCATGGTTGCGATGAGTTGAGTTGGTTGTGGGAAGTTTCTGCTTAGGTCTCACGAGGAGACACTTGGAAAATAACAACAGACCGCTCGCCAACGAGAATCCCGTGGTCGTTGAATGTGACCGGCTTGTCTGGATATGGAGATTGATTATCTCCCGTATTAAAACATAATTGCCAAGAATAATTAGATGGTAATTCTGGTAAGTCAAACCACGTTGCATAATGAGCCATGTTGGTTGCTACATACACGGCATCCATCATTTCCTGCTCTTCTTTATCGCATGTCATGAGCCAAGCAAGCTGCCTTGAATCGGCTGACCAGTTGACTTGCCATGGTGTTGTGCCATGGAAGCTGCAGCTAGGCAGGGAATGGCTGCCACTATGGACAAAGCTATTGACTCTTAGGCATGGATGTTTGTGCCTAAAGTGAATGAGTGCTTGTGTAAAGCTATAGAGCATCTCATTGCTCTCGAGCAGAGTCCAGTCAACCCATGAGATGGGTGAATCGATACAGTAAGCATTGTTATTGCCATGCTGTGATCGTCCAAACTCATCGCCCATGAGCAGCATTGGCGTACCTCTACTTGTCATCAGCATGCTCAAAGCATTCATTGACTGCTTTGTACGCAAATTCCGAATACCTAGATCTTCTGTCCAACCTTCTGCTCCGCAGTTCCAGCTGTGATTATCATCACCTCCATCGCAGTTATTCTCACCATTAGCTTCATTGTGCTTATGGTTAAAAGAAACTAGATCGGCTAGCGTAAAACCGTCATGGCAAGTAATGAAGTTGATGGATGTTGCTGGAGACCTTCCATTTGATTGATAGAGATCAGGGGATCCTTGAACACGTTGTGCCATTTCTCCAACTTGGCCTTCATCTCCCTTGAGATACTTTCTTGCTGTATCCCGGTACTTCCCATTCCATTCGGACCATCGCCCAAAGGCAGGGAATGTCCCAACCTGATAAAGCCCGCCGGCGTCCCATGCTTCTGCGATGAGCTTGCATGAAGACAAAATTGGATCAAAGGCTAGCGATTCAAGCAGAGGCGGATTGCTCAGAGGTGCTCCCCACGGGTCTCTTCCTAAAATACTGGCGAGATCGAATCTGAACCCGTCAATATGATATTCGGATGCCCAATAACGCAAGCAATCGAGCACCAGATTGCGCACAACAGGATTGTTGCAATTGAGTGTATTCCCCGTACCACTGAAGTTAAAGTAATATCCCTCCGGTGTTAGCATGTAGTAGATCTTGTTGTCCAATCCCTTGAATGAGATAGATGGACCGCGTTCGTTGCCTTCAGCTGTATGATTAAAAACAACATCTAAAATCACTTCTATCCCAGCCTTGTGGAGTTCTTTGACAAGTTGCTTGAACTCATCAACTTGCATCCCAAATCTGCCAGAAGCCGCAAATCCAGCCTTGGGTGCAAAAAATGCAACTGTGCTATATCCCCAGTAGTTAAATAAGCGCTCGCCAGTATCAGGATGAATTCGGGAGTTTTCGAACTCATCGAATTCGAATACTGGCATCAGCTCGACTGCGTTTATGCCAAGCTCTTTTAGATAAGGAATCTTTTCGGTGATGCCGGCATAAGTGCCTTTAAACTTAACCCCAGATGATTCACTCTTGGTGAATGATCTTACATGCATTTCATAAATCACCAAGTCGGCATCGTTGATTTCGAGTGGAGAGTCGCCTTCCCAATCGAAATCATCAAATGCAACACGGGAGCGATATTGGTACTGCTTGTTCCAATCGGGCTCCACACCCCACTCCTCTCTCCCTGAGAGAACCCTTGCATAGGGATCCATCAGGATATTTTCGGAGTTAAAACGATGCCCTTCTTCAGGATTAAAAGGGCCATCGATCCTGAAACCATATTCTACGTCTTCGTAGTCTAAGTCATAAACTACGATAGAATAGACATCGCCTATCCGATAGTGATCAGGCACTCGGATTTCGCCAAGTGGAGCCTCTTCGGAACGGCTGAAAAGAACAAGCGTACAGGATGTGCCTGCTGAGGTGTAGACAGAGAAATTGAGACCCCCTGGAACAGATGACACTCCAAACGGCAGAGGCTTACCCGGCCTAACTCGAAATCCTGAGATTGTATCGGTTGGCAGATTGTCTATTCTTTCGAGATCCATAACCAGTTAAGAGTTGGGGATAGCTTCAAGTGAAGCGTGGATTGTGAAGAACTGATAGAACCCAGTAACCTTCATCGTATCTGCGATTTCTTCAGCGACTCCAATAAGAGCGAGTTCAACGCCCATGTCTTTGGTCTTTCGCTGCAACGTCAGCAATGTCCGCAGACCTGCGCTAGACATGAAGGGAACTTCAGTCAACTCAAGAGCGACTGGATGACCTTGCTTTAGTTCTGTGTCAATGAAATCTCGTAGGTCTCCAACAGTCTTTGAATCCACTTGGCCAGAGACACGGATGACTTGCCATTGACCAAAGCTCTCGAGGGCGACTTGCATAGTTTTAGACCTCACTTAGGTGAAACGGTAACCTTAACATGCACCCTCTGATCCGTTTCTGGAAGCTTCACGGTCAGGCCATCGGCATCAAAACTAGTATATTCTTTTCCATCAATCTCACACTTGCTGATCTTCAGTGACCCTTTGGGAAGAATATCGGGTTCGACGCGAAGAACACGATCCTTGAAGCCATTTGGCATGGGCTTGAAGTGCAGATCAAGTGGCCTCTTCTTAATCATGAGATCGATATAAACGGTGGAGAGGAAGCAAAGCTCAGTTGAGTGATATGCACTCATCGAGTGGCTTCCCTTAAACCGTTCCGTTCCTACAAGGTAAGGAACGCCACTAGCAAGAACATTGAAGTAGACGCCGCCGTCATTATTATCCAAGAAGAATGCGTTGTAGAAAGCAGCGGATTCATCGGCATACTTCTTGTACTCATCACTGTCAGGCATGTGTCCTTGCAGGATGAGGTAGGCAAGAATTCCCTGCTCTTGTTGCCACCATGCTTTCCGGTCGTGCCAAGCGTAGCGGTGGAACTTTTCATTTTCCCCAAGTACCCGCTCAACAACGTCATACCAACCAAACCGTTGGTTGTCATAACCAACTTTCGGCATCAATCCTGCTATCTTCTTGGCAACATCTAGATAGACGTCTTTGCCCATCTCTGCATAGAACCGCATTAAGTTCCATGCAATCTTCAGGTTGTGGCCTACGACAGCCCTATTTTGCTGCCATCCCCAGGTCTGATCCTTGCTCCAGTCATCAAAGAATTTTTCTTGTACGAAAGGACTCGCGTCGTAGTCAGGAAAATGTGTAGTGATGGTATCGAATGTATCTTCCAGCATTTTCTTGTAACGCTCTTCTCCTGTCGCCAACCATAGATTAATCAGATAGGCTGGCGCATGGTCTCCTACAGAGTTCCAATTCTTCTTGGCTTTATTCCGACCAAGGCTTTCTTCATGAGCGCTTAGTGTAACGGCGTGGATGTGCGAGTAGTATCCCCCCTTCTCATTATCTTTAAAGCACTCATCAAAGAGATCGACCGTTTTTTCTGCATCTGCAAGAATACGCGGATCCCCGGTCAGTCGATAGGTTTGTACGGGTCCAGCCAATGCATAGATCTGCTCATAAGCTGGAATGCAATCGTAGTCATCCCCAAATTCAGAGACCAAGAGCTTTTGTTCTTCGCCACCAGCGCTGACCTTCTGTCCGTGATACCAATAAATAAGGCCTGTATCCGTATCGGTGAACTTCATCTTGTCACGCAGGTATTCCGTTCCTTTTTCGGCAGCGTCGAGGTAAAGGTCCTTGCCAGTGAGCATGTAAGCGCACGCCATGCCATAGACCATGCGCGAAATTGTATCCGTCTCTTGTAGAAAGTCTGAATCTGTCTTTCCGCCAGTCAAGTTGATGAGAGTTCTATAGTTGGTATAATCGATCGCCTGTTCAGGCGCGTTAAACTGCCACTTGCAGTACGATGCGGCAATTTGATCGATCTGGTTTACCCACCATCCTTTTTCATCGGCATATCGATATTCATCTTTCCTATCACCGGCAAAGATAATGTAATTGATCTCAAATTTTACTTTGTCTTCGGGAAAGAATGTTCCATAGGCAAAGATCATTTGTCCTGGAACCAGCAAGCGCTTTAAGTCGCCTGAGCGATCTGGCCACCCTTCACCAAGATTCTGTGTTTGCTTTGCGTAGGTGTTACCTGTCAGTTTTCCTTCATATGATCTGCCATCGGATGTTCGAATACCGACTAACTTGGTTGCTTCGTCGTATCCAGTGACATAGCCAGAGATGAGGTCTGAGAAAGTGAAGTTGAGGTCGTTCATGGTGGAGTAGTTAGTTGGTTGGGATTCAGAAGTTTTGGGGCGGATCAGCGCAGTTAGACCCTACAGTGCGTTGACTGTATCTTTAAACCTTTCGACAAACACATTCACGCATCCAGGATGTTTGCCTGTGATCAACAAACCCTGTTGATGGAGTTCGACTGTGCTACCGTCTTTTGTTATAATCTCTGCTCCTGCATTCTCAACGTCGCAGACTATGTTGTGAGCACAAGTGACTTGACGTGATTTAATCAGTGTTGGGTCTGCGCAAAACAGCCAAAGCGAATGGCATATGGTACCAATCGCTAGTTCGCCACGATCCATCATGGCAACCGCGTCTCTTAGTAGGTTGACTGCAGGCGCCTGATTTGTTTCGCTGAGTGTTTCCTGGTAGCGAAGCCTATCCATGGCGTAGCCACCAATAAGGATCAATCCCTTGTAGTCGGCCAAGTTGGCTTTGCTTACGCAGTGCTTAACAACAACCTTGCTTGTTTTGTCGTTCCCTTCGAATGTCAGAGATTCATTCCCCCATAGGTAAGATGCGTAGTCAACGTCAATGCCAAAACTCGGGAAGTATTCGTTGAATACGTTGAATTCCGTTTCATCATAGTGCTCCTCGATCAGCACGAGCACTTTTGTAGACATTGAGAATTCTCCCAACTACTCCCGTCAATTTAACCAGGCTGCCCGGATGTGACCAATCCGTCACAATCCGAAATAACTGCTTTGCCTAAGTCTGTCAGATCGTAGCTGGTGCGCTCATCTAACCTTTCTTCCCCATCCGTCCCGTGCCATTTGCGTGCTGTACGATACTTTGCTGATTCTGTTTTCTTGCTTAAGCATCGAGCCGTTATCGTCTCGGATGTGCAACCTATTCCCAAGGTAACCACCTTTTGCGAGCTAGTATCAACGGATATACATGGGTCCCCTAGGCTCATTTGATAGCCCTTCCTGAGTATTTCTACTCAATCATTGCTGCCTTCCCCTCGCATTCTCATTATTGTTTTTGTTTTGCGCTACAAGCCCGCCAATTCAAGCCATGCCCCTGGCTGGCCGTAACGTCTCCGCCTTGAGATTCAGCTGACGGCCAGCTTCTGTATCTGATCAGCAGGTGATTCTAGTCGCGGTGGTCGTCCAACCTTGGAGAACTAAGTCTGCTTCTCCCTTCTCTTGGCTGAGCAGCAGCCCGGCCACCATTCAGCCGAGGAGCACCAGATGGAGCTGGTCAGGGACTAGACAGCGTTGATGCAGGAAGCTAGTGAGTTCACAATGGCGCAGAGCTCGGGAGTCCATTAGGGATCGGCTTGGTGTAAAAATCCCGACCTCCCATAGCTCCCTACCTACGCGATCGACTGTGATCCGCTTTTTCGCAACGGCTTTCGCCGTTATGTCCGTTAGCCGTGCTGCCTCTGTGGGTTGAGGTCTACCACCTGATAAACCTTCAGCTTGAGCCTGGTGGTTTAACCGGCTTCGTAGAGGAAGATGTCCCTTCGGCCACCCATCCCCAACTGAATACTGGCATGTGACGTTTTTGATACATCTTGTTGACGAACGGCATGGGCCTGTCTTCCTTTGGGTTGATTCTGAATGCTTGGCCTGTCGTTCTTGCGCCTGAATTTCAGTCCACACCAGTTCACACCCAGCCAACTGAGGTGTCTCTGCCTTGATCCATCACTGCTCCTTGCAGAGTCCTCCGCTGATTTGTTGCAGATCGACGATCGATATCAATCCGGTTGAAGGCGTCTTCTTTTTCTGCATTCTGCCCTACAACTTTCATGCCAAATCCCACCTCTTCGTCACCACTGCCTGTCCCCCTTGATTCATTTGCTACTGAGCGCGAATTCAGGGAAGAAGTTATTTACTTTATTATCGTTGACCGTTTTTTTGACGCAACAAGTGATGAGGAGGAACGGCGTGGTCTTTGGGACCGCGGCGAGACCTCTGGACTTTACGATAAAACCTGGACGCAATGGGGTAAATATTGGGGCGGTAATCTATTGGGAATTATTGAGAAAATACCCTATCTGAAGTCTCTTGGTGTGACAGCCGTTTGGCTTTCACCACTTTTTGAGCAGGTGGACGATATGCAATATGACCGCACTCCAATGCATGGCTATTGGACCAAGGACTTTAAGCGGATTAATCCTCGCTTTCTACCCACTGGTGACTCTAATAGTCTTTACCATTCCAGCACGATCCGAAAGCTCGTTGACTCCCTTCATGCAGCTGATATCAAGCTAATCCTTGACGTCGTATGCAATCACAGCTCCCCTGACATCAATGGTATCAAGGGCCGTGTCTTTGACGATGGAAAGCTATTGTGCGATTATAACAATGATGTCGCAAGATTTTACCATCACAATCCGGAAATCACTGATTGGGAAGATGAATATCAGCTTATTAACCATGAAATGTGCGGGCTTGCCACTTTTAACGAAAACAATCCCGCCTATCGGCACTATATTAAGCAGGCTATCTGCGAATGGCTTGATTTAGGCGTTGACGCCCTAAGGGTCGATACACTTAAGCATATGCCTGTCTGGTTCTGGCAGGAATTTACTTCTGACATTAAGTCATATAAGCCAGGCATCTTTATGTTTGGCGAGTACGGCTTTGGTAAGCCTTGGGATCGCCGAACGGTCCAGTATGCCAATCACTCGGGGATGTCTATTCTTGACTTTGGCCTCTGCGATGCGATCCGTTTTGCTTTTAGTGGCCAGCAAGCAGGTGGTTTTCGTCTTGTTGAATCGCTACTTGAGCATGATCATGTTTATTTTCGTGCCAATGAGCTTGTTACGTTCATTGATAACCACGATATGCCTCGCTTTCTCTCGGTCTGTAGTAGCCACCGCTCGCTTGAGCAGGCCTTGATCTTGTTGTTCTGCCTTCGCGGCGTTCCCTGTATTTTTTATGGTACGGAGCAGTATCTTGTTAATAATACTGATGGTGGCAACGACCCCTACAACAGACCCATGATGGAATCATGGAATGTTGATTCTAATTGTTTTTCCTTGTTGGACTCTCTTGCTTCTATACGCCGTCAAAACCAAGCTTTAACATTTGGCTCCCATCGGCAGGTCTACGTGTCGGACCATATTTATGCATTTATGCGCACTTATCGTGATTGCCACGCTCTCTGCGTTCTCAATAAGGGTCCAGCTACTCAGGTCCAGCTAGATCTTGGTGGTTGTTTTGGAGCGTCTGAGCTGACTTGTATGTTGACGGATGTGACTTTCCCCATCGTTGATGGGCGACTCTTAATTGCCCTCGAATCTGGTTCGGCCCATTTGTTTAGCTCACCTGGCAAACGTGTCACTGGATCTGTTGTGGCTACTTTTCAGGTCAATGGTATCGAAACACAGCCGGGCCAGAGAATTGTGATAACCGGTGATTGTCCAGAGCTTGGTGACTGGGATCTTTCCCATGCATATGGCATGGAATACGTGAATCGGAATACTTGGATCTGTGAGGTTGGCTTTAATGAATCTGTGAATACAGCGATCCGATTTAAGTATGCCGTTGTTGATGAGACTGGTTGCGCTGCTACTCGTGAGGATATTCTTCCCCGTCAGCTTGTGTTGCCTAGCACGGGACGGCAAAAAGTCGACAGTGTCTGGCAGGTGAGTTAGCTCTCATTCTCCCTTCTCCTCAGTTGGTTTTGTATTTCAGGCTCTGGGCTGTGGCATTGCCTGCCTATCTATTCGACTGTTGATAATGACTTTTCGTGCACTTTTCTTTTGCAGCACCTATGCTTCCCATATGCAGCCACCGGTTCCATGCCCCCTACTTTCCGTTCAGTCCCCGCTGGCATGAGTTCTTTTTTCTTTAAGCATCTCCGTGCTAAGTCGATTCGCGCACAACTGACCCTTGGCTTGACAGCCGCGTTGCTCCCCTGCTTGGGCATCGGCTTTTATGTCACCCAGCAGTATACGCGCACTCGCCTGCTTGATCAGACTCAGGCACGTCTTCAGACAGAGTCGGAACTCATTTCTTACGGACTCAATCAGTGGGGCATCGGTGTCTCACGACTTGTTGAAGCTCTCACTATTTCTCCTGACTTTCGCAGTGCGAATGTCGATAGAATTCAGGCTATTATCAATGGAGTAGCGGTTGAAGATCCGGATCGCCTCTGGCGCTTTTGGAGTGCTTCTCAGCAGCCAAAACTATTGGCCTCTGCTGGAGGCGACCGGATTACACCGGCGATGAAGTTGGCAGCAGAGCAGAATCAGCCGACTCGCGCTTACTTTCAAGCAGCTCTTCGCGGTGTACCTACATACGAGGTCGTGCTTTCGAAGACGACGGGACGCGCATGTCTCAATGCCGCGCATCCTGTTTATCGAGACTCGTCCGCTCCGCTGAATCGTTTCCAGGAGGTCAATACCGCGATGTCGCGCCCGGGGTTGATGCGTCAGCCGATTCGGACTGATCTCTCAGGCATTCTTGTTCTTTGTATTCCTCTTTCACAGATTGGCGAAGACACAGGCTTGTTGACACTCTTTAACGATCAAAAGATTCCTCTTCTTGCAGGTAATAATCGCACAGGCTTCCTCCGAGATCCTGCTGGATTCAATAGTGCCATCATCCTTGTTAGTAACACTGGGCAGCTTCTTTTCCCTGATGTTAAATGGGCTGGAAGCACCGTACCTATGATTGATGAGTTAAAGACTTCCTTTGTTCCAGGGCTTTACGGCCTTGCTCGGACAGTGATGAACGGTGAGGAAAGGTTCGTTAGCCTTTCCTCCTCCGTCGGTAACCAGCGCTATCTCGCCTTAACGGCCCAGGTTGATTCTGCATGGTCTCTGATCCTTATTCTGAATGAGCAGAGCATTCTGGGTGAAGTTAACAAGATTGGACGTGTGCAAGCTCTTGTTGGGCTAGCAACTCTGGCTCTGGCCCTGCTTATTGTTGCCATCCGCTCCCGCGCTCTGAGTCGCCCTCTATCGGTTGCTGGCACAGCCCTGCAGCGGATCAGCACCGGAGACTTTGATCTTTCACTTCCCCCTTCAACTGACGATGAAATTGGAGGTCTGTTAAGCAATATCCAGATTACAGCGGATCGGCTTAAAGGTTATCTGAGTGAGGTTACGTCTTTCGCAATTACTCAGAAGCAGATTGACACAGCGAAATCTATTCAGAAGGACTTTCTGCTTAGTGATCTGCCTCAGTCACCGGCCTACGACGTTGCGGCCTTCTCAAGGCCGGCTCTCGATATCGGTGCCGATTGGTATGACATGGTTGATATTGGTGATTACGCCGTTCTCCTTGTCGCAGACGTCTGCGATAAAGGCGTTCCTTCTGCATTGTATATGTCAGTTTTCCGCAGTCTTATTCGCTCTAAGCTGCTTGAGTATCGGCAGGATCTAGAGGCCTCGGTTAGCGCTACTGATGCGATTCGTGCCGCTATTGAGCAAACTAATAACTATATGGCTTCGAACCAAAACGCTTCTATGATGTTTGCCACGGTCTTTTTGGCAGCCATTAATAAGGTTACAGGTGCGATGGATTATCTCTGCGCTGGCCACGAATCGCCTGTTCTTATTCGTGCGGGCGAAGTGCAGTTGCTCGATCGGGTTAGCGGTCCTGCCATTGGTCTGTTTGAAGGTGCTAGCTACATGTCGTCGAGTCTTCAGCTTGAGCGCGGCGATGCACTGGTCATCTACAGCGATGGTTTGGTGGATGCACGTGATCCATCGAATGAGGGCTGGGGCCATGACCGGCTCGTAGACCTTCTCTCGGGCGTCAAGCCTGAGTCTTCGTCCAGCCTCTTGAAGACCGTGGTTTCTGTCGTTGACGAACATATGGCTGGTTCTGATCAGTTCGACGATCTAACCGTTATGGTATTTAAGTGGCTTGGGACCTGATCTTCTCTTCTGGGGCCTATCTTCTGGATAGAAACTGTTTTCGAGTTACTTCTCCGGATATCCTCTTTCCTCTTATCTCTATCTCTATCGCTGTTCCCATCTTTGCTGTTTTCGCGGTCACATAGGCGAGGGCGATCCCCTCGTTCAACGTGGGCGACCAGCCTCCGCTGCTAACCTTGCCGATCGGTTTCTTTCCTGAATCGTTTCCTGCAAGAAATAGAGGGTATCCCTCTCGTGGGATTGCTTTGGAGGTTAGTCTGACCCCCACCAAACGACGATTTAGTCCCTTCTCGCTCTGCTGTTCTAAGGCTTGGCGTCCAATGAAGGGTTTTGGCATTTCCAAATGCACGAGCCAGCCTAGGCCTGCTTCCAGTGGTGTCGTTGATGTATCCATGTCGCTGCCGTAAAGGAGCATTCCTGCCTCTAGGCGGAGCGTGTCGCGTGCTCCTAGGCCGCAAGGTGTGATTCCTTCTTCGAGGCACCGGTTCCAGAACTTCAGTCCTCCTTGCTCATCCAACAAGAGCTCGAAGCCATCTTCGCCTGTATAGCCAGTGCGTGCCACAAAAGCTTTCCCGATCCCCTGTAGCTCTACTTGCCGGTGGCTGAATCGTGGCATTCCCTCTAGGCCCGCCCCGCTCAACTTTCTGAGCTGACTTGCTGCCTCTGGTCCTTGTAGTGCCAGCAAAATGCCGTCCTTTTTGTAGTCCGCCACTTCGATTCCGGCAGGCTTGAGTTGGTTGCAGATCCAGAGCATGTCAGTGGTGCTGCAGGCTGCATTAATCACTAACAGCAATTCGTGGGCCTGAGTTGCCTCATCCCAGCCTCGGTCATACACAATCAAATCGTCGAGGATGCCACCGTCTTCGTTCAGCAGAACGGTGTAACAGGCCTCGCCAGGTCCGATCCGAAATAGATCCGTTGGTACTAAGCCTTGCAAGGCATCTTTGGCCCCTGCGCCGCTGAGACGCAGAACGCCCATGTGCGAAATATCAAAGATTCCGCAGTGTTCGCGTACAGCCTTGTGCTCCTGGAGGAGCCCCGCGAATTGCACTGCCATTTCCCAGCCTGCGAAAGCCACCATCCGCCCTCCGGCGCTGCGTGCAGCTTCAAACAGAGGCGTGCGGCGCAAGATTTTGGTGGCGTCTGGTTGTGCGCCCATGACGATTCCGCGTTGGCTTGGATCCTATGGACCTAGGAGCGTCCCAGGTTGATCTCCTCATCGCTTTCAACAGTCCGAAGAGAACCCGGAGGTTCGGGTGCAGGACTGGCCACAGGCCTGGAGAGTACCTACGTTGGGCACCCCTGCAAGCCTCCATGGGTAACCGCCCCTGCTGTCGCAGCTGCCGCCACTGCACGCTGTCTAACGGCATGTACATCGGTTGGTGTCAGCTGCGCAGGTTGCCGATCGAGCGTGAGCTCGCTTCGGCCCTGTGGTGTCACCACTGGACGGCGCGCCCTCCACGCCTGCCGGCGATGGGGGGCAGCCCTGAGTCGTTGCTGCAACCCTACGCTGACAGGCAGCTGGCCCTAACCGACGTTCTCGAAAGCTGAAGAGAAAAGAAAGTTTTGAGCTTTGGCTGCTTCGAATGTGTTCCAGCACGCCTAGGCATCGGATTGGCAGTGCCAAGCTGGAGTCACACAGCTTCATGGAGGCATCGTTGATGGCTGTTGCCGCGGTTGCCAGTCCGATCGAATTGATGGCCACGCAAGTGGATAGCGAGACGGTGTCGTTTGCAACCGGCGCTCAGATTTTCTGTCGGGGGCAGGCGGCTGACGCGATCTACGGCGTACGCCGCGGCATCGTTGAGGTGATCAACCCCCAGGGCGACAAGCTCTGCTACCGCCCCGGCGAGCTGTTCAGCTACGAGGACATTGTCTGGAACGAGGACGTGCGCAACAACGACGCAGTCGCTCGGACCCCGGTTGAGCTGGTGCGGTTGGATCGCCTGCGCTTCCTTAACCTGCTGCACAACCACCCCACGATGGCGATCCTGCTGATTGGACAGCAGCATGAGCGCCTGCGGGAGCAGCGCTCGAGCGGCACCTGCGCGTACTGAAGCCTGCGCGGCAGGGTTCAGCTTGCCTCAGCGATCCAGCAGGAAGAGTAGGCTCCGCACCACTTTGGATGCGAGCACGCTGCTCACGCCTGTGGGATCGAGCATCGGCGCCAGTTCCACCACATCGGCGGCCACCAGGTTGTGGTGGCGCAGCTCATCCACCAGGGCGGCGAAGTCGCTCCAGAGGAAGCCGCCCGGCTCGGGGGTGCCGGTACCCGGCATCACGGATGGATCGAACCAGTCGAGATCCACGGTGAGATAAAGGGGCTTGCCGCGCAGGGGCTTCAGCGCTTCGGCCATGCGCTCGATCGCCACTAGGCGGCTCGTCTGCCGCAGTTCGGAGAATTCCTCGCGGGTGCCGCTGCGAATGGCGATCTGTAGCAGCTGTTGGCTGGGCAACACCTCCAGGCAGCGGCGCATGGCGCAGGCGTGGCTGTGGTGGGCGCCGAGCCACTCATGGCGCAGATCAGCGTGGGCATCGAGCTGGACCAGCACCAGATCGGGATGCTGCTCCGCCACCGCCTCCACCGCGCCGGAGCTGATCGAGTGCTCGCCGCCGAGCATCAAGGGCTTGAGCCCGAGGGCCAGCACCGCTTCGGTGGCCTGCTTCACCGCGGCCACCACCGGCTCTGGGGCGCCGAAGGGGATGTCCACCGCACCGAGGTCGGCAATGGCGAGCTCCTCGAGGTCGCGATCGAGCTGGGGGCAGTAGCTCTCCAGTCCCGAACTCACCTCCCGGATCGCCGCCGGGCCGAAGCGGGTT
>Ga0194123_10004564_pt1 | contig 15574 bp, 10 predicted proteins | sample TA2MahsurfametaG_5_FD_155479 | JGI IMG/M metagenome (GOLD analysis project Ga0194123, IMG submission 155479) | Freshwater microbial communities from Lake Tanganyika, Tanzania - TA2015023 Mahale A surface | ecosystem: Environmental > Aquatic > Freshwater > Lake | place: Tanzania: Lake Tanganyika... | reverse complement strand
TCCATTGCAGCAGCGTTGTAAACGTTCCTGCAGCGCATCGCGATGCGGGCCGCAATTCAGGCCTACCACCTCTATGGCTTCTTGATCGTGCTGTTCCAGTACAGGCAGTAGAAACCGCCCCACTGGATGGTTGCAGAAATCGGCTGAGAGATAGCCCACGCGCACAGGCCGCCCTTCCATTGGCCTGTGTATACGGTCTCCCCAAATTGCCCCCACCCCCTGGCGTTGCTGCTGGGTTTCCCAACGTTGCGCAAGTCCTGCCAGCTGCTGGGCATCCATTAGGCGATAGCCTGTACCAAGAAACTGCAGGTTGAACAGTTGCTGGTCTGAGAGATCCTTGTTATTGGCCAGGCTTTTGTTCAGCACAGCCATGGCTTGATCAGGCTTTCCTGCATCGGCCAGGCACTGGGCCAGGGCGTGCTGCAGGTTCTCATCGTCTGGATGCAGAATAGCCCCGCGTTTGGCTACGGCCAGACTGCCCATGTTGTGCTTCAGGTTGCGTAGGCAGGCCGTACGGTTCAGCCAATGCAGTGGTTCCTCGGGTTCCAGTTGGCACAGCTGTGCGAATTCTCCTGCCGCCTCCACCATCAATTGCTGTTCCATCAGCAGGTGTGCGATTGACGCTCTCACCGGCAGGCTTTGGCGCAGCTCAGAGGGCAGGGTTTGTATGAGCGCCTGTGCATCAGACCATCGGCCCTGATCACCCAAAACCGTCAGCTGGTTGGCCACCGCCCGTGGGTCGTTTGGTGCCAGACGCGCAGCTTGCTGAAAGCTGTCGAGGGCCTGCTGGTGATGCCCTTGGCGATGGTGTACGAGTCCGAGATCCAGCCGAACATTCGCATCATCCGGATGCTTTTGGCAGAGCGCATCCAGCACGGCTTCGGCCTCTGGCCAGCGTTGCTGCGCCTGAAGCAGGCGGGCCTGGGCTTGGAGCAACTCCCTCCGCTGAGGATCAACCTTCAGAGCGGCTTCCATCCACAGCTGAGCTTGGTTCAGCTGGCCGGCGGCGATGGCGCAGTTAACGGCGTTCAGGCTCAGGTCTGGCGCTCCGGAAAACTTGGGCAGCCAGGCTTGATAGTGTTGAAGAGCCTCCAGCAGGCGGCCCTGCTCCCGTAGCAGAGCGCCCAGATTCAACGCATCGGCCGTGTTGGGTTCGCTATGCAGCAATTGGCGATAGAGCTGCTCAGCTGGAAGCAGCAGGCCCTGTTGGTGATAGGTCCAGGCCTTGGCGCGCACTGACTCTGTGGCTGCCATAGTTTCGCCCGAGGCCAGCGAATCCTATGCAGAGGCAGAAGCCATGCTGCAGCAGGTGGCCAACACCACGGATTCGCAGCTGTTGGAGTCGCTGCGCCTGCAGGCCGCCAGCCAGTCGCACCCGGCTTGGATCCTTCCCCAAGCCCTAGCCCTTTGGCAGTTGGGCCGTACCGGACAGGTGCTCGAGCTCCTGTCTACGGCCTCCAGTGATCAGGAGCAGCATCCTTTGGTTTGGTTGCTGCGGGGCCTGGCCTTGCGTCGTCTGCCCGATGGGCGAGGCGAGGACGCTGCCCTAGAGGCCTATCGGCGTGGCCTCGCCTTGGACCCCGGGCGGTGCGACCTCCACTACAACCTCGCCAACCTCCTCCATGGCCGAGATCCCCATGCCGCGGAGTGTCACTACCAGTTGAGCCTGACGCTGGATCCCTGGCAGGCCTCCTGCTGGCACAACCTCGGGCTGTTGCTCCACCAGCAGGATCGGCCTCGGCTCGCTGGAGCTGCCTTTCGCACCAGCCTCTTGCTGGATCCGACTTACCCTGATGCCTGGTGCAATCTTGGCCTGGCCTTTCTGGCCCGCGAGCTGTATGGCCAGGCTGAGCGCTGTTTTGCCCAGGCCATCGCGCTCGATCCCCTGCAGAGTGCCAGCCACACCAACATGGGCAGCCTCCTGGTGGCCCGCCTTGAGCCAGAACGCGCCCTGGCGTTTTTGGAGCGCGGCGTCGAGCTCGACCGCAATTCCGCCCATGCCCTTTTCAATCTGGGGCTTTGCCAGCTGCTCCTAGGGCGTTTTGAAACCGGCTGGTGTTACTACGACGCACGGCTTCAGACCCACCTCGTGCCTCAGGAGTGTGTCCCAACCACGGGACCACGCCTGACCAGCCTGGTCGATGCTCCTCGGCGTGGGGAGCAACCGCTCGTGGTTTGGGCGGAACAGGGTCTCGGCGACACCATCCAGTTCAGTCGTTACTTGGCACTGCTCGATGCCTTGGGCATTGCCTATGAATTCCTGTGTCCTCAGCCGCTTTTGCGCCTGATGCGGCACTGGCTGGCCCCTGCTGGCGCCGTGGCACCGCTGTCCTGCAGCACAGATCCCAGCGATGACCGTGTTCATTGCCCGCTCCTGAGTCTGCCCAGACTGTTTGCCACCCGTGAGGTCACCATCCCCGGAGCGATTCCTTACCTCAGACCTCCAGAGCAGCCACCGGCGCATCTTCGGGTTCCTGAGCCCCCGGGGGGGCTAGCGGTGGGCTTGGTGTGGGCCGCGAATGCCAGCAACAAGGCCATGTATCGCCATAAATGCATTCCCCTTGAGCTGCTGATGCCCCGTTTGCTCAACCTGGTGGATCTTGACCTGATCGACCTGCATGCTTTGCAGGTGGGACCTGATCACGATCAGCTTGCACCCTGGATCGGCCACCCCCGCATCACGGATTGGGCACCGCACCTCGGGGACTTTGCCGACACCGCCCAGGTGGTGAGTCAGTTGGATTTGGTGATTGCCGTCGACACGGCTGTGGCGCACCTTGCTGCTGCCTTGAATCGGCCCACCTGGTTGCTGCTACCTTCAAATGCCGATTTCCGCTGGCTCAGGGGGCGTTGGGATTCCCCCTGGTACCCAGGCTGCATGCGTCTCTTTCGCCAGACCCATCAAGGTGATTGGTCGGCAGTCGTTCACGAATTGCACCAGGCTCTTGACCGTCTCTTCCTGCTTGACCTTCAGGCCCTAGCTGCTGCCAAGCTGCGTTCATGAATACGTTGCCTGGTCTGTTCCCCGATCTACTGGTCGGCGATCCGGCTGCAGCTGAGGCTATCCAGGCCCTGGTTTGTCGGATGGAGTTGTGGCCTCAGCTGCTGCGCCGTCAGCAGGAAGAGCAGATCGCTGGTCTGGTGCCGATCGAGTCATCCTGGTTGCAAGAACGTCAGCAGGATTTTCTGGCAGGCGAACCCTTGGAGGATGTGCTCCAGCGGAGGCGTTGGACTGAGCAGGATCTCCATCTGCATCTTCTGCTACCGGAGGCATCGCGGCGTTTCTCAGAACAGCGCTTCGGACCCGGCCTCGAGGAGCTGTTTCTCGCTTCCCAGGGCGGCCATGATCAGATCATCTATTCCTTGCTGCGTGTTCGCGATACCGGCGTGGCGCGTGAGCTCTGGATTCGCCTTGAAGAGGGGGAGGCCAGCTTTGCTGAACTGGCCTCGAGTTACGGCGAAGGGCCGGAGGCCGCCAGAAAGGGTGTGATCGGACCGATTCCGATTGGCAACATCACGCCGCCAGAATTGGCAACCCTGTTGCGATCACTGCAGCCCGGAGAGGTGCACCCGCCCCGGCAGCTGGGTGACTGGTTGGTGTTGGTGCGGCTCGAGCAGCTCACCCCTGCACGCTTTGATGGCCCCATGCGGGAGTTTCTGCTGACCCAGCAGCTGGATGCCTTTCTGCAGGGCCGAGTTGAGCAGCTTCTTCGAGGGGAGCAGCCAGACGAGCTCCATTACGATCCAACCTCATGACCGGCAGCTCCACCTCCACGTTCAAGACGCTTCTCGCACGTTTTGGTGCGTTCGCTGCGCTTGGTGAAGAGCATCTCGCTTGGTTGGCCGAGCGAGCCAAGCCTTTCCATTGCAGTGTGGGACAGCAGCTGCTGGTGAGTGATCGCTTGCCGGAGTACTGCTATTGCATCGTTGAAGGGCGAGGTCGTGTGTTGCACAGCGATCCGGCCCTGCGGCGCCCGGTCACCCTGGCCTATGCGCAGCCCGGCGACCTCATCGGCTGGGCGGGTCTTGTCCGCCGCAGCCCCTGTGAGTGGATCACGGCTGCAACGCCCCTCAAGCTGATCGGGTTCTCTGCCGAAACCTTTTACGAGCTAGAGCGCAGCAGCGAGGCCTTTGCTCTCTGGTTGGACAGCAATAATTCACCCGCGGAACTCATGGCCGTTCTCGAGCCGGCTCTGAGGGCTCGACCCTGCGCGGAGCCTCAGGAACGGGAGGTGATGCGTCGGCTCTTGCCCGCCATGAAGCTTGTTCCTGCCCGGCAGGAGCGTCAACTGCCGTTGCACGATGGGGGCGTATGGCTGTGGAATGCCCAGCCTGCCGGCCTGCTGTTGCCGACTGGCGAGCCTGTGGATCCAGCGCTACTCGTTACGATTCCAGCCGGAGAGCCCCTGCGGCTGTTACGGGTTGATGCCGAGCGCTGGGAGGAGGAACTCAGGCCTCCATTGCAGGCTCCACCCGATCAGGCGTTGCCGGCGTTGGGCGATCTCTGGAGTGATGATCGCTATGCCGATCTACTCGCCCCCGAACCCCAGGGAGAGCGCCAGGGCTCGAGTCCATTGGCGGCTGGGTCGTCTGAGCGAGTTGTTGCCCCCATGCGCTGGCGTGGCCGCAAGGTGCCGGTGGTCACCGGTGTCGGTGCTGTGGAACAGACCATGGCCTGCCTAGAGATGTTGGCCTTGGTTCATAACGTTCCTTTCCGCCGCGATGTCATCGAGCGTGCTGCGCGTGAGACGCTGCGCGACCATTCCCCCAGCCTGGAAACCCTTGGCAATCTCTCCACCGTGATGGGATTCGTCGGCACCATCAGTGATATTCCTACGGCGCAACTTCCCCGGCTTTCTTTTCCATGCTTTGCCCTCGTCGATGGGCAGCTGGCCATGTTTCATGATATTGCCCACGGTCAGGTTCGTGCGGTCTTGCCGGAATTCGGCCCAGTTGTGCTCGCCTTGGATGAGATTGTGGCAGATCTCGGGGGGGCGCGGATTCTGAGCCTGGCGCCTGGGCGTGATAGCCAGCAGCGCAAACTTGGGTTTTCCTGGTTTTTCCCGCAGATACGAAAATATCGACGCAGTCTGATCGAGGTTCTGGCCGCCTCGCTTGTGTTGCAGTTGCTGAATCTGGCCCAACCACTGGTAATGCAGCAGATATTCGACAAGGTGATTGCTCAGCAAAATCTTGATACCCTCTACACTTTGGGTCTGGTACTGTTGGGTGTGAGCCTTTTCCAGGGATTGATCGGCGCTGTCCGTACTTATTTGTTTGCCGATACCACCAATCGTATTGATATCGCCTTAGGCGCTGATGTGATTCAGCACCTCCTGCGGTTGCCTCTGCGATACTTCGACCGTAGACCTGTGGGTGAATTGCAGACTCGCCTGGCAGAGCTAGGAAACATCCGGAACTTCCTAACCGGCAGCTTGTTGACATTGGCGCTTGATGCTGTGTTTTCGGTGATTTATGTGGCTGTCATGGTGATGTATTCCGGCGTTTTAACGGCTGTCACACTTGGAGTCATTCCGTTGTTTCTTGGGCTTACCGTTGTTGCATCTCCCTTGATCCGAGGCCAGCTCCGCAAAGCAGCTGAACGTAATGCCGCCACTCAAAGTCTGCTCGTCGAGTCGTTGAATGGTGTGCAGACGATCAAGGCTCAGAATGCAGAGAATAATATTCGTTGGCAATGGCAGCGCAGGTATTCTGCCTACATGAGTGAGACATTCCGCACCCTGATGATTGGGGTTTCGGCAGGCACCGTAGGCGCATTTCTGAATCAACTCACCGGTTTACTGACCCTGTGGGTCGGCGCTTATTTGGTGATTCGTGGTGAGCTCACGATTGGTCAATTAATCGCGTTCAGAATTATTTCCGGCTACGTCGTAGGTCCGCTCTTAAACCTGGCTACGAGTTGGCAAAGTTTCCAGGGTGTTGCTCTTTCGATGGAGCGTCTGAGTGATGTTGTGGATGCGACGGCAGAGGGTGGCTATGAAGATTCCGACCAGCTTCCCTTGCCACCTGTTGCTGGTGAGGTGGCCTTTCAGGATGTTGATTTCCGTTTCAACGATTCGTCAGCACTTGTGGTAAATCGAGTGAGTTTCGAGGTGCCTGCAGGCGCTTTCGTCGGAATTGTTGGTCGCAGTGGCAGTGGTAAAAGCACAATCATGAAATTGTTGCCGCGTTTATATGAACCTGTTAGCGGCCGGGTTTTGATTGACGGTTACGATATCACCAAGCTCCAATTGGGATCTGTCCGTAGACAGATCGGCATTGTTCCCCAAGATAGTCTTTTATTCGAGGGCACGATCCGCGATAACATCGCCCTCACGAGTCCAGATTCCACCGCTGAGGAGATTGTTGCAGCAGCACGTGTCGCCTGTGCACACGATTTTATTATGGAGCTATCGGAGGGATACTCCACCCGCGTTGGAGAGCGCGGTGCTGGCCTTTCGGGCGGTCAAAAGCAGAGGATTGCTATTGCACGCGCCGTACTTCAGCGCCCCACCATGCTGATCCTCGATGAAGCTACGAGTGCGCTTGACTACTTAACAGAGAGACAGGTCTGTTTGAATTTGAAGAAGGCGTTTGCGGGATCAACGGTCTTTTTTATCACCCATCGCTTATCCACCATTCGCTCATCGGATTTGATCTTGATGATGGATCATGGTCGCCTTGTTGAGCGAGGAACACATCAAGAACTCCTTGACCTACAGGGTCGTTACTTTGCGCTCTATTCGCAGCAGGAGTCCGACCTTGACTGAATCTAACCAGCCCTCGAGGCCATCGGATCATGAGCAGCAGCTTCCTCCTGGACTTGCGGTTTGGGAAGGGAGTTCGGTTTTCGTTGAGCAGGGCCGTCACTGGTCGTCTGCGTTGATCTGGTTATCGGCCGGACTCTTTGGTGCTGTTGTCGTCTGGTCCTTTACAGCGAAGCTCGACCAGACCATCACAGTGCGAGGCCGTCTTGCGCCGTCCGGCAGTGTGAAAGCCATTGAATCACCCAGCAATGGCGTTGTCCGGAGGGTCTTTGTTAAGGAAGGTCAGATGGTCAATGCTGGTGACCCGTTGGTGACAGTTGAAGCGCTCGGCTTGAATAGCCGCCAACAAGCCTTGGAGCAAACGATTCGTCTCTTAGACCTTCAAGCTAACGCTCTTCAGGCCATTATCGCCAGTGGAGGTGATGTTCGACGCCTGGGACTACAGCCTGCACTGCCTCCCGTGAAGGATCCAGCTTTGGCAGAAAAGTTGTTAACGGCTAGGAATCAAACACAGCAATTGAGAACTCAGCTTGCTCAATTAGACATCCGTATTCGCAGTCGCCAGGAATCATTGCGCTTACAGAAACGAATAGCTTCTGATCTCGAACCGCTTTACAGGAATGGTGGTTTTGCTCGCAATACCTACCTCACTCAACTTAATCAGGTTCAAGAGCTTACGGCTGAGCTTGCTTCTTTGAAGGGTGAGCTCGGAAGGGTCATTGGAACCGCAGCCTCTCAGCTCAATGATGTTAACCGTCAGCAGCTTAATCTTCAGTCAGAGCTTGTTGGCGTCAAGGAATCGATTAAAAATCGTACCATTAGAGCTCCAATATCAGGGCTAATTTTTGACACCAAGGTCTCGCCCTTCTCTGTCGTCAATACATCTCAATTGCTGCTTAAGATCGTTCCGGAAAACCGATTACAGGCTCAGGTTCAAATCCTTAATGCCGATGTGGGCTTTGTTAAGGTTGGCATGCCAGCCACAGTCGCAGTTGATTCATTCCCTTCTGGAGAATTTGGTTACCTCCAAGGTCGGCTCACCAGCTTGGGTTCAGACGTCTTGCCACCCGATCAAGAAAATCCACAGTACCGATTTCCTGCTGTGATCAGCTTGCGGGAGCAGTCTGTTCAATCGGGTTCTCAGGAACTCAACCTACAGAGCGGCATGGGAGTGACAGCCAATATCAAATTACGCTCGAGGCCTGCCATCACGATTCTGACCGATATCTTTACTCGTCAGATGGAGGGGATTAAGCGTTTTCGATAACTCTGCGATAGAGCTCCTCCGTATCTGTGGTTGTCTTCTCCCAGTTAAAGTCAGATAGTATGCGTTGTTTTAGTTGAAACGGTCTCTCCGAGTGAGGCCCTGCTTGCCATGCAGCCTCGACACAACGGCGAATACTCAACGGATCTCCTGGATCTGCGAGCCAAGCATCATTCCGTAGATATTCCAATTCGTGGCCGAATGTACTGCCCACCAATGGTGTGCCACTCAGTGCTGCCTCAAGACTCACTAATCCACATGTGTCCATCCAGCTGGCCAGGCAATGGACCCGGGCTGCGGCATAGGCAGATGCCAGTAGATGTTGAGGCAGATGATCGATCAGTGTCAGTCGTTCCCCGCTGATCTCTTTACAGAGCTGTGCGTATGCAGGCCAGTGTCGAGTTCCGCCGATGAACACGATTGGCAAATCAGTTTCTCGTAAGGCCCAGCACAGCATCGCTTGGTTTTTCCCGGCCTCAACGCGGCCCGCCTGAAGCACAAATGGACCGTGGATACCGGTATGCCTCCGGAAGGGTTCGGGATCGGCATCAAGAAATATCTTCGGATCCACACCATAGTGTGCGACGCCAAATCGGTCACCACTCCAGTAGAGATCGGATTGCACTGCATTGAGCTCTAACCAGCTGTTGGGTAGTAGCCCGTTGGCTTCTTTCAGTAAGCTGCGGATGTCATCAAGCCATCTCAGATCGTAGCTACCAGTGCCATCTGCATTCAGGCAGCCTTGATCTAGGGCTACAACGAGCTCACGACGTTGCAATAATTCCAGTTCTGCACGTGCTTTGTCAGCACCCTCGATGATGGCTTTTTTTAACAGCCCAAATGTCCCTCGGCTTCCCCAAAGTGCTCTTCCGATTGATATCCAAATCGGTGAAATAACCACTGGCTTACCCGCTGCTTGGCAAGTTGCCATCTGCTGCACAAAAGCCTGATGTACCCGACAATTAAAAATGTGTACGATATCTGCATCAGCCACCTCAGGACGGTCGCTGTTTTGAACCGATACGGCATGACCCCGTTGCCTTAATCGACGCGCGGTCTCTCTAATCTGTACACCGTCACCTCCCCCCCATTCGGAAGCTGTTCCGTGATTCACAAGAACTATGCGCACAATCTCAACATAATTTCCTCCTAGTCTCTCATGTCAAGGTCCTTGGCAAGCCAGTTCTTGATCTTCTTTAGCGGTTACTGATGCTATGGTTTGGTCCCATTACTTGTAAGTTTCTTATTCGGAGGTTTTGATTCGTATTTGTTGTTTTAACCTCTGAGAAGCGTATTCGCAACCAAACTGCTCTCGCGACAGTCGGTTCGAGTTCCATTGAGATCTGCTCTTCACCATGCGTAGAGAAAGCTTGTCTTAGCACCTCATGCTGATGCTTATGTTGAATTGCCGTCAATTGTATTTCCCCCCTGATTTCTTGATTGGTCGTCACCGGCTGAAGTGTTAGAGCAACTCTATTCACCATGAGATGATCCAGCATGTCAACAACTATGTATAACTCTTTTCCTGTGTTGCATGCAGCTTTAGTCACTAATTCTGAGATGTCCTGCCCTGTTTGCACGAAGCATCTGCCATTGCGCCGATCTCTTTCGATTGAAATGTAGGGTTTTTGTGAGCCAAGATCTTTGTATTCTATAAGTGATAATTTGCTGCACGTGTGCACTTTGGATCTTCTCTGTAATTCTTGGATGAATCCTGAGAAGATCGCACCTTGTATGACGGTCGAGCCCTGTGGGAAGTGGTCGAGATGTCTGCCATCTTCTGACAAGCTGAGAACCGGACTCAGATTTTCTTCAATTAATAAGTGGTCTAAGCATGTGAAAAATGTACAGCTTTGTTCCCGTGTCGCCGTCCTTAGTTTTGTGTTAAGGGTCTTCACAAGCCAATTACGCTCAGTTAATGACCCATAGGAATTCATGGCCACGCCGCTGAACGCTGGACCGTAAATCAATATGGTAAATCCTCGATTTCTCAGCAAGGAGGTAAATGTGATATAGCGCTTGACTAACTCGTCGATAATGGCTTCGGGTTCTTGCCCTCCTTTATAAGCATTTTTAAAGATGTGCTCCATGCAGTCTATTTCACCAAAGACTAGCAACACCGCATCATGCGATGGATTCAGTGAGTTAGTTGCTTTTAGGATTTTGTTTCCAGCACCTGTGCTGCTATTTGTGCTGATTAGATTGTAGGCCGTAGCTGCTCCAACATTGTGGCATTTAATATGCTCTAGATTGTTAAACACCGAACGATGTGAATCGCCAAATACGTGTAGTCTTTTCCGTCTAATCTCAGTCAATAGGCGTTCCAGCGCATGTTGTGCATGCTCCTGCTCGCGATTTTTCTTTCGTCTTCCACTCAGAAGATCTCCAAGGGTAAAAATAACCTCAGCCTCGGGTCGGTTAGGGGTATTGGATAGTCGTTCTTTTAGTATGTCCAATGCTTTTCTTTCTTGCCCCGTTCGTGTCAGAGCAACTGCAAGGTAGTGATAAGCTGAGCCCATGTCGTTGTTGATGGATAGGGCTGTTTCTAGATGAAAAATTGCTTCGTCTAGTCTGTTCTCCTGGATGTAGATAAAACCTGCATAATAATGGGCTTCCTCGTTCCTCTCGTTTAGCTCAGTTGACTTTCGGTAATGGTAGATCGCTTCAGTGTGATCTCCCAGATTGTGATATGTGAGGCCAAGAAGGCAGTGTAGTCTGTCACTGCCTTCTTCTAAGTCTAAACCCCGTTTGTAGCACCTAACTGCCGCTTCATATTGCGCATTTTGATGAAGGTAAAATCCATGATCTATGTAGGCGGACACTTGCTCAGCCTTCTGAAGCAACTGCGCCTTGCTGTTCTTACCCAGCTCCATGAATGCCGTCATCTCGCATTCTCAAAAGCATGGCGTCTCCAAAGTTCATCCACGTGGCGTACCATCAAGAATCGATAGTCCTCTGGGGTTGGCTTCATGATTTTTAGTACGGGCAGAATCATTCCGCTGCCTGCTTGTTCTAGTGGCCCCGAAAGCAGAAAGTCGCATTTCCAGTCGCGATTTTCCCAGTATCTTAAAACCCTTAGAGCTTGCTGTTGTTCTAAGAAAAAACAGCCTGAGTGAGGATTTGTGGCGCGGTAGAATTTTCGGATACCAAGCGGCCAATCCACGATGATTGTTTCGCCTGTTGCCCAGAAGAGGTCTGCCCGACCACCATCAGGATCCCCGGAGAGAATGACATCGCCCATCCCCGGGATCTGCTCACATCGGTGAGGCATAAATGCAAATTCCCCTCCTGTATTCTTTGTCATACACATGATCTTGTGGAAAAACTCGGGATCTTCGATTAGAAGATCGTCCTCCATATACCCAACCAAGTCGTATTCCATGGCTTGCTCCAGTGCGCGCCTTGACGCCACCCCTGGAACCGCAGTCATGTCTCCGATCATTGGATCAATGATCTTCAGCTTTGGATGTTTCGGTAACGTTTCACTCAGGCTGTGGCCGGCTGGCGTGTAGAGCTGAATTGTAAGATCGAGACCATTGTTTGTGCTGAGTTCTCTGGTCACTACTGGCTTTGCTTTCCCCAGTGAGGCGTGGATCCAATGCTCTCGGCTGTGTCGACTTAGATTCTCAATCGTCGCTCGCTGCAGTGCATGTGTTTTTAAGGTTCGTTTAGATTCTGTTTGTGACGAATAGAGAGAACCTTCCCTAGGCGAGAACACATGCGGAATTGTCAGCAGAACTCGCATCTGCATCAAGCCTTCAACCAGTTCTGGCAGTCCCAGCCCAGTAGCGCCTCAAGACAACAAATTTCATGCCAGTACAGCTCTATTAGCAGTTCTTTCGTAGATTGATGCATCGGCTCTTCATACTGGCTTGCATGGCTCACTAGTCTCTTGACTCCTATCATTGCTGATACATTTAAATGTTCGCAAACTCTGTTCAGTACGCATCCTGGATCCTCATAGAGGTCTTCCTGGCGTAGTACGAGTACTGCTTCCTTTGGGAAATATCGCCATAGACGCCTCAGTTGTTCACTATAAAATCCTCTATCTAAGTAAGAAAAGACTCGGTGTTGGTTTGGCAATGCGCTCCGGCAGCGTACAGCTTCCTGCCTTATGGCATCCTCGAAGCTCAGGCCCTCTGCCCCGCGTCTACGCTCCATCGTCCAGTGAGAGTAGGCCCGGCTGATTGGATTGCGCAGTGTCACGATCAATTTCATCGCCCGGTTGTATCGCCAGATCCTCCTGCAACTATCCTCCCAATACATATAGATCGGTGAAGCTTCTCCCCACAGACTTTCTCGGTCCGAATGCTGATAATGATGGTGGTATCTTCCATAGTTTGGTCGTGTCCAATCTTGTGTTTCATCGTCGAAGAAGTGTAATTCCTTCTTTTCCGGTATGAACAGTTCTGGATGTCCTCGCAGGTAATCGGCAAGTGCGGTGGTACCCCCCTTTTGGGTTCCACAAATCAAGAAGCCTACCCGTTTCATCATATGCAGATCATACCGTCAGGGGGTGTTGGCAGAGGCGATTGCGCCTACGCTGGTTGTCCCCACGGATCGTCACCGCGGTGTTTGTTACAGGCTGCCACCGTTCTGGAACGTCGCTGTTGGCCTCGTTACTCCGCGACTTGGTCGCCAGTGACGCCTGTCACCCTCAGGCTGATCTTGAGGTGAAGCTCGAAAATCCCCTTGGCTTTTTTGAGACGCACAGGCTTGTGGCCTCGAATGACTATCTGCTTCGGCAGTGCGGTTGTGCCTGGAACCGGCCGCCTCTGATCCCTCCCGCCTGGGACCGTGAACCACTTTTTCATACTTTACAACCCTTGCGTGCCAGTCTCAGTTCTTATGCACTGAGCCGTCGTTGGGTTGATAAGGATCCACGTCTCTGTTTCACCTATCCGGCATACCTCCATATCTTCCTGAAACGCGTGCCATTAGTCATAGCTCTGCGCGAACCCCTGGACGTTGCAACCTCCCTTTACGCCCGCGACGGAATGCCACCCGATGCTGGCCTGGCGCTTTGGTTTCTCTACAATCACCACCTGGCAGCAGCTCTCGATTCAACTGACTTGTTGCTTCCCTATGCACGCCTGTTAGCCCTAGGTGACAGTGGCATCGCTGCTACTACTTACCAGTTGCTCGCAGCTTTCTTGGAACGCCATTGCCATGAACGGCCCAGCACAGCGCAATGGCAACAGATCATTGAACGTCGCCTTCTTGTCGACCTCAACCGCGCCGTCTTCGCTTTGCCACCCCGGCTTGCTGTCAACATCAGCCCTGATCTGCTCCGGCATTGTCAGCATGCCGCTGCCGCAGTCCAGGATTCTGATCAGCCTCTGCAAGCTTTTCAGGAAGCTTTCCAGGCACTTCCATGCAGCGTTTTGCTCTCTCTGCAGCGGCACCAGCTCGTGCCAGACGCTGCATCAGGCTTGGAGCTTCAAACAGCTTTGCTAAAGCTCAACGAAGCCCTAGACACCAGTTTGGCTAGCCAGGCTGTACTCCAACAACAGCTAACTGCCTTGCAGCGCTCCATCAGTTGGCGCCTCACGGCTCCCATGCGCTACCTCTGGAAGCAGGTCTCCCGTCGAGCGCCAACCTGATGCAGCAGTTGCTGCGCGAATGGCCTCCTGGCTATGGCGGGGTCGAGCGGGTTGCTCACGGCTTGGCCACTGAGCTGGGCGGCACGGTCATTGCATTGCGTCGATCTGACCGCACGATCACTGATCCCCTACCGGTGACCTACAAGCGCCTCTGGTTGCCAGCGATGTCTCTCGGTCGCTTGTTGATACCGCTGCCTTCTCCTGTTCTGACCCAGTTGCTGATCAGTCAACAGCCGCTGTTGGCTCATCTGCCCTGCCCCGCGGTGTTGTTTCTTGCGCTGATGGCGCGGTTGCTGAGACCGCGACGTTCAATTCGTTTCTACTGGCATGCCTTCTTGGAGCCCCGACCCGGAGTGCTTCGATGCTTGGAGCAGGTCTATCAACGACTCGCTTTACGTCTTCTTCGCCACTTTGAGGTTGTGACCACCTCGCCGATTTTGTTGCAGAGCCTCCGGGCCGAAATGATCCCATCCCGCCGCCTCCACTGGCTGGCCTGCGCCTTGCCAGAGACCTCTGAATCGCCCTACGGGCTGGTCTGGCATCGGCGCAATCTAGATGCTGCCCCGCAGGGGCGGCTGATTGCCATTGGTCGCCTTAATAGTTACAAGCGTTTCGACTGGTTGATTCGTGCTGTTGCGAGCACCTCTGCCGTGCACTCACTGGATTTGATCGGCGAGGGCCCTGATCGGCCCCGCCTTGAAGCCCTCGCACGGGAGCTGATGCCTGTCAGCTGTTCGGTTCGCTTCCATGGGCGGGTCAGTGAAGAGCGCAAGCAGCAGCTGATGGCCGAGGCGGATTTGCTGGTCCTGCCTGCTGATCGCTGTAACGAAGCCTTTGGCATTGTGCAGCTTGAGGCCATGGCCTGTGGCATCCCTTCCCTGGCTTTTGACCTGCCTCGCTCCGGCACGTACTGGGTGAGTCACTTACCAGAACTTCCATGGAGCGGCCGACGTGTCGACCTGTCTTCCGCTATCCAGACTCTGCTCTCGCAGCCAGACCTTTATCAGCGGTTGGCTTTTCAGGCTCGCCATCGTTATGAACGCGTCTTTTCGTTGAAGGTCTGGCGTCGTCAGTTGGTTTGTTTGGGCTTGGACCGTGGATGAGCTCACCCTCATGCAGAGCCTGGGTGATGCCATTTCTGCGGGCGTCGTGCTCACTGCCTGGCGGACTCTGGGTTCTGCCGCTGCTTGGGAGGTTCTGGATCGTTTCCGCCATCAGCATCCTGCTCGGAGCCGTGATCGATTACAGCAGGAGCTGGCGCTCCGCCTGAACGGCAAGCCAGGCCCCCGCCTGTTGGTGGATGGCCTCTGGTTCAGCCGGCCCCAGGGAGGCATCACCCGGGTGTGGGAGCAGATTCTGGGCTGCTGGAGCCTTCCAGGCATGCTCTCGGTCGAGGCCCCGGTGGCCGTGGTGGAGCGCAACAGCCACCTCGCCCTCTCGGCGGCTGTCCCCCAGCTCGAGGGCTGCGCCGTCGACCCCCTCGATCCGGAGGCGGTGGCGGCCCTGGCGGCCGACAATGGCACCTGGGTGAAACGCTGGGGCGCCCAGGTGTTCCTCTCGAGCTGGATCAGCAGCTCCGGTGCGGAACAGCCCAGTTGCCCGGAGCTGGCCCTGGTGCACGATTGTCTGCCGGAGCGCTATGGCGTGCCCCAGCCCCTGCGGGCCCTGCGGCACCGCTGGCTCCTGGGGGCCCAGGCCCATGTGGCGGTGTCGGCCTCCACCGCCAGTGATCTGGAGGTGTTGCTTAGCCGGCCCGCCGGCACGGTGCCTTGGTGCCACCCGGCGCCGGCGGCGTTGTTTGCTGGCCTGGCCCCGGATGCCGCCAGCACCCAGATCTGGCGGCGCCTGCAGCGGCGCGCCGGCCTCCAGCCCCCTTATCTGCTGTTGCCCGCCACCAGTGCCATCGGCTCCTACAAAAATCCTGAGCTGGTGGCCGAGGC
>Ga0194123_10004563_pt1 | contig 15580 bp, 19 predicted proteins | sample TA2MahsurfametaG_5_FD_155479 | JGI IMG/M metagenome (GOLD analysis project Ga0194123, IMG submission 155479) | Freshwater microbial communities from Lake Tanganyika, Tanzania - TA2015023 Mahale A surface | ecosystem: Environmental > Aquatic > Freshwater > Lake | place: Tanzania: Lake Tanganyika... | reverse complement strand
GGACACCCCTTTGCTCAAACCCCGAGTGGAAGGCTTTTTCGTCATGGATGCGAAAACGGGCGACGCCTGGCTCACCCTCACAGACCCCGTCCACAGGCTGGAGTTCATAGAAGACCTGCGCATCCGGGGCTGCGAGCGGATCAGGAACGGCCCAGACCTCTTTGCCAGCAACTACGAGCTGGCGTTGGTGACTTAGGCACTAGCGGCAGCCAGCACCTCAGGGTAGGATCGTCAGATGGTGATGACTGAGCGTGAGCAAAGGATGCGGCGATCCGCCCTCAGGCCTGTGCAGGGTTTGTCTACCTTCGCCCCTAATGCTCACATTAGCTCACACCAGCCAGCGCCTCGCCGCCTATGAACCAGGCGAGGCTCATCATCGGGCGCAATCCGTTGGTTTGACGCTGGAATGGGTCACCACTTGGTTATGGCGCAGCCGTTTGAGATACCGTCCTACCAAAATCCAAGCTTCTCGGCCTGACGGAGCGCCTTGATCTTGTCCTCATGGAGGCTCCCTGGATCAACAGGCTCCCAGTTAGATTCTTTCTCATCGCGCAAAACTACCTCGCCACCGCCCATCGCCTCGCTACAGGCTATTTTGCGTAGTACTTTGCGGCGCATCGTGCGAAGATCAAAGACAGCGTAAATACGTACCGAACGGTAGGTCAAACCCTTTGCGGTTGTTTTAGGCTCTGGGAAGTCTTGCAGTTCTTCGACTGCCACCTGATCGACAGACTGCTGCTGAATCGAGTCGAAATCCAAAAACTCTGAGACCTCCTCCGACTGATACACCTCAAAGATCATCTGAAGCCCCTTTTCCCAAACTTCAACTCCAGCGACACCGCTGACACTCAAACACTAGGCAGCAGATCTTACGCCAGGGGTCAAAAATCACCACCCTGAAACGATAAGTACTGCCCTAGAAAAAAACTGCTGCGCGGATTTTTTCAGCTGTGGACCCAATTGTGCGATGCCACACATCGCAGAACCATTTTCCACGCTCCTCGCATAACCTGTCATACGGGCTGCATTCGGGGTTTCGGGATCGGGGCAAAAACCCGTCAAGCCCGCCGATCGAGGGGTTTGGGTCTGGGCTCGGGTTAGTAAGCTACTGAAAACTCTGAGCTTCTCACGATGCGGAAAATACCCCTGCAAAAAAAGTGTCGGGTAACCCGACGTTTCGTGATCAGGCCTCCCTTGCTCCTCAAGCAGCCAGTCAGTCTACGATTGAGCTTGCGATGAAATACAGCTAGACTGAAAATTCTCGATGACATTGGATCAACATTTGACGTAGGTCTGCCCCCTCGAGAGGACAAGGAGACAGGATGAAACCGATGACGCGCATTGTCGCCGTCGCTGCGGCCATTGCCGCACTGGCGGCCACGCCCGCCGCCGCGCAGGAAGTGGTGCTGCGGGCGGTCACCGCATTCCAGCCGGGCACCGCCTTTTCCCGGCCCTTCGAGGCCTTCGTCGAGAAGGTCAATGCTGAGGGCAAGGGGCTGGTGAGGATCGACCTGATCGGGGGGCCATCGGCGATCCCGCCCTTCGAAGTGGGCAATGCGCTTGCCAACGGCGTGGTCGACATCGCCAACGTCACCTCGGCGTTCTATCCGAACCTGCTGCCCGAGGGCGAGGCGCTGAAGCTTTCCGAGCGCACGATCCAGGAGCAGCGCAAGAACGGCGCATGGGAGCTGATCAACCAGCTCCACAACCAGAAGATGAATGCCTGGTACCTCGCGCGCACCGGTGACGGCACGCCGTTCCACCTGTACCTGAACAAGCCCATCGAACGGGCGGATCTCACTGGACTCACGCTGCGGGTGACGCCGGTCTACCGTGCCTTCTTTCAGGCGCTGGGCGGCAACAACGTCCAGACCCCGCCGGGCGAGGTCTACACTGCGTTGCAGCGCGGCGTGGTCGATGGCTACGGTTGGCCGATCCAGGGCATCCTGGACCTGGGCTGGCACGAGGTGACCAAGCTGCGGGTCGACCCGGGCTTCTACCAGGTCGACGTCAACGTGCTGGTGAACCTGAACCGGTGGCGCTCGCTGAACGACGCGCAGCGAGCCTTCCTCACCAAGACGGCCGAGTGGCTCGAGTCGACCAACGTCCGCAATGCCGAACTGAACAAGGCGGAGGCGGGTCGCCAGGCCGCTGCCGGCATCCGCGTGATCAACCTGACCGGTGCCGAACGAGACAAGTGGGTCAACACGGCCCGCGAGGCTGGCTGGGCGCAAGTCGAGAAGGTGGCCCCGGCCAACGCCAAGCGCCTGCGTGAACTGCTGACGAAGTGACGGCGCGCCGGGATCGACACCGCGGTAATCGCGCTCTGGCTCGGCCACGAACAAATTGAAACGACCCAAATCTACCTGCACGCAGATCTGGAGATCAAAGAGCGCGCCTTCGAAAGTACGGCCCCGACCACGCCGAAACCCGGCCGCTTCCAGTCGACCGACAAGCTTCTAGTTTTCCTCGAAGCGCTTTGTTTATGCCGACCCCAATGCAGCGGTCCCCTCCCAAACAACGGCTTACAGACCTACCTCGGCATACGGCGTTTCGATCGGCGGGCTTGCGGGTGCGTGCCATGGGCAGTCCTCCCAGCGATGTTCGGGGTGGGTGATGCGTGCGCAGGCTTCCTCGCGCGTCATCTCCCGGGCCTTCTCCATCTCGACCATCCCGTCGGCCTGGCTCATTCGCCCCGACATCACCTCGTCCATCACCCAGTTCACGCGCTCCTGCGCGGGGCTGGTGTGATCCCGCCCTGATGTTCCGTCTCGAGCGCGAGGAACGCGGTGCCTGGGTGACATGGCCTGCACGCGCGGCTGCGCTGATGGCCTCGGAACTGGCGGCTGCTCTGGGCGACGAGGGCACAGTGGAGGCGGCGTTGACGCAGAAAGTCCTGGAAGCCCATGTCCGCGCGCAACTCGACAGCCTTGCAGAGATCAGAACTGGTCTTGGCGAAGGGTCTTCGGATGTCGCGGCGATATGTTCATGTCGCGTTACGTTTGACCCGACGATGCTAAGCGTCTGGCAACTTTTTGCCCCAAAGTGAGGCAGCGCCCAATTAAGGGCTACGCGACAGTCGGCAAGACGCTTGTGGCGCTGCTCTAACGTCTAATCAGAACGATCCGATAGTGGCGATGGCGCCGTCGAGCGCCGTACCGTCTTCGTCGGCGAGGGCGGCGGTGATCAGGCGGCGAGTCCAGTCTGCGGCGTCGGGACGATGGGCGATGGACAGGGCGGTGTCGATCACGCGGTCGAATTTCGACAGGCCGCGGGCATGGGTGTCGGAATAGCCTTTGACCAGACGGCGGGCGCGCAGAAGTTCGATGGCCAGGGACGGGTTGGTTGCGGCCTGGGCCAGCGTGCTGTCCAGCCAGGTTTGCAGATGGGTCATCTCCTGCGCATGACGCAGGCTGGCCCGGCGCCAGCGCCGCAGGCCCGCGATCAGCCACAGTTGCAGGAAAGGCAACAGTCGGTCGGTCCGCAGACGGCGGCCCTTGTTCACGCGGCGGTCGATCCAAGCCAGAAGCCTCGGGCGAGCGTGGATCCAATGGCCCAGCCGGGCGGGGAAGAGCGACACGATTTCCTCGCCCCTGGGGTGGGTGTAATCGGTCAGTTGCATCACATCCGCAGCGCCCATTTCGGTGCGGATGCGGGCAAATCGGGCGGCGCGGGTCTTTTCATCGGCTACGCGGATCACATCGTCATAGGCCATAGCATTGGCGATGTATTTTCCGGCCTCGCGCGTCAGGGTGCCGTCCGGGTCCACCGCCTGTACCTGCGCCAGCCGGTCAAGATATTCGGCTCCGTAGGCAAGGTCCTGAAACCCCACAACCTTGCGCAGTCCCGCCAACGCCATGTCTTGCGCCGGTTCGGGCAGGCTGCGCGCGCGGGCTTCGAGTGCGGCAAATCCTGCGATCAGGCGGTCAGGGCCTTGGGGCGCGAGTGGTTGCGGTTTCGGGGCCGGTTGCACCAAGGACTGCACCCGGGCCTGCGCGGCAGCAAACCCGGCATCAAAAGCGCGCAAGGACGCCTGAACCCCCTTGCCGCTGGCGCGGATTGCGGCTTCGAAGGCCGCGCGGGCAAAGGGCAGTGCGCCCGACCCGGCTAAGGCCCCGAACAGGCTAGCCGAGATCACCGATCCCGCGCTTACCGCCAGCGTTTCGAAATCGGCCAGTTGCAGGTCACGCGCCGCAACTTCAGCGGCGGCGCGTACCTCCCCGGCATTGGCGATGCCGTCGCCGGGGACCATCTTTTCGCTGACCGCCAGCGCGCGGTGGGTCGAGCCGATCAGCGTGGTGCGGTCCGGCGTCACAAAGCCGCGCAGGATGGCGCGCCCTACCTCCATCATCTCGGCCGCGATCAGGATATCGACATCGCCCGCCGATGGCGCCAGCGAGAAGACCGGGCTGCCGCCCGCCGCCGGGGCCATTTCGATGTAATAGATCGTCGCCCCGGTGCGCTGCGCCACACCTGCCACGCTGGTGGCCTGCACCGCCCAGCCCTGCCCTCGCGCGACTGCCTCGACCCAAGATGCCAGCACGCCGCCGCCCTGGCCGCCGACGGCCATGATCGCGAGCTTGATAATGCCGTCGGTTTGCCCCTGTGTGGCGGCGCGGAGGTCGGCTTGAAGGGTCACGTCTGCCCCTCGAAGCTTAGCCGCCCCGCCGCACGGCGTCGCATCAGCCAGCAGATCACTGCTTGCCGCAACCGGGTCACGCGTCGTTCCCATGGCCCCGGATTATGGACTACGCGCGCCTCATAGAAGGACGGGCACAGAACCGCCGCCTCGGCCACTTCGCCGCAATTGCCGCAGCCGACACAGGTCTGGTCGATGCTAGCGACCGGATCGTCGCGCAGGGGGTCATCGAGTTTTTTCAGGCTTAGCGACGGGCAGCCCGATAGCCGGATACAGGCGTGATCGCCAGTGCACACAGATTCGTCCACGCCAAAGCGCGGGGCCTCGACGCGGCGGCCAGCCCTGATCGCCTGTGCGCGCTGGGGCTTTTCGCGACGCTGCTTGTTAAGCATGCACTCGGAAGACGCGACGATCACTTTCGGCCCCGGCTCGGGGCTGGTCAGTGCGTCGCGCAGTGTGTCGCGCATCTTTGCAACGTCATAGGTGCGGTCGATCTGGCGAACCCAGGTAATGCCGATGCCCTTCAGCGCCCTGGAAATCGGGTTGTTGGTGGCCTTGGTGGCATTCGCTGCGCGCGAGGACAGAATATCCTGCCCACCCGTCGCGGCGGAATAGTAATTGTCCACCACCACCGCTACCGCATCGGACTTGTTAAAGGCCATGTTGCCGAAAGAACTGGTGAGACCATTGTGCCAGAACCCACCATCGCCAATCACGGCTATGGGCCTCTTACCGCCGCCACCTGCGCCCCCGCCGTCAAACGCCCCGTTCGAGGCCGGGCCAAGCCCATAGCCCATTGTCGCGCCTCCAATGTTGAAGGGCGGCAGCGAAGCAAACAGATGGCAGCCAATATCGGCGCTGATCTGGTGCTCGCCCAATTCCTTTTGCACCAGTTTCATCGCAGTAAAGATCGGCCGTTCCGGACAGCCGGTGCAGAACCCCGGCGGGCGGACCGGCACGGTCTTCGAGAGGTCGGGGATGACCGGCGCCTCGGTATTGGGGGCGCGCGCCTGCGCGGGCAGGATATCCGGCGCGGACTGACGCAGAAAACCTTCGATCGCCTCGACCATCACCTTGCCAGTATATTCCCCGGCCATTGGAAAGATGTCCTTGCCATGCAGCCGCGTCTCGGCCCCGGAGCGCAGCAGGGTGGTGGCCAGATGCTGCTCGATGAATTCGGGCTGGCCTTCCTCGACCATCAGCACGGCATCCTTGCCGTCGCAGAAGGACAGGAATTCATCGGGAACAATGGGATAGGTGACGTTCAGACAATAAATCGGCACCTGTGTCGCGCCGTAAAGATCGGCCAGCCCCAGCCGCTGCAAGGCGCGGATGACGCCGTTATACATCCCGCCCTGACAGATGATGCCCACCGGGGCCGTGGTGGGTCCGAAGACCTCGTTCAGCGCATTCTCGCGGATGAACCGCTGCGCGGCGGGCCAGCGGTTGTTGATCTTGTCGTGCTCCTGCGCATAGGACATCGGCGGCAGGACGATCCGGCTGACCTCGCGGCGCGGGGCGGACAGGGCCTCGGCCACGCTCAGCGCGGGGCGGCGGTTATCGCGGGTCTCGAACTGCCCGGTCACATGGCATGCGCGGATGCGGACCATCAGCATGACGGGGGTATTGCTGGCCTCGGACAGAACGAACCCGTCGCCCACCGCCTTGACGATGCACGGCAAATTCGGGCGCGGATCTAGCAACCAGAATTGCGATTTCATCGCAAAGGCGTGGCTACGTTCCTGCATGATGCTGGAACCCTCGCCGTAGTCCTCGCCCACTATCACCAGCGCGCCACCCGTGACGCCCGAGGACGACAGATTCGCAAGCGCGTCTGAGGCCACATTCACCCCCACCGGCCCCTTGAACGTCACTGCGCCCCGGATCGGATAATGCACCGACGCCGCCAGCATCGCCCCGGCAGCAGCCTCCGAGGCATTGGCCTCGAACCGAACATCAAGTTCGGCCAACAGATCCTCGGCATCGGCCAGAACATCCATCAGATGGCTGATCGGCGCGCCCTGATAGCCACCGACATAGCCGACGCCGTTTTCCAACAACGCCTTTGTGATCGCCAATATCCCCTCGCCGGTGAACACCTCGCCCGCGCCCTTGCGCAGATCGGCAACCTCGGCTTTAAACGACCGTTCAGCCATGCACCAGCGCCAGCACACGCAGGGGACTGCCGGTGCCCTGGACGATCTTCAAGGGCGGTACAATCTGTATTGCACCCTTGGGCGGCAGTTGGTCGAGGTTGCACAAGCTGGCAAGGCCAAAGCAATTGTCGCGGTGCAGGAAGTTATGCTCCGGGAAGGGAGGGCTGAACTCGGCCGCCATGCCCGCATCGGTACCCACGCATTGCGTCCCCCAGCCGACGATGCCGCGCGAGAGCAGGTAATCAAAGCAATCGGTCGATAGGCCGGGGGTGTGGAAATCGTCGTTATGCGGGTCGGGGTCTTCGTTGGGGAACAATTCCTCATCATGTATCCGCTTGTCCCAATCGGTGCGCATCACCACCGATTCACCTGGGTTGATCGCAACGTGGATCTCTTCCCAGGCCTTGACGCCATCGGCGGTCAGCAAAAAATCCGGGTCGGCGGCAGCCTCGACCGAACAGTCGTTCACATTGACCGGAGCAGTCAGGCGCTGCACGTCCAGCGTGTCGATATAGCCATCGGCGAAATCCTTGCCCGTCAGCCAGTGAAGCTGCGCGTCGAAATGGGTACCGAAATGTTCGCCCAGCTCAAGCCAGTTCCACGCCCACCACGGGCCGTCCCTGTCATATCCGCTGATCTTATGGATCACCAGGCGCGGGGTGTTTATGGCCACATCCTTTGGCAAACGCAGCAAAGGGGTTTTCGGGCCCATCGATCCCAAGGGCCAGCCGCCAACAAAGGTAGAATCAGCCAGCCGCCCAAATGCGAAATCTGCCGGAACAGCAACAAGTGCCGAGGCGATATGGGCGTGGTCGGCGCGAATCATGAGCATCCCTTCATCGGCATGCGAAAAAACTATTAATCCGTATACGAAAATCAACAAAAATTCCCGAATATCGGCTAATAATTCGCAACAGCCCTTCACAATACCATTCTATTTACAGCCATGCCCTACAGTTATTATGTAGTTCCCCTCGACCGTGCTGGGTTTTTCCTGACAGATCGCTAGGATCGACCCGACGGAGGACCCATGCCGCGCATCAATCATCGCCAACGCATCCACGATATCATCCGCGATCGCATCCTGCGGGGCGAGGTCGGTTCGGAGGACCGGTTGGTCGATACGGCGACCGCGGCCGAGATAGGCGTGTCTCGCATGCCCTTGCGTGAGGCGCTGATGCAACTGGTCAGCGAGGGCTACCTTGAAAGCACCACGCGCGGCTTTACCCCGACCCGGCTCCCCCCGGCCCTCGGTCCCCCTTCCCCTTCCCCTTCCCCTTTCCCTTCCTCATTCCTTTCCGTCTCCCGATGATCACCTCGATCGCACGGGCGTACGGCCGACTCGTCTCGGCGCTCGGCCTGCTGTCCGGCGTCCTCTTCGGCGCGATGGCGCTTGGCATCGCCCTCGACGTCGCGATGCGAAACCTGCTCGGTGCCGGCTTCGGCTGGACGATCGAGGTGATGGAATACGCGATGCTGGTCGCCACGATCGCCGGCGCACCGTGGGTGCTGCGAGAGGGCGCCCATGTCACGGTGGACGTGCTGGTCTCGCGCGTGCCACCGACGGTGCAGCGTGCGATGCGCATGGCCTCGGGCATTGCCGGGCTTGCCATCTGTACGATCGTCGCGGCGTATGGGACGAAGGCGACCCTGCAGGCGATCGAACGCGGCAGCATGGTCTTCAAATCGATCGTGTTTCCGGAGTGGTGGGTGCTTGCGCTCGTGCCGCTGGGCATGGCGATGATGGCGATCGAGTTCGCGCGGCAGATCGCCAGGCGCTGACGATGGACTGGACCCTCGCGCTTGCGCTACTGGTCGGCGGTTTGGTGCTGTTGCTGCTGGCTGGATTGCCGGTCGCTTTCGCATTTTTCGGCATCAACCTGGTCGGTGCCTGGATCTTCCTAGGCGGCGAAAATGGCCTCGTCCAGTTGACCCGCAACGCGGTGTCGGCGGTGACCAACTTCAGCCTCGCACCGATCCCGCTCTTCGTACTGATGGGCGAGATCCTGCTGCACACGGGGGTGGCGTTCCGCGCGATCGATGCGATCGAGCGGGTGATCACCCGGGTGCCCGGTCGGTTGCCGGTGGTCACGGTCGCGGGTGGCACCGTCTTCGCGGCACTGTCCGGGTCCACCATCGCCAACACCGCGATGCTCGGGCGCTCGCTGCTGCCGGAGATGCTTCGCCGCGGCTACCACCCGACGCTGGCGATGGGGCCGATCATGGCCACCGGCGGAATCGCGATGCTGATCCCGCCATCGGCGCTCGCGGTGCTGGTCGGCAGCCTCGCCGGCATCTCGATTGCCAAGCTGCTGATGGCAGGGATCCTGCCAGGGCTGTTGATGGCGGCGCTCTTCTTCGCCTACATCGTCGCGCGTGCGACGCTGCGACCCCAGGACGCCCCGCGCGACGAGCCGGTGGCGATGTCGACGGCCGAGCGCTGGCGGCCGTTCCTCATCTACGTGCTGCCACTGTCCGGGATCCTGCTGGTGGTGGTCGGGTCGCTGCTCGCGGGCATCGCCGCCCCCACCGAGTCGGCGGCGCTGGGCGTGATCGCCTCGGCGGTCGCCGCCGCCGCCTACCGGTCGCTGACATGGCCGGTGCTCGTCACAGCACTGCGTGAGACGGCACGCACCAGCGTGATGATCCTCTTCATCATCGTCGCCTCCACCACGTTCTCGCAGATCCTTTCGTTCTCGGGTGCGACGGGCGGGATGGTCGGGCTGATCCGCGGCCTGGGTGCCGATCCGTTCGTCATCATGCTTGGAATGATGCTGGTGCTGGTCGTGCTCGGCTGCTTCGTCGACCAGGTCAGCATGGTGATGCTGACCGTCCCGATCTTCATCCCGATCGCCCGCGAACTGGGGATCGACCTGCTGTGGCTGGGCGTGGTCTACCTGCTGACCATGGAGATCAGCTTCCTCACGCCGCCCTTCGGGCTGCTGCTCTTCGTGATGAAGGGCGTCGCACCCGATCGATACCCAATCGGCGTCATCTACCGGGCGGCGATGCCCTTCCTCGTGCTCGAGTTCGCGGTGCTGGGGCTGGTGCTGACTTTCCCACCCCTCGGACTGTGGTTGCCGTCGTTCGTGCGCTGAGGCAGGCGTCGTCATTTTGAGTAGCTCTAATGCCTCCTTCACCTCCGCAGCACTCGGCTTGATCGTAGGGATAATGGCGTTAACAAAAGCGTTTGTAATGCTTGAACTGCGCCCCGTGATTTTCTGTGAGGCCGGCATCTTGAACAGAGCTAGGTAATTCATATTCCTTGAATCCTTCCTCAGCAGCACTGAGTATTAGAAAATCCTTGGTCGGCGACTGAGGGGTCGTTTTTATCGCTCAAACACGCACGCAACGAAAGTGCGTAGTAGATAGCTCCGTTGGCGACCTTTATTCCGACCCTGGGCATCCTCGATCGTTATGTACCAACCATCGGGTCTAAGGGTAGCGCGACGAACATAGCACTTGCATTTGACCTCTTCGCCGTTTGCTTTGATCCCCACCTTCACGAGCAGATCATCGATCAGCGCCTCTCCGAGCCTATGTGCGACCGAATGATCATAGTCATCAATACCGGGCATCTCGACGCCAAACTTTTCGTCTAGCCGCTTCATGAGAAACTCACGCGCATGAAGAGAAGACTTTAGGACCGATCTAGCAACGCTGGTGTATCGCTGAATAATGCCAGGATACAGATTCTTTGACAGATTGATCAGCGTGAGAAACGCGTAGGCCTCTTCATCGGTAAGCATGAGTCCGGGTAGCTCAACCTCTTGAGCGCTCGCATCGGCATTTGAGAAGTAGTATGTATTTCGCCGCGGATCGAAACGAATTTCATAATTCAGTCTGTACCGCAGGTATTGAATATCCCTGAGCACGGTTGAGCGGCTCACTTCGAAGTCGTCCATGATCTCCTGGGTCTTCAGCCCTCTAGGACTTGATAGAGCGATCCTCATTCGGCCAATTCTCTCTGCTCGGCTCATTGCGCGTGGCCCTTCTCTGAACTAACCAGGTACACCCTAATACACTCCGTGAGCGTAGCCGTGTGCAGATCGATTACCTTAGATACGGGGGTTTGGTAGCCTCCTGCCAGATTCCAAACCACCGGAATTCCTTGGCTGCGCGTTGATTCGAAGACCATTCGGTCGCGCAGCGCCATTTGTGCCGATGTGAGAAACCCGCCTAGCGGGTCATCTACATGAGCATCAGCCCCAGCCTGGTAGAGAAGAAGATCGCAGTGCGCGAACTTTTGCAGTGCCCGCTCAAGATCTGGGAAGAACCTCTCGGACTCGCACGTATACCCCGCGCCACTGGTAACGTGCACCACAGCGTCTTCCAGGCCTAGCTGGCGAATGATTTCAGCCGTGCCGTCGCCAAAGTGGTAGTCGCAATCTAAGATGCCGATCTTGGATACACGCTTTTCTTCTAGCAACACCCTTGCGGTCACCATAAGCCCGTTGAAGGTGCAGAATCCAAAGGCATGGCGATATCTGGCGTGGTGAAAGCCCGACGTGGGGGATACAGCCACAGACCGTGTCTCTAAGACATGCCTCGCCGCAGAGAGAAGCGAGCCGGTGGTCCACGGAAGGGAATCGGCCACGCCTTGGCTGCGCTCCCCAAAGCCGTTGTTCTTCCTGACTTCAAGAACTGCATCAACATACCCACGGTCATGCGCAAGGGAAAGCTGCTCTCGCGAAACCGGCGTAACTGGCATCAGAGTAATGGGAAGCGCTTGATCCACCCACGACTGGATCAGTAGCGATGGCTTTCCAGCGCTTGGCGAGAATGACTCCAGAGTGGCAACTTGACGCTTGTCGTAAAAGACGGGGATTTCTTGCATCGTTTGGTTTGGCCGGCTGAGGGAAGGTTGTGGGTGCATTGCGTCATTATCAAACGTCAGGTGTGTCATAGAGTGCAGCACCCTACCCATGCCTTTTACTATCGGTCTATAAGTCCGAATAGCCCAAACCATTTTCCACGCCCCTCGCATAACCTGTCATACGGGCTGCATTCGGGGTTTCGGGATCGGGGCAAAAACCCGTCAAGCCCGCCGATCGAGGGGTTAAGGCCAGCACTGCCCTTTCTAACCCACTGAAAAATATCGATTTCTCACGATGCGGAAAATACCCCTGCAAAAAAAGTGTCGGGTAACCCGACGCTTGATGACCAGGGCCTGCCCTGAGAGCCAAGCTGGCTGTGGCTTTAGAGCAAAAATGCAGCTTTGCAAGTGGTCGCTAACTTAGCGGGGCGAATTCCAGGGTTTACCCGATGAATTCGCTGTTCATCCTGACTCTTAGACGGGATAGTTGACCAGTCGGCCTGACATGTAGAGCCGAACCCACGCGGCCTCGATCATCCTCGCAAACACCCGAGCGAGGATATGGGCCTCATAGATGACCAAAGGCTGGGGTCGTCCTTTCTTATAGTAAGGGATAGCTCTATGCCAGGCAGTTGTGTGCTGTCTATGCGTTGGCTCTGGAATCGGATCACGATCTCTGTGCCGTCCCCATAGTGTTGGTCAGCGATCTTCGCTAACAGGTTGGGATGCTGTAGCGGATCTTCCCAGTCATCGAATAAGGCCTGCACAAACCACAGCCATTCATCAACCTCTAAGCGAGCGTACTTCTCTGCGTTATAGGCGACGATCTCACGAATTGTGGCAGTGCCCGGTGGGCCGAATACGAAGGTGAAAGAGCGGTCATCACCCGCCGAAGAGGTCATCTAACTTCTGCCTTGCCGAGTCGTTTGCAGTGGCCTTGCTGGGCTGAACCTTGGGGTATTCCTCAGCAATGCGGTCTTCAAGATAGGTCGCTGGGTTTGGTGCAGCGCAGAGCCTTCGCACCACTTCCTCTGGCACTGGTCTGAACGCCAATATCTTCCCACTGCGCCATGTGACTTCAAGATGGCGAGACGCCGTATCAAACGAGACTCTGGAAATCTCCCCTGTCACAAATTCTTTAAGCATCATGCGCTCCTCTGTTTGATGGCGCGTTTGCGTCTGAAAGCACCTCAGCAATCAATGCAGCGACCAAGGGTTCGCACTGGCGGCACTTGTTACAGATACGCTCTTTGGCCCTGAGCGCATCTATCGAAGACACAGGGTATCTTTGAAGGTACTCTCTCAAGTCTTCCTCCCAGACACCGTTACAGACGCAAATGACCTCTGCCATCCGTGCGATTCTCTCTCAAACCGCGATCGTTTTTCTAACGATCCAAATGAGCTGCACGGCTTGGGCCAAAGAGATCTCAGGCCGGGTGGTGGCCATCGCTGATGGGGATACCGCCACGGTGCTGGTAGCTGGAAACCAGCAGGTTCGCGTTCGACTGGCAGCTATAGACGCACCAGAGCGAGCGCAGCCTTTTGGCAATCGCAGCAAAGAGGCCTTATCCAAACTGATATTTGGCAAGGAGGTCACGGTCAAAGTCACAGACACGGACCGCTACAAGCGCACCGTGGGCATCATCATGCGGGGCGAAACGGACGTCAACCTGGAGATGGTGCGACTGGGCTATGCCTGGGTCTACAGACAGTACGTGATCAACCTTCCCCGGGCGCAGGCCCTGCAGTACTCCGCAGCTGAAGATATTGCCCGACGTGAGAAGCGAGGCCTGTGGGTGGATGAAGCGCCAACTCCGCCATGGGAGTGGCGAAGGAGGAAGTAGTAATGCCACTGTCATTCATCATCGGTGGGCTCAAGCTGCTGGTCGTAGGGTTCTTAAAACGGCGGCTTTATCGACTGATCTGGCCTGCAGCCACGGCCATTTTCGCAGCAGTGGTCAAGCGCAGGAAAAAGTAATGCCGTTTGATAGCCAAAGATTCCTCGCTGCCCAAGAGGCTGTCTACGACCAAGTGGTCGAGGAGCTCTCACAAGGCCAGAAAACGAACCATTGGATGTGGTTTGTGTTCCCGCAGCTCACTGGCCTAGGTCGGAGTGAAAGGGCCAAGCGGTTCGGTATTTCAGGCATTGACGAAGCCCGCGCCTATCTACAACACCCTGTTCTAGGACCACGCCTTGCGCAGTGCACAGACCTTGTTCTGTCACATAAGGATAAAGCACTTACGCAGATGCTCGGTTCTGTGGACGCACAGAAGTTTCATTCTTGCGTCACTTTATTCCATCTCGCTGATCCCGCCGCAGAGTGCTTCAAGAAAGCGCTCGAAATCTTTTTTCAAGGCTCGCTCGACCAAGGGACACTCGCCCTTCTGGACACTGACTAACCCATGTGCACTAACTATGTAGGTACACGCAACCGCGCCTGGGTGAAAACCACCTTCGGCATTGAAATGCCCGAGGCGGACTTCCCACCTGAGGCCTACCCAGGCTATCTGGCGCCTATCGTACGGCTGAACGCCCAAGGTGCTTCCGAGTGCCTGCTTGCCCGATTTGGGCTCATTCCCCACTGGGCTAAGGACGAGACCTTTGGCCGCAGAACATACAACGCTCGATCTGAGACCGTGGCTGAGAAGCCGAGCTACAGAACGCCGTGGCGCAAAGGCCAGGTGTGCCTTGCCCTCGCTGACGCGATCTTCGAACCTTGCTACGAATCTGGCCGGGCTGTGCGATGGCGAATCGCGCGGCAAGACCAACAGCCCATGGCAATTGCCAGCCTCTGGGATAGCTGGACCAACCCTGAGACGGGCGAGATCATCACCTCATTTACCATGCTCACCGTCAACGCAGACCATCACCCGGTTATGCAACGGTTCCATAAGCCTGAGGATGAGAAGCGATCAGTAGTGATTGCGGACCCACCCTTGCCATGGCTCTTGAGCGCAAAAGACGCCCGTGCCCGTCTATTGATCCCACCTGGCATCGCTTTAGAAGCTTACGCTGCCCCGCGTGCGTCAACCTAAACTCACGGATACAAACCCACGTGAGACATACGCTTCTCGATAAGCATCTTCTGATACTTGAACCAGCCCCCAGAAGCGTCTGCTTTATTCATCGCCTTTGTGGCCTGCTCGAACGCGCCGAGCTCTCGATAGGCATCAACAAGCAAAAACGCATTGTGCGATTTTGTGGCTGGGTCTTGTAACAGTTCGGTGATGCGCTCCAGGTTCTGCCTCTGAGCATCGCTTATCGACCACTCGGGTGGCTCAGTAGCGCCAGACCGCCTGGCGTCTAAGTAGCCCTCGCGGTACCAGTCATTCCCGCTCTGCCACAGTCGTATCCGCAGCTCCAGTTCAAATAACAGCGCTTTAGGATCGGTTTCGGGTGGGGTATTTAGGAGAGCCTCTAGCCGCCGTTGGGTCTGCTCCATAGGAAGCCATTCCACGTGCGGCGGAATCCCAGCCTTAAGCCTTTGCACACTTTTGGGAACTGGGCCACCTGCCAGTTTGCGCCAGACTGCAGCAAGCCAGTTACGCGGGGGCGACACTGGCTCTTCGAACGTGTCGTACATCTGCTCATTGGTGAGCTCACTAATCCGCAACGCCTCAGACTGGTCGTAGATCTGGTCGCAAGAGGTACAGAGCCGCATGTACTCGGAAGGGGGCATGAGTGAATGCACTTGGTGCCCGTCTGTCCATGCCTCCATGGCCATGAAGTTCATGGACGAGTAATTAGGCGTGCGGTATAAGGCGCCGCAGTGGGGACAAGAAAGAATGAAACAACCAGAGATCTTTGTCATAGGATTAAGCCTAGCACTGCCCTACCCTCGCCCACAGCCTGTCCACAAAACGTCGGGTAACCCGACACTAGATGTAGTCACCCTGCCCATGATCGGCCCTAGAACGGGCATTAGGTTTTGCCTATGGCGGCCTGCACGGTCTGAGTGCAGGCGCTGG
>Ga0194123_10004558_pt1 | contig 15587 bp, 17 predicted proteins | sample TA2MahsurfametaG_5_FD_155479 | JGI IMG/M metagenome (GOLD analysis project Ga0194123, IMG submission 155479) | Freshwater microbial communities from Lake Tanganyika, Tanzania - TA2015023 Mahale A surface | ecosystem: Environmental > Aquatic > Freshwater > Lake | place: Tanzania: Lake Tanganyika... | reverse complement strand
TCGTTGATAACTCAACCTAAACCGCTATGAGAAAACCTGCAGCGTAGCAACGATTTTTCGTTTTTTGGTACTTCGGTTGAGATAAGCAATGCACACCGGCAACACGATCGCGCTTTAACTAAAATCCATCGCAATACGTCAGCGTTGGCGCCGTTCCCTTTATCGAGTACCCCTATGAGCTTCACCGCATTCCTATTGGCTGCCTTGGTTCTTGCGATCACTCCTGGTCCGGGCATTGCCTATGTCGTTGCGCGTACCGTCGCAGGCGGACGCACCGAAGGTTTGGCATCTTGTGTCGGGACCGCGATCGGTGGCTTGGTGCATGTTTTAGCCGCCGCGGCTGGGCTCTCCCTGATCATTCCTCAGTCCGCAACAGCGTTTTCGGTCGTCAAATACCTTGGCGCTGCCTACCTGGTCTATCTCGGCATCAAGATCCTTCGCAGCAAACCGCCGGACCTGTCGGAGTCTGAAGCGCTGGCAGCTTTGGGTGCCAGGCGAGCGCTTCGTGATGGCATGGTCGTGGAGGCGCTCAATGTTAAGACCGCGATGTTTTTCCTGGCGTTTTTACCTCAGTTCGTAAATAGCGCCGAGCTCATCTTGCCCCAGGTCATGCTCCTTGGGAGCATCTGTGTCTTGCTCAACACCCTCGCAGATGTGTTGGCGGTGTTTGCTGCCAATCGACTACTTGATACCGGTCTTGCGCACGCAGCCCGCGCTCGCTTGATGATGAGCGTATCGGGTATAACGATGATCGGGCTCGGCGTCCTGCTAGGCTTTGACTCGACGTCATACTTAACGAACGAAATTTAACGAACAAGTCATCGCGCTATTGGCGCATTGAATGCAAGGACCAAACCATGACCATCACCCTTTACAGCGCTTCGGTGCCTGTCTTCATCCGCACACTAAACAACTTGCAGCATTTCCTGCAAAAGGCGCAGGCCGATGTTGCGGCCCGTGGCTATGATGAGCAGGCACTGGTGCAATTTAGGCTTGCGCCCGATATGCTGCCCTTTAAGTCGCAAATCTATATTGCTTGTGACGCCGCCAAACTCTGCGCTGCAAGAATTGGCGGCCTTGAGGCACCTAAGCACGACAACACCGAAAATAACTTAGCTGAGTTGATCGCTCGTATTCAAGCAACGGTTGAATGGCTAAAGACCGTACCCACGCAAGCGATTGAAGGTCAAGAGACAAAACAAGTCACCTTTCCGGTTGGGAAAGACAAAACCCGCACCATGCTGGCAGAGGATTACCTGAAGTCCTGGGCTTTGCCGAATGTTTTCTTCCATACAACGACGGCCTACGCGATCTTGCGCCACAACGGCGTGGCGCTAGGAAAAATCGACTTTTTGCTGGGTGCAGGCGATTAAACACGAAGACCAGGCCTAAGCAGCACTGTTTGCTCGATCAAGCTCAGGGGTAAAGCGGGTCAAGCGCCCCTAGTCTTGTGTAGCATTAGCGTTTTAAGCCGCTAATCAGGGCTCAACGATCAAAGACTCCTGCGTGCAGGAGTCTTCGCTTTTATGACGTTCGATCGTTTAAACACTGTGTTCTAGGAGAAAAGACGATGCTCATCGGCGTACCGCGTGAGATATACCCTGGCGAAAAACGGGTTGCCACTGTTCCTGATGTCGTGAGCAAACTCATCAAGCTCGGCTTTGAAGTTCAAATTGAGCGTGGCGCAGGCGAACTTGCCGATCTATCCGATGCAAGCTTCATCGAAGCAGGAGCGAGTATTGCGGCCGATGCGCAAGCGCTTTGGCATGCTAGTGACATCATCTTTAAGGTACGCCCGCCCGCACCCGAAGAATTGCTTTTGATGCGCAGCGGTCAGATTTTGATTGGCTTTATCTGGCCTGCCCAAAATCCAGAGTTAATGCAGCAAATGGCTGCAAAAAATATCACCGTTCTTGCAATCGACGCCTTGCCGCGCACGCTAAGCCGTGCCCAAAAGATGGATGCGCTTACCTCGATGGCCGGGGTGAGCGGTTATCGTGCGGTCGTTGAGGCAGCAAACGCCTTCGGACGGTTTTTTAACGGGCAGATCACAGCAGCGGGCAAGGTTCCACCTGCCAAGGTGTTTATAGCCGGGGCCGGGGTGGCAGGCCTTGCTGCCATCGGTGCTGCTGCAAGTTTGGGCGCCATCGTAAGGGCTAACGATACCCGTGCTGAGGTTGCCGATCAGGTCGTCTCGCTTGGCGGTGAGTTTGTCAAAGTGGACTATGACGAAGAGGGCTCAGGCGGGGGCGGCTACGCCAAAGTGATGAGCGAGGGTTTTCAGGCGGCTCAGCGGGCGATGTATGCGCAGCAGGCCCGCGAGGTCGATATCATCATCACGACCGCATTAATCCCCGGAAAGCCAGCCCCGAGGCTTATTACTGCTGACATGGTCCGGAGCATGAAGCCTGGCAGTGTGATTGTGGATATGGCAGCAGAGCAGGGCGGCAATTGCGAGTTGACCGAGCCTGGTAGGGCTGTGGTCAAACATGGTGTGACCATTATTGGCTACACCGACCTTGTGTCGCGCATGGCGCGTCAGTCCTCAACGCTTTATGGCACCAATTTGTTTCGTTTGCTCGAGGAGCTTTGCAAAACCAAAGACGGTGTGATTAACGTCAATATGCAAGACGACGCGATCAGGGGATTAACAGTTATAAAAGATGGTGAGATCACCTGGCCTGCACCCGCGCTTGCGCCGGCTGCGCCAAAGCCTGCACCGAAGGCAGCGAGTGCTGCAGTTGAGAAAAAGGGTGCCCATGGGCATGGCAGTAGAGGGCCGATGCCTGCAAGCACGCTCGCCTTGGTTTTCGGCCTGGGTGCGCTTGCGTTTTGGGCCATTGGAGCTTATGCGCCCGCAGCTTTTCTCGGTCACTTCACGGTTTTCGTGCTGGCTTGTTTTATTGGTTATATGGTTGTATGGAATGTAACGCCAGCACTGCATACGCCGCTCATGAGCGTAACCAACGCCATTTCCAGCATTATCGTGATCGGTGCTCTTGTACAAATTCTGCCGCCCGAGGCAGGAACAAATGCAAGGCCTGATGCACTGATTCAGTGGCTGGCTTTTGCTGCGATCGTCCTCACGGCAATCAATATGTTTGGCGGCTTCGCAGTCACTAGGCGCATGCTTGACATGTTTCGTAAGTGACTAGAAATAATAACAATCTGGAGTCGGCATAATGACCTCAAGCCTCATTTCTTCAAGTTTAGCCACGGTTGCTTATCTCGGTGCTGCCATTCTCTTTGTTCTAAGTCTTGGTGGTCTCTCAAACCCGGAGACCTCAAGGCGTGGGAATCTTTACGGTGTGATCGGCATGACGCTCGCGGTCATCGCGACAATTCTTGGTCCAAGGGTGGCGGCTGCCGGCATACCGTGGATCGTGGCTGCCATTGTGATCGGTGGCGGGATTGGTCTTTACGCCGCCAAAACGGTGAAGATGACGCAAATGCCCGAATTGGTGGCGCTCATGCACAGCCTTGTAGGTTTGGCTGCTTGCCTGGTTGGGTTTGCCAGTTATGTCGATACGTCGATTCAGTACAGTGGTGCCGAAAAGATTATTCACGAAGTCGAAATCTATATCGGTATCCTGATTGGCGCGGTTACTTTTTCTGGCTCGCTGATTGCTTTCGGAAAACTTAACGGCAAGATCGACGGCAAGCCTCTGTTATTGCCAGCACGCCATTGGCTAAACCTGCTTGCCTTGTTGGTGGTCATTTGGTTTGGCGGCGAATTTATCGCAGCTGACAGCGTTCAAAGCGGTATGACGCCTTTGATCATCATGACAGTGATTGCACTACTTTTTGGTATCCACATGGTGATGGCCATTGGGGGTGCAGATATGCCTGTGGTGGTCTCAATGCTCAACAGCTATTCAGGCTGGGCAGCGGCTGCCACGGGGTTTATGCTGAGTAATGACTTGCTGATTGTGACAGGTGCTTTGGTTGGGTCATCGGGTGCGATTCTCTCCTACATTATGTGTCAGGCGATGAACCGTAATTTCATTAGTGTGATCGCTGGGGGCTTTGGAAGTGGCTCTGGTGCGCCTGCTGCAAAGCCTGAGGGGGCGAGTGCTGAACCGCAAGGCGAAGTGGTACCTGTCAGCGCCGCAGAGACAGCCGAGTTATTGCGCGAGGCCAAAAGCGTGATCATCGTGCCTGGTTATGGCATGGCTGTCGCCCAGGCTCAGCACACGGTCAATGAGATCACTGCAAGCCTGCGAAGCAAGGGTGTGAATGTTCGATTTGGTATTCATCCTGTAGCGGGTCGTATGCCAGGTCATATGAATGTGCTGCTTGCAGAGGCCAAGGTGCCCTACGATATCGTGCTTGAGATGGACGAGATCAACGAGGACTTTCCCGATACCGATGTCGCCATGGTGATTGGTGCAAACGACATCGTTAATCCTGCCGCCCAAGATGATCCTACTAGCCCAATTGCAGGCATGCCTGTGCTCGAAGTATGGAAGGCACGCACAAGCATTGTGATGAAACGATCCATGGCGAGCGGATACGCAGGCGTGGATAACCCACTTTTTTACAAAGAAAATAACCGTATGCTTTTTGGTGATGCCAAGAAAATGCTCGATGAAGTGCTTATTGCGCTGAAGGTTTAAGTTTTGTCCGTTTCCCCGGCGTTGCTTTCGGCTGACTTTGACCCCCAAAGCGCTGACCCAAGGATCATGAAAGCCGCCAGCATGATATGCGGTCCCATCGGTACATCGGTGGCGCTCACCAGTAAAAGCGTTGACAGTAGCGGCGTTAAAAAGGAGAGGATGCCAATCCGCCGCGGATCGCCTGATTTAAGCGCTGCGTCCCAACAGTAAAAGGCTGCACCCAAAGGACCAAACCCCAAGATCAGGATCAATCCTGCATCGCTTGCGCCAAGTTGTGTGGATTCTTCAATAAGAAAGTGTAGTGCGAGCGAAAGCAAACCGGACAGTGCTGAGAAGCTACCGATTTGTATCGTTCTGAAAGATAGCTGACTTGTCCACAACGAGAAGCTCGCCCAAACCAATGCAGCAGCGATCGCATAGAGATAACCAAGGTGCCAGCTCTCTAAGATGGGTGCTTGAGCACCTGCTTGCCTACCGACGATAGCGATGGCAGCGCCAAGAAAACCAATAATCGCTGCGATCAGATGGCGGCCTTGGACCCTGAGTTTGGCGTTGAAAAGAGGAGCTAATATAACGATCGCCAAGGGCCATAGATAGTTGAGCAAATTGGCTTCAAGCGCGGGCGCTGTTCTAAACGCCATGAAGAGTAAAAAATGATAGCCGAAAAGCCCGTAAATCCCGACTGCGAGTAATTTGGTTGGCGCGACAATTGCGCGCAAATTCCCCCGGGCTAGCGGTATAGCGATCAAGCTACCCACGAGTAGTGAAAGGCCTGTCAGTAGGAATGGCGGCAGGTGGGCGAGCGATAAGCCGAGCGTAGCCAATGTGCTCCACATGGCAATCGCTGCCAGCGCGAGTAGGTCAGATTTCATCCACCGTCTAATTATTGCGGCTTGTCGGCGTCTTCAAGCCAGAATGAATCGGTCGATGTGTATGCCGGCCCTTTCATGACGAAAACGATAGCGCAACCAATAAAGACCGTTAAAAGCATGGTGGAAAAGAAAATCAATCCACCAATCAAGGCATAGCCCGCTTGCGCTACTGAGGCATCGACTCGCTGTGGATCCCCCTGCCAGGGCAAGTGGGGCAACATAAACCAAGCAGCTGCAAACATGGCGAGACCGAGCAGTGCAATTCGAGGCAGTCGGCGTAGGAGCCACCACTCGAGACCTGGTTGCGCCCTATTCGGGTCAGAGTCTTTGATCACTAAAACGATGACGATTCAAAAAATGATTCGATTGCTAAGCAAAAACCCCTGCACATGCACGATCGCGCCGTCTAGGCAGCATCGAGTGCTGCATTAAGGTCGGCAAGCAAATCATCGATATGTTCGATGCCGACACATAAGCGAATCGTCTCCTCTTTGACTCCTGCTTTTGCAAGCTCATCAGCCGATAGTTGCCGATGGGTTGTCGATGCTGGGTGAGTAGCAAGTGATTTTGTATCGCCGATGTTGACAAGCCGTGTGAACAACTCGAGTGCATCTAAGAAGCGCTCGCCGGCAGCGCGTCCACCCTTGACACCGAATGTAAGTAATCCGGATGCTTTGCCCTTCATCATGCGAACAGTCAGTTGATGATCGATATGGCCTGGGAGTCCAGCGTAATCAACCCATTGAACTTTGGGATGGCTTTGCAAATGCTTCGCGACCGCAAGGGTGTTGTCGCAAATCCTATCCATTCGAAGTGCGAGGGTTTCAAGACCTTGAAGGATCAGCCAGGCATTGAGCGGTGAGATGGCAGCCCCCATATTTCTTAACGGAACCACGCGTGCTCGTCCGATATAAGCTGCAGCGCCCAGCGCTTCGGTGTAGACAACACCGTGATAGCTGACATCTGGTTCGTTCAAACGTTTGAATCGAGCCTTGTGCTCAGCCCATGGAAATTTACCAGAATCGATAATCATGCCGCCGATACTATTGCCCTGGCCGCCGATGTACTTGGTTAAGCTGTGAACGACGATGTCTGCGCCGTGTTCAAAGGGGCGGCATAGATATGGGCTTGGAACCGTGTTATCGACAATGAGTGGAACCCCTGCCGCGTGGGCCACCTCCGATATCGCTGCAATATCAGTAACGTTACCTAAGGGATTGCCAACGGTTTCGACATATAGAGCTTTGGTTTTTTGATCGATATGTTTTGAAAAGCTATGGGGGTCTCTCGCGTCTGCGAATCGTACCTCAATGCCGTATTGAGGCAGGGTATGAGCAAACAGGTTATAAGTTCCGCCATAGAGCGCGCTTGACGAAACAATATTGTCGCCTGCTTCGGAGATTGTTTGAATCGCATAGGTAATGGCTGCCTGGCCAGACGCCAATGCTAAGCCAGCAAGTCCGCCTTCGAGCGCCGCGACCCTTGCCTCCAACACGCTCTGCGTCGGATTCATGATGCGGGTGTAGATATTACCGGCTACCTTTAGGTCAAATAAATCAGCGCCGTGCTGAGCATTATCGAAGGCATAAGCAACCGTTTGATAAATTGGCACAGCCATTGATTTAGTCGTTGGATCGGGACTATATCCAGCGTGCACAGCCTGGGTTTCAAATTTCCATGTCTGGCTCATAACACTGCTCCTGCACAATGATCAGAGGAAACCTGCATCGCCACCCTCTTTCTTGCGTTCCATGATAATTCTGCCCTCGCCGTGGAGCATTCGTCCGACATTGAGGATTTGCTTTTGTGCATCTTCAACGTCTGCCACTTTGGTTGGACCACGAGCAGCGAGATCTTCGCGGACCGTATCGGCAGCACGCTTGGCCATATTCTTGAAGATTTTTTCTCGAAGTTTTGGCGAAGCTCCCTTAAGTGCAACCACCAATACATCTTGGGTTGTCTCAAGCATCAAGGTTTGGATTGACTTATCTTCAAGTTCGATAAGGTCTTCGAAGGTGAACATCTTCTCAAGAATTGCGTCGGCAAGCGGCACGTCGTATTCGCGGATAACGCCAAGTGCTTCCTGATCCATACCGCCTGATAGCAGGTTGAGAATCTCCGCCGTGGGAATCACACCGCCAACACTCGAACGCTTCGAGTCTTGCGCGCCCACGTTCATCATGGTTTCGTTGAGTTCCTTGAGCGCTGCGGGTTGGACCTTCTCGAGCAAGGCGACTCTGAGCACAACCTCATTGCGGATTTCAGCGGGGAACAATTTAAGCAGCGCAGAGGCTTGTGGTGGTTCGTAGAACGTTATGATGGTTGCTAAAACCTGCGGGTGCTCGTTTTTAAGAATTTCATAAGCAACGTCTGGATCAAGGCGCTTGAGCGCATCGAGACCCGACATGTCGATCGCAGCTTCTAGCTTGCCGAGCAGGTCCGAAGCCCCCTCAGAACCGAGCGCCTTTTGCAGCATATTCTGCATAAACGAGTCAGTGTCGAAGGCAACCTGTGCGTTGCTGATCGTTGCTTCCTTAAAGTCCCGCAAAACTTGTAAAAGCATGTCGCGATTCAGCGCTCGCACAATCGCCATCTTGCTCGAAATGCGCTGCACCTCAATAGGTGTAACCTGACGTAATACGTCAGCAGCCACCTCGGCGCCCACCGAAAGCAAAACCACTGCCGCCTTTGAGGCGCCGTCGAGGTCGTCATAGCTCATCGGCGCTTTTCCTGCCGATTTCGCCCCTTCTTTGATCTGCTCGGCAAGCGACTTGGGCCGCTCTACCTGCTGTTCGGTCTCTTCTGACACGCTAGCTCCCTTTGGCCTGCGCCTAGCTCGTTTTTTCGTCCACTTTTCAGGCTAAGTAAAAGCCCTAATTTGCAGCCCTGGCTAAAACTAAAGTAGCCGTTGGGCAGGTTTTTACCGCTTTGCCGGCGATTTAGTTCGAACTAAAAGGGCTTATCGCCCAAAATCGTCGCACGATGCATGATTCGGCGCTGAGGTAAGTAATCCGCTGTGGCGTAATGCTGTGTGAGGCGGTTGTCCCAAAACGCTAAATCATGGCGCTTCCAACGCCAACGGACCGTGAATTCAGGTTTGGCGATGTGTTCGCGCAAAAAAGCGAGCAGGGCATCGCTCTCCTTTTTTTGCAGCTCTACGATGCGACTCGTGAATCCTTCATTCACAAAAAGCCCACGACGACCGCTAACCGGGTGGGTTCTGATGACGGGATGAGTCACAGGTGGATGTTTATCGCGCGCAGCCTCCCATCGGACCCGCTCTTGAGGCGTCCTGGCAAAGCGCCAGGCGGGAAACGACTGCAAGAAATCATGTTCTGCGCTGAGCGGATCCAGAAGGGCACGCATCGGAGCCGAAAGCGCTTCGTAAGCTGCAATGCCGCTTGCCCAAAGGGTGTCGCCGCCCGAACTCGGTAAGTGTTGGGCCGACAGCAGGGCGCCAAGCGGTGGTGTTTCAATAAAGGTTACGTCAGTGTGCCAGTTGTCGTTGTCTGGCGGATTGTCCATCGATGTATCGAGCAGAATAATTTCAGCGACTTCGGGATGCTGCGGATAAACCGGATGAATATGCAGTTCGCCAAAGGCTGCAGCCAGATCGCGTTGCTGATGCGGTGTGATGTCTTGCCCTTCGAAAAACAGCACCTGGTGTTCAATCAAAGCCTCATGCAAATGGGTTTGTTGCTCACTGTTCAGAGCTTGTCTCAGGTCAATGTCAGTCACCAAAGCACCGATCGCTGGTCCGAGTTTTTGAATATGCATGGGACTTAAACCCCCTCCCCTCTAAGTTGAGGGCCAAGTGTAAAGGACGAGCGCATCGTGCGGGCAAGGATTCTTGTATCCAGCTAGGTCAATCGCTTATCAATGCGGATTTGATCGCTCATCCGCGCGGACCTTCTTCATCATACGGTTATTGCTTTGGGACTATGTTGGTATCTTTTGGAGGAAAGTTATGAATACCCGCGAAGAGCAGCAACTCACTCGATTCCTCAATGGACTCGTTCAGACCCAGGTCGCCAGCGTAGATCGTCAAGCACTTGGGCTGATTGAGCAGGCCTTTGCCCAACAGCCGCATGCAGCCTATTTACTCACCCAGCGCAGCTTGGCGCTCAGTATTGCCGTGGAGGCAGCGCAACAAAAGATCAGCGAACTGGAGGCGCAACTTGCAGGCGACAATCCCTGGGGTCGCCAGGCCGGGCTGCGAAATCCAGGTGCCGCGGCCTTAGCGCAGCAAAATCAGCCGCAAAGTTCATGGTCTCAGGGCTTGATGGGGAGCCTTTTAGGTGCGGCTGCCGGTGTGATGATCGGGCAAGCGCTTTGGCAGGGCATGCAGCATATGATGTCCGATCCGGGCGAAGGTATCGGAGCCGGATCAGATTTGAACCAGCAACTCAGCGATGGCGGAGTGGGTCAGCAGGCACAAAGCGCTTGGGCTGATGGCCTTTCCCTTGATGAGGGTGCGTTTGATGGAGGAGATGGTGATGACTGGCTTTAAAACTAAAGGGCTTGCAGAGCCTATTGCAAGCTTTTTGATCGCCTGCTTGCTCGGATATGGCAGCCTACCGGGGGCAGCCAAGGCCGCATCAGATAGCAGTAGTACGGATTCGTCAACGCCAGCAAAAGCTTGGCTGAAACAGGTCCCAGCGCTTATCGCCAAGGGCGAAATTAAGAGGGCACTTGACAAGTTAGCTGAGGATAGCCAGGCCACCGACGCCGATTGGCATAATTTGATGGGTTTTGCGTATCGCAAACAAACACCGCCGGATTTCGGTCGATCCGAGTTTCACTACCTTGAAGCTTTAAAGATCAAGCCCGATCATCGCGGTGCGCTTGAATACTACGGTGAACTGATGCTTATGAAAAACGACTTGGCAGGTGCTCAGGAGATGGCAAAGCGTTTGAAGAAAGCCTGCTTTTTCGGCTGCGAGGAGTTACGTGATTTGCAAAAGGCGATTGACTCATTCAAGCCGCGATAGCAAATCAGTGCTAAGCGTGGCTGGTTTGAAGCTGCGATGATGGTGACTGCTCGGCAATGAATATCATATATAAAATCAAGCACTATCTTTCGCGAATGAACGACTCGCTAGATCTTAAAGATCCGGTGGCAATCGATTTGCGATTGAGAGCTATCGAAGCGTTTTCGGATGGTTTTCCAGACGTTCTTATAGCAGGCGAACGATCGGGCCTCTACTACCTTCAGTATCAGCGATATGGTATTAAACATTGTATCGTCTTTAAATCCAAACATGCGCTCTTGGTGGCACAGGCCAACCAACAGAGCGAAACAGGTGTCGAAGAGCTCCACTGGGTTCGATTCTCCGCTGAGCAGTCAACGCCTCGGGTTCCCTATCTTTTCAGTCAAAGGCTTGAACCCAGTCAGTATCAGAGCTTCGATCGTGACCTGAGCAATGCCGTATTAGCGGTCGATTGGTTTTGTAAAACCTACGGTACTGAGGATCATCGCCTGACGCCCGATTCGAACCTGGACGCGAGGATTTATCACGCGATGCGACGTCGAGGGGTTTTTGATGCTCAACGGGATCAGATAGCCAAAGTTGACGCTGATCCTCCGGGCTTGGACTGGCTCTGGCAGGCTTGGGAGCTATCCCAGGTGTTATTCGAACTTGGCTTGCCCCCGAGCCTTAAGCCTTGGAGTTTTGGTGATGTTCGCGGCAATCCCTATCTTCAATCGACGCCAGCCTACGTGAAGTCAGAAGACGATTTGTGGCGTTTCGACAAGACGCTTGAGGTTTTGACTGCTGTGATCAAAGGCGCTTCGGCGGATCGTCCCTATACCATCGGCGACTTCAACATTCATCTGATTGGGCAATTTCGGCAGTTCTTGCCGAACCTTGAAGCACGCGAGCGCTTTCTCGATGAGATGTATCACTTGGGCGGCCACACCGTCCATGCGCCCGACACCATCGCTCACATCCTCAATGGCTGCGATATCGCTTGTCGGGTGACCGAATGGAGCGTGATTGTTTTTGATCAAGTTGAGATACGAATCACTGAGCCCGAGTGGGGGAAGCCCGGTATTTACGCAACCGATATCGTGTTGGCGGCGATTAAAAAGTATAATTATAATATCGAAACAAAGATGAGCGGTCGAGGATTCCGACATCGTGATTTGCTATCAAAGTTGGCAAGTAAGTGGGGCATTAAGCGCGACTACGTCTAGGCCAGCCTTCTCGATCGTGGGTGCGAGCTTACTTAGCCAGTGACCATCGAGTCCCAGAAAAATCAGGCTTCCTAAAGTTGCAAAAATCAGCGCAGCCAGTCCGTGAACAAGGCGCATTGGAATTTTTCCTGCGAGTTTTTCGCCCAGGTAAACAGCAGGTATGTTGGCAATCATCATGCCAAGGGTTGTCCCGAGTACTACGATTAGTGCGGATCCGTAGTGTGCGGCCATCGCAACTGTAGCGATCTGAGTTTTATCACCCATCTCAGCCATAAAAAACTCATAAATGTCACGGCAAAGACGCTACCGTATTCGGAGACCGGCTTGTCATCTTCATCAAGCCTGTCAGGAATCATGATCCAAACGGCCATCGCTATAAATGAGCTTGCAAGCGTGTAGCGAAGCCAGTCGGGGTCTAGTACCGAGGTTATCCATGCGCCGAGGTAGCCCGCCAAACCGTGGTTGATGAGCGTCGCAAGTAAGATGCTGAGCACGATCAACAAGGGGCGCTTAAAGCGAGCAGCTAAGACGAAAGCGAGCAGTTGGGTCTTGTCACCGATTTCGGCCAGTGCCACAACGCCTGTTGAAACAGAAAAGGCATCCATGAAGTGGCTAAGATTAGTTCACGCTACTCGATCCAAATGCGATAAAGCTCAAGTGATCAGACCGACAAACCAAAGACAAATACCCGGGAAAAATAAGAGTAGCAAGGTACGGAGCGTGTCGCTAACCAAAAACGGCATCACGCCGCGATAACTTTCTGCAATCGGAACATCCTTGGCCATGCTGTTAACAACATAGACGTTTAAGCCTACGGGCGGTGCAAGCAGCCCAAACTCAACTACCATAAGCACCATGATGCCGAACCAAATTGCGACCGACTCTCTGGGCATTCCAAAGTCTAGCCCCATGACGAGCGGGAAGAAGATAGGTATCGTTAATAGAATCATAGACAGTTCGTCCATGACTGCACCAAGTACGACGTAAAAGAGCAAGATCGCAGCAACAATCGCAAAGGGCGACCATCCAAGTCCATTGACAAAAGTGCTTAGATGATTGGTTGCGCCACTAAGGGCCAGTGCACCACTCATTACATCGGCACCTAGAAATATTAAGAAAATCATGCCTGAGCTTTCTGCCGTGGCGTAAAAACATTCTTTAAACCCAGACCAGCTTAGTTCGCGTCTTAGTACAGCCGAAATGAGGGTTGCTGCAGCGCCAACCGCTGCACCCTCGGTGGGTGTGAAAAAGCCACCATAAATTCCGCCGAAAACAATCAGAAAAATGCCAAGGATAGGCATGACCGATAGCGTTGAAGCCCTGGTCACACCTGGTATATCGTCATCAGTGTCTGGTGCTTGTCCTGGTACCAAGCGAACATATACAGCGATCACCACCATATAACCAATCATGGCAATCAAGCCGGGAATCATCGCTGCTGCGAAAAGTTTGGCGATGTTTTGTTCGGTCAGAATCGCGTAAATCACCAAGGGCACTGACGGCGGTATCAAAATCCCAAGCGTGCCAGCAGCTGCCAATGTTCCTGTGGCTAAGCGACCCGAATAACCGTGACGTCTCAGTTCAGGAAGCGCAACACCGGTTATGGTTGCCGCCGTCGCAACCGACGAGCCGCAAATGGCACCAAAGGCTGCACTTGCGAGTACGGCGGCCATCGCCATCCCGCCTTTAAAGCGTCGTGTGATCCCTGCGGCAAAGGCAAAGAGGGCCCGAGAAATGCCTCCTTGTGTGGCAAAGTTACCCATCAAAATAAAGAGCGGTATAACCGAAAGATCGTAGCTTGCAAATCTTGCAAAGGCTTGAGCATTTAGATAGTTGCTAAAGCCAGGCCAACCAGTTTGCATGACATAGCCATAGGCGCCTGCAAAAAACATAGCTGCTGCGATCGGAATGCGTGCTGCCATGAGGGTGAGCATGACCCCAAACATCATCGCCACAAGAAGTAGGCCGCTCACCGGAGTTCTGATCCGTTGTTATCCATCAACCCAATGGCCTGTGCTGAGGCAATTAAGCTGGTAAGCCCAAAGGCCGGGACCATAAAACCATAGGTGATCCACTCGGGAAATCCCAAAATCATCGTCCCGCTCGAACTTTGAAAGGCGTTTAAGCCACCCACGCCGGTACGCCAGGCAAGGATGAAAAAACAGACTGCCAATAGCCATGCACCGAGTCGATCCAAGCGATGAATCGTGTTTGACGAACAACGCGTCGTGAAGAAATCGACAATGATGTTCCCACGTCTTACCTGGCAAAGCGGCATGAATAAAGCGATGGCAGCACCGGCAGCAACGCCTGACAATTCAAAATCGCCAGTGATCGGCCGACCTATAAACTCACGCCCGATGATGCTTGCGCAAGTCATCAGGGTGATAGCAGTAAGCAGCAAGCCCGCGAGTATCGCGCAAAACCTCGCGAGCCAGGACAAGAGATGGCTTAAGTGGAACATGGGTGAGTAGCTTGCAGTCGATCCGTTCTCGCGGACTCTAACATGCTGCAAGCATGGGCTGAATGAGCTTCAGCCAAACAGGCCTGGTGCTTGCGCAGGCGGTGCATCATCATCAGCGTAAAAGCACTTCGGGCAGACTGCTCGGTAGCGCTCGTTACCACCAATTTCAATTTGCAAGCCTTCTCGAACCCGGTTTCCTTGATCATCAATGCGCATATTCATGGAGGCCTTGCGGCCGCATGCACAAATTGTCTTCATTTCCTCCAGGTCATCGGCAAGGCTAAGCAAGGCTAGTGATCCTGCAAAGCCATCGCCTTTGAAATCGCTACGCAAACCATAGCAAATTACCGGTAGGCCATCAACGTGCGCTAAGCGATGAAGCTGTTGCACCTGGCTTATGCTTAGAAATTGGGCTTCGTCAATCAAGATACAGGCAAGGTCTGCTGGCAGGTTTTGCCGAGAAAACATCGAATCAGCCCCAAACAAAGCGGCCTCGCGCTTAATACCTAATCGGGAACTCACATATCCAAAGCCACTTCGGTGGTCGAGCGCAGCAGTGAAGATCATCACCTTCATGCCGCGCTCAGCGTAGTTATGGGCAACCTGCAGTAGGGCAGTTGACTTACCAGCATTCATCGCCGCATAGCGAAAATAGAGCTTTGCCATGGGCGATGAATATAGCCGACTTATGCGACTCGGGAGAGCTTCGATTGGGCCTCGGCGTCAAAAATTGTTCGTCTTCTGTGGACCCTTTTAGCGCTGCTGTTGCGGCATTGCGCTCGACCGTCGTAGTGACTGCGTCAAAGTATCCGGTTCCTACTTCGCGCTGGTGTTTTACAGCTGTAAAGCCCTTATCAGCCGCTGCAAACTCCGATTGTTGAAGCTCGACGAAAGCAGTCATATGCTTGCGTGCATAACCATAGGCAAGATTGAACATCGAGTAATTCAAACTGTGAAAGCCTGCCAAGGTAATGAACTGAAACTTATAACCCATAGCCGCTAGTTCGCGCTGAAACTTTGCAATGCTTGTATCGTCCAAATGCTTCTTCCAGTTAAACGATGGTGAGCAGTTGTAGGCCAGCATCTTGCCTGGAAATTTTGCATGAATCGCCTCGGCGTAAGCCTTTGCAAAAGCCAGATCAGGCTTTCCTGTCTCGCACCAGATCAAGTCAGCATAAGGCGCGTAGGCCAGACCACGCGCAATCGCCTGATCAAAGCCAGCACGACTGCGATAAAAGCCCTCGACGGTGCGCTCCCCGGTTAAAAAGGCTCGATCGTTTTCATCAACATCAGAAGTCACCAGGTCAGCAGCCTCGGCATCCGTTCTAGCGAACAGTACGGTTGGTACACCTAAAACGTCGGCGGCAAGGCGCGCAGCGAGCAGCTTTGAGACGGCTTCTCTGGTTGGAACAAGTACCTTTCCGCCGAGGTGCCCACCT
>Ga0194123_10004552_pt1 | contig 15604 bp, 15 predicted proteins | sample TA2MahsurfametaG_5_FD_155479 | JGI IMG/M metagenome (GOLD analysis project Ga0194123, IMG submission 155479) | Freshwater microbial communities from Lake Tanganyika, Tanzania - TA2015023 Mahale A surface | ecosystem: Environmental > Aquatic > Freshwater > Lake | place: Tanzania: Lake Tanganyika... | reverse complement strand
GCTCCACTTGCAGAATGTCGCCGGGGCCGAGGATGTAGGCGTCGTAGACCACGCGACTGGACTGCAGACTTTTGGATGCCGGAGTGGCCGCAGCTGGAATCCGCTGGGCCGCCTGCAGTACTGGCGTACATCCGAGGAGCAGGGCGGTAGCCATGCAGCTGATAGCAGAACGATGTTTCAACAACCACTTAAAACTCGTTCAAACTTAAGGCATTCAAAGCCGAGCACTGCACCCGAGCGGACAGTGATCAAGCTGTCGTGACTATCAGGCTAGTCACCCGAGCACCTCGTAAAGCCTCTGCTGGAGTGGATGGAGACTCAAGTCCTAAAGTCTCTTTTATCCTTTATAGACAGACTGGTAGCGAGGTAGCCAGCGGTTGGGTTCCTTTGAGTTCGCAAGTGCCATGGCGTAGGCCCACTCCCGGCAGAGTGTTTGCATGAATCTCTCTACCTTGCAGTTGGTTCTGGGTGTATACGGCCTGATGCGGATGTTCCGCAACCCTAGGGTCCGGCAGGCTTTACAATTAAAATGTTTTTAGCCACACCCACTCCATCTGCATCTTTCAGATCTGTTGGAACAGCTCAGTCTTGACGTGACCCCATTTGTCGGTCCAGGCTTCATGAGAGTTGATAGATGTGGTCATGTTGCAAATCCCAGTTCAGCTACCTCGAGGTTTTGTGTCTCACCAGGTTCGTCAGCGGAGCAACTCAGCGAGTCGCTCCTGAGGTGAGCGCCAGCCCAGGGCCGAGTGCTTCCTGAGGCGGTTATAGATCGACAGGTAGCAGGGCAGCCAGCGGTTGCGCTCCTCGGAGTTTGGGGAGGCCATGGTTTAGGCCCACTCCCGGCAGATGGTCTGGATGAATCTCTCTGCTTTGCCGTTGGCTCTGGGCGTGTAGGGCCTGGTGCGAATGTGCCGCAACCCCAGGGTGCGGCAGGCCTTGGCAAACGCTTTGGAGACGTAGGCCGGGCCGTTGTCGCTCATCACCCTGCGGCACTCGATCCCCTGGCCGTTGAACCAGGCGACAGCACGGCTGAGAAAGCCGATCACTGTCGGCTTCTGCTCATCCGCCAGCACCTCGACATAGGCAAGCCGTGTGGCGTCATCCACGGCAACGTGGACCTTGTCGTAGCCGACGCCGTAGGAGCGTCCCTGCTTCCAGTCTCCGGTGATGCGGTGCCCCACCTTCCGGAACCTTGCCAGCGACTTGATGTCGATGTGGATTAGATCCCCTGGCCTGGCTAACTCATAGCGCTGCACTGGAACCTTGGGTTCCAGGTTCCTCAGACGCCCAAGCCCAGCCGGCTGAGGGTCCTGGCGACGGTGGAGAAGGGGTCGTTGAGCGGCCGTGGCCGTGCAATCTGGCGCAGGTGGAGCCGCTGGTGGCGGAAATCCACGTCGTGCTCGAGACGCTGTTGATCGAGCGTCCGCCGCTGAGTGCGGCAAACACTCCGACGATCCGCCAGAGAGGATGGACCGCCTGAGCGGTAACGAGCCAGCCAGCGGTAGGCGCAGCGCAGACTGATGCCGTTCTCGGCGGCCAGTTTCTTGAGGCTGCGGCCGTGCTCCAGGTGCTGGGTCACGAGCCGGAGACGGCCCTTCTGCGTCAGACGGGCATTGGGATGGCTATGCATGGGTGCGTGAGGCCTGGGTGGATGGGTCGTACCTCAACCCGTAGCGGCCTCACACCCCCTTGTCAGCTGAACAACCTCCTGAGACAGAACATCTAGGGGCATACGCCTCTTGAGGGCCGACTGTGGCCAGAGTGAGTTTTACTCCCAGCGCCAACAATCTCCCAGGATCTGCGCTTAAGGAGACGTCCTGAATAACTTGGTGTTGAGGAACTCATCATGGAATCGGCTGTTGAACGATTCCGCGAATGTTTTCTCCCAAGGGAATCAGGCGCGATGTAGGTCGTCCTGGTTGTGTTGCTGGCCTAGCACCAGTCCGGTAGGGCCTGGGTAGTGAACTCTGGTCTGTTGTTCGATCGGAAATACGCCAGAGCCGTGTAGAAGCTGGTGAGCCCCTTGAGGGCCGTCATCATGCCCTAGGCCTTTCAGCGGCGTCCCACCCGGAAGGCCAAGCAAAGGCGACTGTCCTCGTCGAGCATGTTCAGGAACTAGATTTTGCAATCATCGACCTTGGATTCACACAGGAAATCCATGGCCCACGCCCGGTGAGGACGCTCGGCACGGTGTGGCCTCACTCAACCCTCGGCGAGTCGTGCCCGGTTTCGTTTACAGGGAGTGGTCCGCTGCAGGTCTTTCTCCCGCTAGAGCCTTTGCACCCGCATGTGATTGACGGACCAGCCTTTCCTCCGCAGTAGGTGGTAGGCCATCATGCGCCGCCCCCAGTGGATGTGCTCAGCGGCGATCTGCGTACTCGCCGCCTGAGCTTGGCAGCCTCGATGCCGACGACACGTTTACCATGGCGGTGACTCTTGCGGCGATGGCGCACTATTCGGCAGGCAAAACTCTCAGAAACCCGGAAACGGGCACGCAGGGCCACAACAGCCCTGCGGTACCGCACCAGGTTCAGAAGTTTTCCTCAACCAGCTCTTTGACCATCGGCTTTTCCAGCTCGATCTGCCATAAGCCTGTTGAGCCTGCTGTTCTCCATCTTCAGCTGGGTCAGCTGCCTGGCTTCCTCGGCCTGCATTTCGCCGTACTGCTGCCGCCAGCGTTGGTAGGTCGGCGGCATAATTTCTACAAAAGGGCAGATCTCGACGACGGTCTTGACCTGGGCGATCAGCTACTCGTCGGTCTTGAGCTTGGGGACGATCTGCTTCGCTCTATGCCTGTTGTGTTTCTTGGTCGAGACCCCAAGTTAGTTTGCCGTTTTAAGGCTCTCATTCACTTTGGATCGACTTCCCGGGTCCACGTCAAACTGAATTCATGCCCACCTAAGTAGTCCACGACGTCTGATCGTAGAACTACGCAGCGGCAAAATTCCTGAAGAACCTCCGTTGGAAGCCCGATTACTACTCAGATTAGCAGTTCAAATCTCTGGTCCAGTTGTCGGTCGGTCACAACCCCATCAATCAACAGTCGGTCAAGGGCAAATATCTGTATGGCAACCCTAATGAATACAGCTACTAGAGTTATACCTGGCTTGCTATGCAAGAATAATCAGAATAGTGGCTTATGCACAAAAGGAAGAATAGCTTATGGGCTAAGGATTAACCGATATAGAGCCATCGCTAACATAAATAAATTCATCAAAGAGGGCTGAATCCATTGATTTGCTGTGAGTAATGCAGAAAACCATAGTTTGTCTGAAATTAGCTTTTATGTTGCCTAAAATCTGGGATTCTGTTGCTTTGTCTAGCGCATTTGTCGCCTCGTCGAGGAACAGAAAATAGGGTTTCCGATATAGTGCTCGTGCAATCCCGATGCGCTGACGCTGACCACCACTGATATTAGTCGAATTATCATCGATGGTATGAGAGGCGCGATCCGGCAATTGTAAAATAAATTCACGCAAGCAGCATGTTTCAATGACAAAATCTAAGAAATGGTAATCAATTGCCGCACTGTCGTGAGTAAGTGTTATATTGAATGATATCGAATCGTTGAATAAAAAGATCGATTGAGGAACATGAGCTAGTAATGTTTTGTAACTATATTCTGGTCTAAAATCTGAAGTTGGTGTATAGTAAGATATTGAACCTGTTGTTGGTTTAAGTAATCCCAGTATTAAATCTTGAAGTGTAGATTTACCAGAGCCTGTAGCTCCGGAGACCTTGTACCAATTTCCTGATAGAAGTCTGAGCTTAGGAACCAATAATTTAAAATTTGATTTATCATGTAGATAGCAAACGTCATAAAGTGTAATTGCTGCAGAAGACTCAACATGGGAAGCGCTAACAGGCATATGAAGCTGTTTATTAATTGAAACTAAGAATGTAGCTATGCTTTGAGATACATATGAATTTCCAATTAGGGTAGTAAGAGAAGAATATAGTTGTTGAAGATTCGGAAAAAGACGTTGGAAGCTAATTAAACAAAGCCCTAATGCAGGCGCGACATTATGCTTAAACTGAGTGTTTAATGAAACTAAAAGTAAAGTGAGAATCAAGCAAAGCGTGAAAGCTTCTATAACATAACGAGGAGAAGCTGTGAGCACATTCAAAACATATGAATTAGTTCTCAGCTTCATATCATTTTTAGCTAGATGATCAAGAAAAAGAGATTGTTCTGAATGAATAAGAATTTCACGTATATAAGAGAGTGATTCAGATTGGCTCTTAATAAGAGACTCGCTAAGCGTATGATTATGTCTGCTAATTGAAGAGGAGATCCTGCTTGAAGAGTATGTTAATATAGAGTAAATAATACCAAGAAACGCAAATACAACGAAGGAGGTGAGTCCACCTATATAAAAGGTAACAATAAGAATGGCGATGGATAAAATAATGGATTGGATTATATACAAAAAAGGCTGAAGCTGATTCCTGACGAGCGAAGAAACGTACGAAAATAGATTGAGATACTGAGGACGAGAGTATCGCTGAAAATAACTGAAAGGTTGACTCAATACGGAAGAGTAGAGTATCACAGCAACCTGGTTTCCCACAGAAGCTGATAGACGTTCAATTGAAAAGGTCAGAGATAGACGAGTAACTAATGATGCCAAAATAAACAAAATCGCCTTATAAATAGAAAACGCAGAAATTCCCGCATCCTTACCGTTTAAGATAGAATAAATAATTGGATAAAGTGATGAAACAACTGACACTTCCATTAGGGAAGTTATTACCAGAAGTGATAATACAAATAAGATAAAGTATTTCTGTCTGACTGAAAGTAGGGCATAAACAAAGCTTAGATTTCTAACTGATCCTTTAAGTGACATTTAGGTGTTGATAAGAGACTTGAAGAGAGCTGCGAGCTGCCTAATGGAAGTTGGATTGGAAGCAACTAGGCTACGCAGTCTAATACGGGCTGTCTTGATTTCTGGTGATGACCACCAATTATTGATAGAGAAGTCTATATCCATGAGTTTATCCGTAAGAGATAAGTACGAAGAATGAAATATGCCTACATTGTAAAAATGCGCAAAGTCTTGTTTAAAGCTCTCACTCAAGCCCCAACTTTCTTCACACAAGAGAACCATGAATGGGCACTGTGAGTTGCAGGCAAGATCTGAGAGGACGGTTGTTGGTGTCGTGCAAATCATAAGAGTGTAATTAGATGAATCTCTGATTAGTCCAAATGTCTCAGACGGCATATAGGCATTGATCGGTCTACGAGTTGACGAAGCAAAACTTGACCAAAGCTCTAGCTCATCTTTGCTTTTCTGGCGATACAGGCGGAGCGCAAAACTGACATCAGGGTGCATGTCACTAATAGAGCAAATTGACTGCATAATAGATTGTCTATACCTTTTGATCTCAGGACCTTGCGGAAATCCAACAACTCGGTAGTAGACCTTGGGAAATGATGTTAAAATATAACATAAGCTCGGCTTTCTCGTGACAGGTATCGAGGCAGTATTTCGTACTATGTGAGTTTGTTTGCGTTGAAAACCGCCTGTTACGCACGAATTAAAAGGATTGTAGCCATATGTAAGGAAATTGCTGGCAAGTGTTAATTCATGCGCGTCAAGAGAATTTGGATCCAACATAAAATAACCGCCGCCATGTTGATGAACTATTACTGACTTTCCAGAAGCCCTGCATGCAGCACTAATAATATTTAGGGGTTCAGTTAAAGATGAAGTAAGATAAATGGAATTTATTTTATCGTAAAATGGCCTTATTCTAGCCTCAAGTAAAGGCCATGATTCAAGGTAAAGAGATGGTAGAGCCGAGGTGAGAATATAATCAATAGCCTGCTGCCCACAATCCGGGTTACCAGAGATTCGAAGATCGTTCAAGGTGCTATTGAATGACTCGCGCTTCCTGGCATCGTATGATACATTGAAATCTTGTAGAATGACGGATAGCGAAGGAGAGAATGAATGTAGTAGTAATTGAAGATAGAGTGACTCAGCCCTCGAATAAGGGTATTGAACATAAGTTTTTCCGCATACAAGGCGGCTTATAAGGAGTAACATTCGAACTATTGGTAAATTGCCTTTTTTATTTCGACCTTGATTATTTGGACTGACAAGAGGGAACGCGTCAAACCTATTGTAAAGTTCATGGTAACGGAGTATTAGTATTATGTTGTCATGCCAGTCAGTTTTTTTGAAATATTCACGTGATTGCGAAAATGACATACAATTATATATCTGCGGCAAGTCTAATAGAGTGCTGCTCTCAGTGTTAGTTGCAACGCGTTTATGGCCCCTATTGTAAATATTGCTCAGCAATAAAGTATAAAGATCTGTAAACCAGTTCTTTAGCAGAATTTCCCAAAAAGCCCTTCCAAAAGGCTCAGGCGAATTATGAATGCGATCAAGAGCTTCAGCATACCGACTTAACTCTGACTCTATCATTTTCTTGTGTTGTTTGTAAATAGATGAGGGGTGGGCGCGAGAAAAACTTGACATTTGATTTGTAACTTATTAGGAGGGTAGCTGACTTAGGCCCATTCGTTGGCCCAGTGTGAATGAGGGTGGGTGATCGTGGACACTCGGCAGCTCCCTGTGGAGCTTCCTGCGGGCCCGAATGGGCCCTGAAAGTGTTGTACTCCCATCGCCACCGCTCTGCCAGGATCTGTGCCTCTTGGGCTGTGGTGATTCGGTTGTCCGGTGTCAATCAGTTTGATGGGCAACGTCAATCTGATTGTCCGGTAGACGCCTTTCTTGCAAAGCGACCTGATTGCTGACAACCCTGTTGGGAGCGCTCTCGTGACTAGGATGTCGTCACGCGTCAATCAAGTTGTGTTTCCGGCGTCAATTTCAGGGCAGGTAGCTCAGTTTTCGTGTCGCTGCCATGGTTTTGGTGAGTTGGGGTAGTGGTGTCGTTGATCGTGATGGCCATCCTGCCCGCGTCAATAACGTACGCGGGTCGTTTTGATCGCTGGAATCCCGTGCAGCGGCATGCTTTTGCCGATAGCTCTCGCCCCTTGATACCTATGATGAGCCAGTGGTGCACCAGGTGGTCCACAGCCGCCACGGTCATCGATCCGCTCGGGAAGATCTCGTCCCATTCCCGGAAAGGTTGGTTGGATGTCATCAGTAGGGATTTGCGCTCGTAGCGGTGGGAGATCAGCTCAAATAGCACTGAGGTCTCCAGCTCGCTGCGGCGCACGTAGGAGATGTCGTCGATCACCAGCAAGGCTTAGCGATCCAGCTTTTAGATCAGCGCCGGCAGCTCAAAGCTGGCCTTGGCCTTCTCGAGCAGCTGTACCAGGGTCGTCGCTGGGCAGAAGCGGCAGGCCTGGTTCTGCTCGATCATTGGCATCGTGATGGCAATGGCCAGGCTTGCCAACGCTGCTGGGGGACAAACAGCAGCATGTTCTCAGCCTGCGGCAGCCAGGTATGGCTGCGGGAGAGCACCTACAGCTCCTGCCTGTGCTTGGGCTCGAGGTGCTGGTGGTCAAAACCATCAATCCCCTTCTACCATGGCAGATGGGCATCATGCAGCAGCCTTGGCGGCGTGCGATCTGGCCGTGTTCGACCTCCTGCTCGTAGAGGGCATAGAGAAACTGACCCGGGCTCCAGCCCTCGTCTTCAGCCTGTTGGGAGAGCGGTTGCCAGTGGCTGCGAAAGCGGCCGAGTTACAGCTGTTTGATCAGTAGCGGTAGGGCCGCTTCCACCGCCGGAGAGCGCGGCACCAGGGAGGAGGTGGTCATAGGAAGCCAGTAGGTGCTGGGGGATCACGGGATCAGTGAGGGTGCTGCAGAGCGGCGGCACTCGGAAGCGCTGTTGCAGGAGCGAGAGAGTCATGGTCTGGCGCTGCTGGGCCTGCTGCAGAAAAGTGAGCCCGAGCACAAAGGAGGCCACCTGCAAGGCCACGTACAGCGCCCCGACCATCAGCCGGGCTGCCGCATCGCGGTCGCCACCGGCTAGCAGGTGCTGCCAGAACTCTCACCAGCGCTGGTCGGGAAACAGCTGACGTTGGTAGCGGCAATGGAGCAGGGCGCGTGGCTTGGCGCGCACGCCATCGATCAGGCGCTTCAGATCGATGCACCAGGCTCTCGGCCCATGGCTGCCGCTGCCGTAGACGCGGGGCAGCTGGCAGACCCAGTCGCTGCCCAGATACACGACCAGCCGGTCATGGTGCAGACGCACCGAGACCTGGCGGCCAATCAGGGTGGGTGGCACCGTGTAGACGACCTGCCGCACCTCGATCGTGCTGGTACTCCGTACCCGCCACGTCAGGAGCTCGTAGTCGACAAGGCGGAAGACCGGCAACGCTGCCTGGTGTTCCAGCTCCTGCTCGTAACGCTGTTGGCGCGGGGCGTTGAGGGCACTGAACACCTCGGCAAGCAGTTCGCCGTATTCGGCCGGCTCGTCGAAATCACAGCTGCCGCGGAGGATCAGCTTCTGCTCCAGCCGCCGTTTCACATGGCCGTGCGGTGCTTCGATGATGCCGTTCTCATGGGCCACGCCGCGGTTGTTGCGACTGGGGCTCAGGCCGAAGTGGGTGCAGAGCGCCTGGTAGCGGGGGTTGATGTCGAGGGCGTAGCTGCCATCGCGGTTGCGGCTGGCGGCCGAGAGCCGATCGGTGCGCAGCTCCCGTGGCACACCACCGCAGGCGGCAAGGGCGTTCTGGATCCCCTCTGAAAGGGCCACAAAGCTCTCACTCCCGTGGATCACCTGGCCGTAAGCCCATCCGTTCCAGGCCAGGCGGTAGTGAAACAGCAGATGCGGGAACGGTTCGCCGCGCAGGGTGATCTCCACCTGTTTGACCTTGGTGAAGTCGCAGAAACCGATTTCGCCGGGCTGATACGCCAGCGGGAACATCACCTCCGGCGCCGGGCCATGGAGAGCCTTCCAGTGCTGCACCCGCCGTTGCAGGGTGCGTTTGAGCGAACTCCAGTCCTTATCAGGCATTTGCTCCTGCAGGTGCTCCAGCAAGGTGGTGGGTGTCAGGGCCGGATGGCGCTCCAGCAGGGGCAGCACCAGCGGCTCCCATACCTCGGCCAACGGGTCTGGCCGCCGCCGTCCACGGGGTTTAGAAGCTTTGGGCTGGATTCGGCTGTGATCAATCCGGTGAGCACTGCTCACCGAGATGCCCGCCGCAGCGGCAGCCACCTCCCGGCGGCTGCCGGCCCGTCATTTGGGAATGTAGAGCGCAATCTGTTGAGCGGTGAGGGGAGCAGGCATGACCCGGTGCCCTCCGCATGGCACCGGATTCAGCTGACCCCTCCAGAGCGGTCAACCTGTTTGGCGCGACTCCTCAACCAGATTGTCGTTGGATACGTCGTCGGCGGCATCGAACTTGAAATCCACATCCCACACTAGGTTGGGACGCTCGGCCCGGTGACGCCTCACCGAACTATCTGCGGGCCGTGCCCGCACTTTTTACCGGGGAGTGGGCTGCTGCAGGCCTGTCTCGCCCCAGAGCCGTTGGACTCGCTTGTGATTGACCGTACAGCCCTCCCGTCGCAACAGGCGGTAGGCCTCCGCCGGCCCCAGCTGATGTGCTCAGCGGCGATCTGCCCGAGGCATTCGCGCAGTTTAGCCACCTCAATATCGGCAGCCTTGCCCCCATGGCGCTGGGCGCTGCGCTGCTGCCCATCCACTCGGCAGACAAACGTTCAGAAGTCCGGTAGCGTGATGGCACTGCGACGATTTTCCGGGCTCAGAAGTTTCGTTAGGCAAGTTCCTTGACCATGGTTTTCCCCAGCTCGGGTTTCGCCAAAAGCGACTTGAATAGAGCGTTCTCCTTTTCCAGCTGAGTAAGCTTTCCGGATTCCTTGGCCTACACGCCGCCGTATTACTACCGCCAGCACTGGTAGGTCGGCTGCGTCACCTCGATGACATGGCAGACCTCGACGACGGTCCTGCCTTTGGCGATCAGCTCCTCTGCGATCTTGAGCGTGCGGATGATTTGCTCAGCAGTGTGACTGGTGCCTTCCATGGTCGAGCCTCCAGCCTAGTCTGGCCGGATGAGTACTCTCATTCACCCTGGACCAACATATTTGGTTCAACTCATAGCTTGACAGGTGACAATCACAAAGCTATAATCCTAAAAAAGTTTCACATGTTTTTTCTTACTCATAATTGTTGCGAATTTCAGCTAAGCTCTTTTATTCCTTTTTACTACCCAAAGATTATAGGATCAAGGATCACGGGCTTTTTTGATGTCTATGGACATATAATTAGTAATGGAAAGTGGAAAAATTCTCATCTTGGTACGTTTGAAGCAGGTGCATATACAGAATTACATGGTGGCAATTCACCTGCTGGTACCAGATTTATTTCTGTTGTAAGGGCTGGGACAAGAGTTGAGGATGAGTGTGATGATCTAGGGTATCATGCAAAAAACTTGGTACGTGGATGTGTACCTTCATTCAGGGCTAATCTATCGGTGCAGTTGGGCCAGTCATTAACTACTTCTTATACTGGAGAAATTCCTCTTTTCCCTACCAGAGCTACATGTATATCTATAATACCTACTATTCTATCGGGTGAATTGAATTCTAAGGATTTACAGCTACACCTTATTCTGGTATCCCTCATAAGAGAGCCGGCAGAAATACCAATTTCTATTTTTATCCTAGATCCAGATACTAAAGAGTCATCAAGCATCGGATTTGCTCAGACAAACCAAGCTTCAATGATTAATCTTTCAGATTATGATACTAGAGGAAAAGTCATTTACGCACCTGGCGGATTCGTACCTATATATTTATTGAAGTCTAAGTCCGGAATAACAATTGAACATTCTCACCCTATACAAGAATACATGGATCCAGTATGGAGAATGTCTGGTCAGCGCTATTTTAAAAACATGCTAATCGAGAGTTGCGATGCGCAAAGCATCGCGTATATTAATATTGCCAATTAACTTGCCTTCCTTAACTACGGGGATGTCATAGATATTATGCTCTTTGAATAGCCTGATGATCTCTCTGTCTTCAGTGTTATTATGCTTCGGATTTAATTCTAGGGCAAAGGGTTTCTTAGAGGCTACTTTTGCAATATCAATCTGAAAAAGTTGCTCCAATAGATAAGAAGATTGGGACAAGACCCTCCTAAAATCACCATCTGTAAATATTCCAGCTAACGAACCATTATTGTCAACTATATAGCAATAACCAACTTTGTGCAGGGTCATACTTTGGAAGGCTTGACCAATCGACGAATCGTTAGTGACATGACAAACCTTTTCCATTGGTGCAATTAATTCTCTAAGCATTTTGCGTCAGGCGTTCCTTGAATATTTTATGGTAGAAGCTTAAGTCTGTCAATATGCTATCTAGGTCATCTATGTGAAGCTGTGTATTAGGATCTGAAAGAGCTTCCGATGGATTGTCGTGCACTTCAAGAAATATTGCGCTCACTCCAATCGCGATCGCTGCTCGAGTCAGATACGGAATGAACTCACGTTGACCACCAGAGACTTCACCCATAGAAGTTGGTAGCTGTATAGAGTGTGTAGCATCGTAACAAGCATGAACTCCCATATCATTAAATATTGGAAGTGAGCGAAAGTCGTTAACCAGCATGCTGTACCCAAAAAAAGTGCCTCTGTCACCCAACACAATGTCACTGCAACCGAATGAGCGAAGCTTCTTTACAGTATTTTTCATATTCCAAGGGCTCATAAATTGTCCCTTTTTCACATGAACGGCTTTCCCCGTGTGAGCCGCAGCTCTGAGCATCGATGTCTGTCTACATAGATATGCAGGAACTTGCAATAAGTCCACTACTTTGCCAGTTTGTTCAGCGAGAGCTGTTTCTGAAAAGTCTGATGTGACTGGTATTTGGTAACGATCACGGATTTCGCTTAGGATATCCAATCCAGTATCTAAGCCAATTCCGTGATAACTTTCTTTTGAGGAACGACAGTCTTTATCGTAACACGACTTGTAAATAATCTGCATATCATTTTTATGGCAGATTTCCATGAGTCTGTGAGCCATCTCTAGTGCATGGCTCCTTGATTCTATTGCGCATGGGCCGCATATGACAGTCAGATTATCTAAGTCCATCACTACTGAGTGGCTTAGACCAATTCCAATGGTGATAGGTGCTGGCTTTTCTGGGTAGAGGGCTTCTATCCGTGTGGCGCTCTGCATGCAAGATAATCAATGTCACCTCCTGATCTTACACCAACTGCGCTGAGCAACAATACTAAAATATTTGAGCCATAAGTTGGGATATTTAATTAATGACTTTGCCACGCCAGAAATTGTATAATGATTAGGTAACTTATACTTATAACGAAGACATGCCCATAATAACCACGGATAAACCATAGGCACCTCTTTTGACAGAGCTGTATCCATTCTAAGATATAAATCTGATGAACTAGCTGAGTCAGAAATACTTGAACTCCCCTGGTAGACAATACTTAGACAGGCTTTGATATACATGTAGGCATTGCTATGCTTAGCTATTTCGAATATTCGAATCCACAATTCGTAGTCCTCCCATGCATAATAAAGAGGATCCGTCTGAAAATATAATGAATTTTCCACTAGGCATCTTCTTGATACGGCTACAGATGATGTTACTATCCCATTCCCAAGCTCGATCAATGGCCTGGATAATCTGTCTAACAGTAGATTCCTCGAACCAGAAAGCTTATATGCATCTGTACCCGAATGAATCAGCATACATTCGTGATGAATAAACAAAGGGCAGCCCATAGACGCATAATTGTCTAGTAAACGAAGCTTACCTGGTAAAAACATGTCATCAGAATCTAGAAAGCATATATAGACTCCTTTGGAGTGCTGAATCCCTATATTCCTAACAGCACCAGGGTGCCGTAGGCCATTAGTCCTAAGAACAACTAATCTGGGATCGCTATATGATAAGAGTATAGATAGCGTTTCATCAGTTGAATTGTCATCAATTACTATTAGCTCAAAAGACTGGAAGTCTTGATTTAAGACACTTTCTATGCATCGTGAAATTGAAAAAGCCCTATTATATACAGGGACTACAACAGAGAAAAATGGTTTTCCTTTTCTCATATTAGTTTTCGAAGATCCTTCAAATCTAGATTAAATTCACGCGAGATGACCAACGAAGCTAAAAAATTGGTCATGCTTGGCCTTGATAATTTTAAGATATCTTTGAATGAATCAAGAGTTTGATTCATATTTGGCAAGACACCGGGGAGATTTAATAGGTCATCAACCACCCGCTTGGCATGAGCGTAATACAAGTATTTAAATGGGTGGTATTTATTTTTAAGAAGATAACCAAGGCTGAAATGTACGATTATGGCCCTTTTCTTTATACTATTTATCCAAGTATTAGTGAGGTTTGTTGGATGATGTTGTGTCTTCAGTAACCATCCACTAGATATATTGTAGCAAGGCGAGAGTTTCAGGTAATTGTTTCTGAATATATAGTTAAGTATATCCTGATCATGCCAGACAAGAGCCAGCGGGTCATCTGCTTCAAGTTGCTGCGCTAGTTGCTTCGCAATCTCTCTCCAATTTATCTTTTTCTTGGCAACGTATAGAAAAAAGCCAGCATTAAAGTAGTCAAATGGCGAGTTTAGCCCCAAACTGTGAGATCTCTCAATCACTGGTCTATGAGCAGGGACAGCAGCAAGGCTGTACATTCCACAGTACATCGTATTGAAATAGTTATTTAGGTCAAACTTTGCTATAGCTATCGCATCAACATCTATGTAAAGGAGGCATTCATTCGAGGGCACAGCATCAATGAGGTGGAACTTCCAGTAAGTTGCATATGAGCCATTTGAGAAAGGACGAAAGCAGCTTTCATTATGGAAAAACGAATCAGGGATCACTCGTTTGCAGATTATACCCGTTAAAGCATTTATGGCTAAAGAAATATTGTCGAACAATTCAAGTGTATCCGTACAAATGAGAAATGTTTTTATTTCATAATTTGTCAAATTAAGATATAGTGAATATAACGTACAGATAGACAATGCATCTGTATGCTTGGACTTATCAACCGCAATTCCGATGTGCAATCTCATGCCTAGATTGTCAGCTCTCTCACTATACACCCGTACCCATGCCATCGAGAGAAGGCTTTCCCAGTTTGTACAGCCAAAGTCATATTATTGGGACGGAATCGCATATAGCGATCAATTTATTAATCTACCTGGGGCGTCCATCGCCTTAGACATTGCACACTTACGGTTGCTTCTTCACAATTCAAACGAAGAGCTTATGACACGCATATTTGCGTATAGCTCTTCTGGGGATATTCTAATATCACAAAATTTTCGCAATATACACAAATCTCCACACACCTTACTGGAATTACCGTTCATCGACTCCTACGCAACATACAATGTCTTCCATTATCTAGTGGATAATACACAATTGTACGGCCGCTTCGTGGAGCGTGGAACATTGCACTACAAATTTGGTGATAATTGGCACCTTGTGCATGGAAATCTAGAGAGTAGAAAACTTGTTCGGCATGGATCCGAGTATTTAGATAAGTCTAACGTAAAAACTTCGTTTTTATGGCATACTTATAGAGTACCTTTCCCTCTTACCAGAGGATATAAGACAGAGTTCATTTATGTAAATCCCCTTGACAAACCCACTACTATTAAAGCCTCGATTCTTCGCTATCAAAACTCTGACAAATCCAGAAAACAAGTTCTAATAAAAGAACTATTTCAACTTAAACCGCGCGAGATTAAGATCTTAGACTTTAATACAGTCACTGATATATATCCTTCCTTCCTGCAGTTACAATCTAAATTGCTCGTAGCCAGACCCTTGATTGTTCAGAAAAATGGAGATACAATCACTCAGATTCTACATTCCTAAAAGCGTAAATGATTGAGATTATTGTACCTGCTCGAATCGGATCAAAAAGGCTTCCAGGTAAGCCCCTCTTAAATATCAATGGTAAACCACTTATCCTGTGGGTATTGGATAATATTCTTCCCCTTGCCCGCTCAATTAGTGCCCCGCTCATAGTAGCAACAGACTCAGAAGATATATGCAGAGTATGTAGCTCTTACAAAAACTACGTGCAGACTCAGCTTACTTCACACCACAATGGTGGACTAGATCGTGCTTTTGAAGTTTTCCAATCATCCAATAGTGAGTTATGCTTGGTTGTCCAGGGTGACGAGCCTGATCTTAATGAGAGAGAACTTACTCGGATGATAGAATATTCACGACAACTCTACAATTCTAATGACAATTTTGTAGTCACCCCATACACATCTAACTGTATTAATAGCTGCCCTGTCTATATCGTAGAAACCAATGGTATTATACACTACATGTCCCGATCTTGTATCCCATCTAAGTCAGTTAAAGCAGAACTCAAGCATCACATAGGTATGTACATTTTCTCGAGAAAGGCATTTGCTAACTACCACAACTCAAGTAATAAACTTTATGAAGGCGAGGATATCGAACTGCTAAGGCTTATTGGAACAAGTACACAATTACACTGCCTTCAATATCATAGTGCCGCTCCACAGGGTATTGATACACAAGCCGATATCGATAATTTTCGTCTAGAAGTCAGCAAGTCAAGGTACTGACGTGACCCCCTTCGTCGGTCCAGGTCCTATGAGA
>Ga0194123_10004546_pt1 | contig 15613 bp, 13 predicted proteins | sample TA2MahsurfametaG_5_FD_155479 | JGI IMG/M metagenome (GOLD analysis project Ga0194123, IMG submission 155479) | Freshwater microbial communities from Lake Tanganyika, Tanzania - TA2015023 Mahale A surface | ecosystem: Environmental > Aquatic > Freshwater > Lake | place: Tanzania: Lake Tanganyika... | reverse complement strand
CCACCCATCGCCTTCGAGTTCGCTCGCCGCGTAGTCGAGTGCGTCGACCATGCTGCGGGAAAAGACGCTGCAGACCTCGAATCGGTTTTCGTTGAAGTTCTGCCGGTTGACTTTGAACTCGATGAGATTCCGTAAACTTGCGAGGAACGCCTCGCTTCGTGGGTCGAATCGGTGGTTTTCGTCATTGTGTCGTGGGGTAGGGGACATGGAAGCTCCTTGTTTTCGTGTCACCGGGGTCGGTGATGATCGGTTGGAAGGCACAAGGAGGTGTCGGTCGCTACATGCCATGAATCGTACGCCGGGGGTGTGCGCTGAGGCCTCGTGCTGCACCCCGTGCCCATAATAGGTACATCTGCAATTAATACCAGCGGACGAGGTGTCCGTGGCTTGCAGGAGAGAGCGAGGAGGCTCATGTCCCTGTCCCTTCAACCCGAGTACCAGACGTCGATCACCTTGGAGGCTCGTCCGAACGACCCGGTCGCGTGGTGGCGGACGATCTGTGAAGTCACACCCCGAATCGCGATGAGCGGCGGTCTTTCCCATAACGACCGCGAGGCGAGTGTCCAGTTGCGCGAATGGGAGGCAGCGGGAGTCACCGACTACATCGCGGTCCACGAAGAGTGCGACGACGGCGAGTTCATTGCGGAGAATTCGACCATCCGGTTCCACTACCTCGGCGTCGACGACGGCGGTGGTAGGCGTGACCCCCGTTGGTTCGACCGCGTGACCCGGACGGCACTCGAGGTTCTCGCAGACCCCGACCGCAAACTGATGGTGACCTGTTGGATGGGTTGCAACCGCGGTCCATCGGCGACGTTCGCGATCCTTCTGTCGACGGGGTGGTCACCCCTCCCAGCACTGCGGGCAATCCGCGACGTGCGACCGATCGCGGGCACCATCTACGCAGCGGACGCGGTTGAGTGGTGGGTCGAGCGAAATGGTGGCGACCGTGACAGCGTGCGCAAGGCGCGGCGCGAAGTGAACCAGTGGTTGGACCGTCACCCCCTCGACCTGCACTACGTGATCGGGCGCATCGGCTCTCGGACGGGGCGGTGACCCGGTTTCGTAGAGCATCTCAATGCGAGATTCAATCGATTTCCAAACAGCGCGTCGACTCCCTTCGTCCATGAAGATGAAGTCTGCGTGCTCGAAAACGGCAGAAACGATTGTGCTAAAACCTTGGATTGTATTTGATGTAAGAACTGCCGATTTCTGGAGGACGCTCCATGACATCAGACCATGAACGCGAGCTTTGTTCCACGATCGCAGAGATCATCAAGGACTATCGTGAAACGGAGATCGGTGAGCGTAGATCCCTGGATGTCCTCCAGTTTCTTGAAGATGTGAATTCCAAGTGCGAATGGATGAATTCAAGAGAAAGAATCTTGTTCCTTGAGGGCTTGAGATCGGCCTTTTCGCGCCATTATTGGTCTCGCAAGCGCCTCCTGAATGAGGTTGCGAAGGTTCTCCCGACGCTGGGTCTTGACAAATCAGCACTCGTCTTTGTTCAAGCAGACGACTCCAGTCAGTCCAAGTTGATCGTTGAAGTAGATGGGGGGCTTGTCCCAGCGGTCGAGACACTTGCGAACCAATCAACTGTCGTGTACATCGATGACGCAACGTTTACGGGCAAGCAGCTTGCGATTGATCTAGAGTCGTTGGCGTTAGAAATTCGAAGACTTCCCAGACAGCACCGAGCTCTCATCGTCTGGCACATAGTCGAGTACTCCGAGGAGATTAAGGCACGTCTCGAATCGCCACTTCATCTTCTGCATGAGCTCAAAGTCGATGTGAAATTCCACGCTCTCCTTCAAAGTTCTAGAGACTGGCGTTCCGGGAGGCTTGATGTTCTTGTCCCTTCGGCGGCATGCCGCGACTTGCCTCGTGTCCAGAGGTTTCTCAAGAGCAAGCCAGAATTTCACAGAATGCTTAACGACAGCACAATCTTCAGAAACGTCGATGCCACATTTGAGGACGGGATCTTCGACTCGCTGGAGTCGAGGGACGTCGTGGAAAGGGCGTTGCTTGAAGTGGGATGTTTTTTACGGTCGGTAACCAAAGATTGGAAGGGATTTCATCGACCACTTGGATATGTTGACGACTTCAAATCCTCGTCGCTTGGCTTTGGTTCAATGTTCTGCACCTACCTGAATTCTTCAAATACAACTCCGATGGCGCTTTGGTGGGGTGATCCGAGTTTGGGATATTCGACAGGCCCATCGCAGTGGAATCCTCTTCTTCCGCGAAGGTTTACCCGAAAATGATGAGTGAGTCCGACTTTGAGTTGCGCGGATGGTCGCGGGACACTTCCGTGGTGTTTCGTAAGACCAAAGAGAAGTGGGGCGGCTTGTCAAACATGGCGGCGGGCTACCCAATTGAAGTGAACGGCGAAATTTGGGCGACTTCTGAGGCGCTCTACCAAGCACTTCGATTTCCAAATCATCCAGAAATACAAGAAATGATTCGACTTGAGCGAAGTCCAATGGCTGCGAAAATGAAATCAAAGCCATTTCGGCGGGAGCTTTCTCGCGCGGACTGGGATTCAGTCCGGATTGAGGCCATGTGGTGGTGTCTCCAGGCGAAATATGTCGCGAACTTGGAAAAGTTTGGACTGTTGCTGAAGAACACTTTGAACGCCGAAATCGTAGAAGATTCGCCTAGGGATCAGTTTTGGGGGGCCGTCCCCCTTGGCGACGATGGACTTCAGGGGCGAAACGTCCTCGGGCGGCTGCTAATGAAACTTCGAAGAGAGATCAAGGTAGGCGATGCTCTGTGGGTGGAAGATCAACTAGCGGTTCCGAAGCCGAGCATTCCTGGCAGCCGCATTCTGGGTATAGAAATGCATGCCGTTACGGTGGGTTCTGTTGGCCCTTCAACACTTTTTTGAGGCGACAGCGTGAGCGGTGGCCGGTCCGCGACGAGCGACGATGTTGCATTGAGGTCTATTCTGCAGTTGTCGGCGTGCGAGTGTGCCCACAACTGGCGGTTTGGCCAGCGTGCGGGTTCGAGCATCTTGATTTGACTAAAAAGAGTGGATGAGTGGAGGGAAATTGAATGCTCATCTACAAGACGTCGCAGTTTGAGGACCTCGAGCAGGAGTACGGCTTGGGGGAACATGTCGCCTCGGTCGCAGAGCGAATCGAGAATGCGAAGACCCGGGCCGAGATTCGAAATCTGTTCGATGTTTTGGGTCGATATTTTAAAGACCGGCACGAGAAACTTCGGTTAATTGGCCGGCTGCGCGAAGTCGATGGACACCCCGTGTTCTGCTGGGTCAACATCTTCAAGCGCGATTCGCCGCAGTACGCAACTTTCAAAGATCTCGATGAGTCGCAAGTCGAGCGCGGTTTCTCAATCTCGGAGGTTCGCGCCTTTGTCCGGCAGAAGCAAAAGGAGGCAAGCCTCCAGTCGGCGTTGCCTCCGTTGCCTGACTCTCTTTACGGATGGCTGTCGCCGTTGTCGGACGCAATTGCACACAAGCATGAGGTCAACGACATAAAGATCTACGAAAGCGTCGAGTGGGTTGACAGAGTTCTCGATCTTCGTGAGTCCATCTTCATGCTGCATAAGCTTCTCGGTGACCTCATCCAAGACATCGAAGCCGGTCGAGAGCCAACCAGCAGCGACTCGTGGAAAGTGCGTCACACCGAAAGCTCGCGAGAAGCGATCTTCTATACATGGGTTGGTCCCAAGGAGATCTTGTTGTTGACCGCCACGGACAATTTTGCCCGTGGCATAGATGAGAAGAACTCCAGAACCCTGCGTCTCATGGGCGAGAAGGGTCCGAAGGTATGGCGGCGCTTGGCGCGACGGGCCTACCCCGGATGGGTTGTCGTTGATCGCGAAGCGTGGCGCGAAATCCAGGTCCAAGACGCTGCAAGTCTGGCTCTCAGTACCGAGGAGTCGGCGATTCTCGATGAGGTTGCAGGACACGGAGTGGATCGAGCCACGGTTCCGCTTTTCATCAACGGCCAGGCTGGCAGTGGAAAGTCCACGGTATTGGCGTACCTGTTTGCAGGCCTCTGCCGAGTGAAGAAACGCCAGGGACTCGACGGACACCCCTTGTACCTGACGTACAGCCGCGACCTTGTTGACCGCGCGAGGAACTTCTCCGGGCGTTTGCTCAACGCAGTTGAATCAGACGTGACACCTCCCGATGGTTTCGATGATTGGTTTGTCAGCTGGAGGCAATACCTGCGGGGTCTTCTCAACGCAGACTTGCAGACTCGCTTTCCGGACCGGGACAGGGTTGACTTTCACAGCTTCAAGAGGGCGTGGGCTGGGGGTCGCGGAGTCCTTCCACCTTTCCAGGGTGTCAAGCGCCCCGACCTCAGTGCCGAGGTCGCCTGGTATGCGATCCGGTCGATCATCAAGGGTTCGGGTGACGTCGATGCCGATGGTCTCATTCGGCCCGTGGGTATCGACGATTATGCCGAACTCTCGCGTCGCGATCGCGTCATCGACGACGCGATGTTCGGCCGCATCTTCAATGACATTTACCGCTCTTGGTATGCGCCCGCACTCACCGAAGGTCGTCTCTGGGATGACCAGGATCTGGTCGCAGAGGTCATCAAGCAAGGCCCGGTACTCGATGACGATGTGATCACGGCATTGGTCATCGACGAGGCCCAAGACTTTACGAATCGAGAGCTCCGTCTGGTCGCACGCCTGTGCGGCATCACGAATTTCAGTGTTCCGCCGGACTTCAGCACGATCAGCTTGCCGATTATTTTTGCTGGCGATCCGTTGCAGACTCTGTCGCCAACGGGTTTCCGCTGGGAGAGCGTACAGGCAGGTATTCGCGAAGAACTCGAAGCCCTGATCGGGGATCGTGCGGCGCGTCCCGAATTGAAGGTGCTGAAAAATAACTATCGTTCGTCGAGTCCGATCGTTCGGTTTGCAAACTCGATTCAGCTACGTCGTCGCAACCGTTTCAAATTGGAATGGACGGGAGCGCAGTTCCCATGGAATCCCTTCACCACCGACACCCCGCCCCAAAAGGTCATCATCGGGGAGACCGCGGGCGTTGAAACCGTCGCTGAATTCCTGGCGAAATCGAACATGATCATCGTGGTCCCCTGTGAGGAAGGCGGCGAGCAAGAGTTCATTGCCGCAGATCCTTTGTTGAGTCGGATTTTTGCCGAGTCAGGGGAGTCGGAATTGCCCCCGGTCTTCTCCGCGACTTCCATCAAGGGCCAGGAATACCGCTCGGTGGCGCTCTACAAATTCGGTGAAGCACATCCTGCGGCAAGGGCCGAGGATTTGGACACACCAATCGAAGGCCAACGTGACTTTGCGGGTGAGTATTTCTTCAACAAGATGTACGTCGGCGCAACCCGAGCAACACACAATCTCTGGATCATTGACACCCGCGAGGGCGACGAACGCCTTTGGCAGGGTTTTTCTGTCGAGAAGATCGAAGAAATCCTTGGCTCCGGGGATGGCAAAGACATCGGCGTGAGCTCATCGGCAGACAGTGAGTTTGAGGAAGTCGTTCGATTCATCGGACTTGAACTTGCACATGACCTGCATGATGAGATTTCCGCCGACGAATCGCCGCGGGAATTGGCCGACAAGCTTCGCGAGTACGGCATTCAACTTCGCGACGCAGGCCACATGAGAAAGGCAAAGGCCCGATACAGAGCTATCGGCGAACGCCGCCTCGTCGATGAATGCGAGGCCTATGCCCGACTCTTCGACGGCGATGTCGACGGCGCCGGTGAATTGTTCGAGCAGGGAGAGAACTATCAGGAGGCCTTCAGTGCTTACTGGGCAAGCGAGAAGTGGTCGGCTCTCGCTCGCATCGCTCCACTGGCAAAGGTCGATGGGCTTCAAAACTCTGCCGTTGCTCTCATGGCGCAATCGGACGTCTCGGTGGATGCTCTTTCGCGCTTTGCGGATGAAGTCCGACAGCGACTTGCGAAAGGCAAGCTCCCGCGGCCGATGGAGGAGGGCTGGGACAAGGTCTACAAGCGATTTGCCACTCTCGCTCAAGGCCAGAAGAACGCGCCTACAGCGAATCGTCAGGAGTGGGCGGACGTTCTCGTCTCTTTGTGTGCTCACGGCTTCACCGACGCAGCAGGTTCAGCTGCTGCGATCTACATGGCACTCGGTGAATTCGACCATGCAGAGTCAGTGAGTCGGCGTTACGGCATCTCTCTCGGCAGCGCTGACATGAAGCGTTTGGCCGAGGCCAAGGGTTTCCCCGACGGTCTCAAGGTCCTGCTCGATGCTTCTCTTCATCAAGAAGTCCTCGACATTTGGGAAACCGCTGGCAAGAAGAAGGATGGCACATGGATCACGGCCGTGAGCGAGGCGATGACCGTCTTGGGCCGACACGAGGAGTTGGTCGATCTCTACCTCGAATTGGGGGCTTCGAAGAGTGCGGCAGCGGTGTTCCTTGAAACCGTTCTAGCCGACGGCCGAGTCGATGACCGCCAGTTCAAGATTGCCGAGTCTTTCGGCCAGCAGCGCGATTTCATCGGCGGCGATGAGTTCGTTGTCGCGCTGAAGGCAAAGAATCGCCACGTCTCCCGCGTGAGACTGAATCGAAGTCTCATGATCGCCGGCACGGCGGCCCTCGAAGGAAACGGTTGGCCAAAGCTGCCCACCCGACAGGCCGAGGTCTATCGGCGAGTCGCGGACTACATCGAGCAGTTGTCTGGGAGCGATGGTGATCAAGAGCGCGATCGAATCGGTGTCCTGGCACTCGGAGCGATTTACGAAGTGGCCGAGAAGTACGAAGCCGCGTCAAAGCACTATCGGCGACATGCGGCTTCGGGAGACGTGGGAGCCAAGCGTCAGGTGCGTGTTCGTTGGCTCGTTTGCGCGAAACATCTCGACGACGGCTCGCGCGGTCGTCAAGCACAGAAATGGGGCATTTCCCTGAAGGGTCTGCCGCAGCATCCCTCGTTGCGGATAGCGACCGAGGAAACCGAGACTTCAGGCGTCAGTGGGGCCTTGCAGTGGGAGGTTGACGTCGAGAAGATGAGCCTGAGAATTGAGATCGATACAGAAGATTCCTTCGAAGCGATCAAGGTTGACCTTGATGCCAAGTGCGCGAAGCTCCCCGGCCGCGGAAAGGTCGAGGCCGTCGAAGACGTCCTCGACTTGGAGATCAGCGGACGCTTGGTTCAAGTCACGTTCGGCAACACCATCGAACTAAGCCTCCCGCCGGCCGAATCGCGACACATCATCTACGTCGACAGGAGCAGCGGGGATGGTCCCCGTCGGGCCGCGGAGTCACGTCGTGGGTCGGATCGAACCGCAGCGAATCGACGTGTCACTCCCCCCAAAGAAAGGGCTTCGATTCAGGCCTACAAGCTCGCCACCGAACTCGGGACCGACCTGGCCGAGATAAAGACGGTGGCATCGAGCCACCGCTTCCTGGTGAGATCAGGCACTGCACGAATTCCACCGGATGTCGCCGCCAAGATTCGGCGAACCATCGAGGAGAAGGGCAAGGACGCGTCTGAGTAAGAAGTGGGCAGGTCGGCGTATTCGGTGCCGTTGCCTAGGCCAAATCCGTTGAAAAGGGCGGTTCTGGTACTTTCCAGATGGATCGAGGAGGGGGAATCCAGTGGCAGAAGGCTCGTCCGAAGCGTCTTTCAAGATCTTTGAGATTGATCAGCTGTTCGTTGTGCCGGAGACACCCGGAATCTATGTCTGGTTGATGCGATTCCAGCTACCGACAGTCTTTCCTGTGAATCGATCGATTGAAGAGCAGATTCTCTCGCGTATGTCTGACCTGCGAGGCTTTCTCCGACCTGAAGATATGACTCTTTCTTCGTCAAGTGCCTACGGTGTCGAATGGAATGGAACACTCGCGCTGGATGAAGACGTTCGGGCAGTTAATCGTCAGCTTCTCGGTGGCGACGAGATCGTGCGAACTCACATATCCCACTTGAACGCATTCTTCGGGTCGATTCTTCCGGTGCTCTACGTCGGCAAAGCCGACAACTTGCAGCGACGACTCAGCAACCACATTGGTCGATTGAGAGTCTTTGAAGAATTTCCATTCGACGATGACGATATTGAGGCCCGTGAATTTGCTGAGCGTGTTGCAAGTCGAGGCTTGGATCCCGCGTATCTTCGATTCACATATTTCGAATACCCGAAGTGCGATTCTGGTATTTCCCACAACGTGGTGTTTGACTCAAATGAAGTAGCGGAACGCCACATCAACAGGACGATCAGACCAATTCTCGGAAAGAGGTAGGACCATGGCCGACATCAACGATCTTGTGCCCGTGGATGATGACGCCCCAACATTCAATGAACAGGCATTTGGCAGTTGGGGAGAGTCGGCTTCCTCCGATGTTCCTGTTCTTTACCTCTCTACTCATGTTCGGCTGTCTCAGAATCTGGACCGACGCGAATCTTCGCTCGTCGAGTCAATTTCACCGGTTCGCGAGATCCTTGATCCAACCAATCTTTCGTTTGCCGAGCTGTTGCAACGTGATCTCGAGGATTTCCGCGTCCTCAACAGTCTTGTCCCGTATTTGATGGGTGATCGGCAGGGTGCGCTCGGGTTCTTTCCGCCCCTTCTTGCCGTGCTTCTTCCGTTTGAGAATGGGCGCCCATCGGCCTTTCCGACCGCAATCGAAACAAGGGGCGTCGATGGCAACATCTCAACCCAGGACCTCACCTCTGGCGACTTTTTTCGTTTCAGGCGCGGGCTCAACAATGCCGGCAGTTTCAACTTGAAGAGAAGAAATGCTGAACTGCAGTGGAATAAAGATCGAGCGCGGCTCGTAATCATCGATGGACAACATCGAGCCATGGCCCTGCTGGCGATTTATCGTTCTCTCGCAGGAGATGATCGTTGGAAAGACCGCGGGGCCCAGTATCGACATTTTTACGAGGATCGAATCAAGAAGCTGTATGCCGCGAAGGGCATGCCCGAGCTGGAAGTGCCGGTGACGGTCTGTATATTCCCGACGCTCACCGGAGGAGACCCGAACGAGCCGTTCAAGAGGGCTCGAACCCTCTTTGTGGATGTGAACAAGGAGGCGAAGACACCGAATAGATCACGTCTCATCCTCTTGTCCGAAACCGACCTTTGTGACATCTTCACTCGAACATTGCTCGATTCAATACGTGAATCTCGACAGGCTGATACGCCAGATTTCACGCTTCCGCTGTCTGCAATCGAGTACGACACGCCAGGCGCCGAAGGACGTGATGGTCGTCCGATTCGGGGCGCCTGCATCACCAACATTCAACATCTGCATGCCGTTGTTCACTCTGTGCTCTGGGGCCCGAGAGCCTGGGTTGATGAAGTTGCGTCGCCGAAACTGACCTCAAAGCCCACAAATGAATTCATGCAGAAGCAGCTAGGTCTCTTCCAAGGCAACCAAACCGATTGGATTTTCGGTGGTCAGGTGATTTGCCCGGTCAAGGACGTCAAACGGAACTCATTTCCAGTCGATCATGTTGACGACCTGCGAGAGGTCTTCAAGAAATCGTGGGGTGATTCCCTGATCTATCTGTTCAGCAATCTCTTTCCTTTCTCGTACTTCGGTCGAGTCGCAGACAAGTTTGAACAAGACTGGACAATCGTGCCGGATGCACCGATGGCGCTCGCCAAGGAGGCGTTCTTTGGTGGCGTGGGGACCTATTGGACGCTTCGCGACATGGACCGTGCGTGGCAGATTGATCTCAGTACGAAACCCAGAGAACTGCAAGCACAGATGAAGGCCGCACCTCCCCCTTCAACGCTTGCGTGGCAAGTGATTGGCCAAAAGGAAAAAGAATTCGAGTTGCTGGTTCAAGCGAAAATAGTTGGACACGAACCTCTCCTGGAGAGCGAAAAGGCGGCCGCCCGGGAAGTTCTCGAAAAGAGTCAAACGCAGGCTATGCAGCGGGGGATCGCCATGGCTTTGGCATCACTGGTCACACGTCTCGGAGTCGCCCACGATTCGATTTACGAATTCACCAAACTCTTTGTGGACAGACTGAACGAGTACTTTTTGGATTCGTCGAATCCGCATCGCAGGTATTTCTTCTCAAAACTCCAGCCAGATGGCGAAGACTCGCTCGCTTTCTATGTCGGGCCAAAACTTGACAGTAAGAAGTGGGTCAACATGCGGTGGCTGGTTCTCGAGGCGTTCTTCTCGAGTCCCCACGACTGGTCGGACTCAATGACGAGTCTGGTGCCCCTGAGCGCCCTCGATGAGGCGAAGTCGTCCCTCGTTCCGCAGGTCCGCGAGGCAATTCGAAGGACCAGAATCGATGAGGTGCTGAAGGCGGGACAAATCAAAAAAGCCGATCGAAACAGCCCGGAGGCGACTGCTCTAATCCAGCAAGAAGATGCTCTGATCGCCGAGCGCTACAAGAAGTGGTTCGGCATCGATCCTACTATGCCATCCGATGATCACATCGAAGGTGTCGCGACGATCCCTCCTGACGAACTCGATGATGAAGATCTCGACATCGATGAAGACGATCTGGAGAGTGTTGAAGACGAGGAAGAGGCGGAAGACTGACGTAACTCTTGAGTCTCAACCAATGTTGAGTTCACGAGAGGTCTCGCTCTAACGGTTCCAAGCGAACTCAGCGGATCCCAAGGAGTGATCAGTCAAGACCAAGGAACAATGACGTAATAAGTTGGCGGAGAGCATCGACTGATCTACCGCTGCCTCGGCAATCCAACGTGCTCCGTTGACTTCGATCCAGTTGGTGAAATCGATGGCGTAGGCCTCGACGTTCCACTTCGGTTTGGGGTCGAGTTGCATCGACCATTCGGTGACGAGCTGCATCTGGGTCACGTTGTGGATCCAGACGTTTCCGCTGTGCAGGATTGCGATCTTGTATGGTTGGGGAAGGCAGAACAACCTCTCGGGGGTCTCATTTACAGGGCCGTTGCCGAAGGTGACTGCGCTGTCGGTCGCGACGACCGCACCGTGCATGTTGAAAAGGATGATCTGAGTGGTCACTGTGTGCTCCTCGTTGGGAAGGGCCGACACACCGAAGAGGGGTGTCAGCCCTGGCTTCGAAGACGCAACTCCGTGACCACTCCTGATGTTCGATCGACGGTGAACTACTCCATTGCAATTTAGGCCCGGGTCGCCTGATTCCCAACGGCCACACCCCTGGCGTACCGTGGGGATGCGTGATGGGAAAAGCATTGGTGGCTCTCCTCGTACTCGGCCTCATCGGTGGCTGCCTTGGCGTCTTCGACGAATCTGAAGTTCCGTCCCCAACAACGGGGGTGGCGGTTCCGACAACGGTTGCGGGGCCCGCGGAATTGCCCTGGACGACCGTCTCGCTGGTGCCGTCGACGGTCAGTACGTCATCGGTGGTCGGGAGGGTGGCGCCCGCGGCACGTCCCGAGCCGGTGTATTCGGCGGTCGATGAGATCGACTGTGAACAAGCTGAGGAACTCGCTGATTGGGGCGATTACGAGGCCGGCGACATCGCGGATTACTGCGATTACGGCCCCGACCCGGGGGAATTGCCCGACGAGTTCGACTGGGACGAATGACCCAAATTTTCGTGTGACACCCCCCGACTAGACCTACACGTGCGAGGCCCATCCGGGGCCGGAGAAAGGGCTGGTGTCGATGTCCGATGTGTGCGAATCAGTGGCCGAAAACTCATTCGACCTGAAGACGATCAGCGAGTGGGCGAGCGGTCTTGGTGTTGCTGCCGACGTGTTGATGATCGCGGGCCAGTTGTTCGGCAAGTGGTGGTTCAAGTCGGTCGACACCCCGGTGTACGGCCGTGATGTATTCGAGATCGAAACGTTCTTGCGGTCCGTCGGTCTTGTTTCGGCGCTCGCTGGTTGCGAAGGCGTGCCGCCGGTCGGTAAGCCTCGTCGGGCGAGTCGCGAAGCCGACATCGAACGCATCCAGCGATTGATCAACGACAACGAGTCGGCGTTGGTCGGCCGCAAGTGGAAGTGGTTCATCGGCGACATATTGACGTTGATCCTCGAATCGAGCCCGGCGATGCGCGTGGTTCGTGAACGCGGCATTCTGGTCTCCGATGTGGAAGAGGCGATCCGTCGATGCCCGCAATTTGCACCACTAATCCCCGAGGGTGGCCTTTCAGCGCCTCGTGTTGTTTCTGAAATGAGGCGACTTCACACTGCACGTCTCGGTTTCCTGTGGTTGAACCAAGAAGATGAGTCTGCGCCGTACATCTCGTGTCTCGACCGTCGTCCCGTCGAACCGAAGGTGCACGCTCGTGCATTTGGTGCGGCCCAATATGCGGTCGGTGAAATCGTCTGGGTGGGACTGGAAGAGGTGAGCAACGGGCGCAAGAGCCGACGCAAGCATCCGGCGCTGCTCCTGTCGCTGACCGGCCACCGCAATGACAAGTGGATTCTCGTGTCGTTGACGTCGGACGTCGAGGGCGACCCATTTCACCGTCGCGTTCCCAAACCCACGCTCTTGGGTCTGGGCAAGGCCGGCTATGTCTGGCACGAGTCGCAGAAGGTGCACCAGTCACAGATCGAGTCGCACGTCGGGTGGGTCACGCGCGACTTGGTGCGCGTGGTCGATGCGGCGATCAATCTGCGTCAGTCGCAGATCGACACCCTGAACGCGGTGGCCGATGCTCACCACGCTGCCGAGGCGGAGTTGATGTCGGCATGATGACCCCGGAAATGATGGCCCGTGAGATCGCCCAGGCGTTTTCCACCTGCCGTGGGTTCAAGCGTCTCACGCCCCAGGCGCTCGCAGATCGAATCGGTTGCGACTTGGCCGTGGTCAAGCGCATCGAATCGGCCGACTTCGACGCGTGCTTTGCATTGCGTGAGAAGTACACGGATACAGCATCCATCGAACGCCGACTGTGTGATGCAATCGGTCTGACGCCGGCCATGTGCATCGTCTTGGATGACGGGATCATTTTCTAGATGGGTCTGTTGACGTTCTACTTGGGCTACCGCAAAGGTCGACGTCGGGCCGAGCGACGCGCCGAGCGCGAAGCGTGGTGGGCAGATGACGCGGTCGACGAAGACGTCTGTGACAACTGTGGTTACCGGGAGAGCCAACACTCGGACGAAGGGTCGTGTCCCGACTACGAAGACTGAGGGTGGAATATCGAAGTGGTTGCGAGGCAACTGGTTCGCGGTGTCCTTGGTTGCGGCGCTGTTCTTTGGCCTCGGCCTCGGCTGGGTCGTCAGCCGGGTGTCAAAGCCCACGGTGGCGCCCTTGGTAAAGGAATTGAAGGCCGTCGGTTACGCGTGTGATCCTCTGAAGAAATCAAGTGATGGAATCATGAACACGTTCTCTGTATGTGAGAAGAACGGCGAGCGACTCGAGTTGTCGAGCCAGCCCACCGATCAGGCCCACGATGAGCTTGTTCGGTTCATGGTCGAAGACATGGGATGTCCACTCGCGCAGTCGAAGGATCACCTCGGGTTCACGCTGTACACGCGCGGCCAAACGCTCGTCTATGAGTTCGGCAACGAACGCGTGATTGCAGAACTCTTGCCCGGCTTCATCGGTCAAACCGTCACTTGCAAGAAGGCAGCAGTTTGAGCAGGGGTCGTTGTGCGCCTACATACCGTCGCGGCAAAAATGTTCACTGTAGTATGGCGGGGGCTGGTTGTTACAATTGATAAATGAAAACCTTGATTGTTGCCTTCAAACCCAAAGCAAACCTTCGTGGAGCAGATCTTCGCGAACGCGATCTCCGTGGGGTCGACCTCACGGATGCCGATCTGACCGGGGCGGATCTCCGATACGCCGATCTCACTGGTGCAACCTTGACGGGGGCGATTCTCGTCGGAGCAAAATTCGAGGGCGCAATCCTCGTGAAGGTCGATCTGGTTGGCGCGGACCTGTCAAAGGCCGATCTGAGGAAGTCGATCTGCTGTGCAGTCAAGATGTACGAGGCGGTTCTTGTTGGGGCGCGACTTGATGACCTCTTCCTGGCCGGCAGCGACCTTGGTGCGGTCGACTTGACAGCGTCCTTCGCCAACGGGGCTGACTTCTCGCGCGCAAACCTCGCCTCCGCCCGACTGGATCTTGCGACCATGGTCGGTGCGAACCTCGATGCCGCGGTGCTGGACGGTGTGCGTGCTTATCGAACGAATCTGTCGGGAGCGACCCTTCGCTTTGCCTCGGTCACGTTCGCCAACTTGACAGAGGCGAATCTTTCTTACGCTGTCGCCGATGGTGCGAATTTCGAGGGTGCTGAATTGGTCGAGGCCGATCTTCATGGGTTGCGAGCGACGTCGGCGAAGTTCACTGGGGTGAACCTCGCTGGCGCATTCGTCGGTTCGGTCAATTTCACAAACTCGAGTCTCAACTACGCGGATTTCGCGGGGGCAACCATCAGCAACCTGACCCTCGACGGTACAAGTCTGAATTTCGCAACATTCGGCCTCGCTACGTGGAACGGACACTGATGAATGACGGTGACGCTTGAAGCTCATCCCCGTGAAGGTGGCGTTCGATTTTCGCCAACGTCGCGTGTCCGAAAAAGTCAGTATGAGTCGACGAAGTAGCATGAGTGCGACGACTTTCTAGGATCACGGGCCGTATCGGCCCGTATCGCCGTTGATGCCAATTCAGGCACCGGCAAGAGTTCGACCATAAATGAAAGGAATCATCTGAACCGAGTCCAGACCCAGAGGGAACGTGCCGTGACGAGGCCCGTTCTGGAGGCCCTGTCGAAGTTGTCCAAGGGCAACAATTCGCTCGAAAGGAGGGTTCGTTGGTACCTGACCGGTTTGAATCGGAACACGTTCATGACGAACGCCGAAATTGCCGATGACGTGAAGGTTCCCGTCTGGGTGGTCGACCGCATCACGGAGGATTTCCGCACGGAGGTGAGGACCCTGCACATGATCGTCAAGCTGGCAGCCCGCTTGGCGACCGATGCGATCATGCTCGATCGTGCGACCCGTCGACTCGATGACGTGATCGACCTGGTTGAATCCGGAGAACTCGACCCCGCCTCACTTGTGCCCGCGGTGACCTATCTGCGTGTGGTGATCGGGGACATGCAAACGAAGTTCATCGACGCTGAAACGCGAGCCGAGCTTGAAAAGGACCTCTGCGGCTATGAAGCGTTCCAGTTCGACCCCGATGGGCCGTTTGCCGATGCGCCCGAGATCCTCGACCTTGAGGCGGGGGAGTCCTGGTCGGTTGAGGACCTGCCCCAGCTTCTTGGGGCGGTCGAAAGGTGCCGGTTGATCAGCGAGATGATGGCCGAGAATTTCCGTATCAATGGAGCCGCCACGCATGCCTGAGAAGCTGTTGGAAGACGTGGTGACGGCGGCGCTCTTTGCGATTCGTTCGCGTCAAAGCGACCGACACAAAGCGGTGTCGTGGTTCCGCATACGACCGAAGGGCCCTACGAATCTGACGATCGAACAGATCGCGGATGCCACTGGTTTCAGCGCGTCCGAGGTGCGGCTTCTCGACCGGGAGTACAAGCGGGAGGTCGCCGAAATGGCCGAGTTGTTGCATGACTTCGTGGACAGGGCGAATCGCGTGCTTGCGTTCAGACGGGTGCTTGAGTCGTTCGACGATGACATCGAACGTCATGGAAACGTCCGCGACGAGCTGCTGGTCAATGTTTCTTTGTGCCAGCTGCTCATCTTTGTCTCGAAGGATGGTGCACGTCTTCTTGATCCGCACACACGAGCGGACCT
>Ga0194123_10004545_pt1 | contig 15617 bp, 14 predicted proteins | sample TA2MahsurfametaG_5_FD_155479 | JGI IMG/M metagenome (GOLD analysis project Ga0194123, IMG submission 155479) | Freshwater microbial communities from Lake Tanganyika, Tanzania - TA2015023 Mahale A surface | ecosystem: Environmental > Aquatic > Freshwater > Lake | place: Tanzania: Lake Tanganyika... | reverse complement strand
GGAGGGTATGTTTATGGATGGAGCCATTTATGCATCGGTGGCTCAAAATTTGGCCAACGGAATCGGAACCTTTTGGGCTCCCATTTACCAGCCATCATCGATAGCTCCTTTCATCTCTTCTGCCCAGAGGCATTTCATTAATCAAGAAACTGCGCGTCCCATAGAATTTTCGATAATGTGCCCAACTGAATTAATGAGCATTGATCGCAATATATTGATTCCAAAAGCTTTAAGCCATTAGCAGCTTAGGTTCGTAGTCAAGGTAATTGTAATCTTCTATTGATTGGATAAAACTCTTTTCGGAGAAACAAAAGACCGCGGTGCTAGCAAACCATTAGTTGCCGTGTTTTTTCTCCTTTCCACACATTTGAACATAGAGGCCAATCCAAATACTTCCAAAAAATATCATCTTAAAGTAATCCAACCAATTGTAAGAAGCGAAGTCATGCGATTTCGGTTGAAATTTGTATCCAATAAAATAGAAGATAATTGATATGATACAAATTAGTATTTTTAATATTAAGTTGTCGTCGATTTTTTTTGATAGATTTTTTTCCAGATTACCTCCAAGGATAATTACAGTCGCTAACGAGTAAAACACCTTCCATTCATCAAAAAATGGTGAGTTAGATATTAATTCTTGAACTATTTCAGTTTGTCCCGATAAATCTACATTTAAAAGTAATACAATACTAATGAATCCAATCGGATAAATTAATAACCTATACAATACTGATTTCATAAATAATTCATTAATCAGCACAAGAGTCTAACACGTGTTCTCATTGCTCGTTTTGCTTTTGAATTGTTTAAAAGTTGTTCTTAGTTATAAATATGAACAGGTAGATTGTGGAAATCTTATACTAATTAGTCAAAGAAAATGTCCTACAGATGAATACTGTAAAATTAGATATATGTCCGGAATGCAAATTTACTGTGAAGTCTTTGAAATGAGAACAATTACTAGCTTATAATTATTGAATTTCCATGATACAATACTGATATTTTTGGATGAACTAATTTTGAGAATTGGTACTGTCATTTATTAATAATTTACTTTTAATGTCGCTGTAAACATTTAGTAAATCCTTAGCATTGAAATTCATGTTGGCGGTTTCTATTGTAACTACTTTACCATCATTTAAGGTTAACTTTATTCCACCAGATAATTCAACATTCACAATTTCAATAAATTTAAAATCCCCATATTTGTCGTTGTCCCTATACTTTAGGCATTCACTATCAATTACTATAAAGTCATTTCGATCTCTAATTAATTTATAGATCACAAAAATGATCGGAACAGCGGTAAGTAATAATAGATAAGTCATTCCAAAAATATAGTCGTAATCCGAAATGTTTACAACATTAATTATTGTGTAGAGGTAATAACCAATAGCAATTGAGACGAACATGTTAATTAGTTTAGGTAATTCCTTTGGATTATAGGTAATCACACCATTGCTCTCATGCCTTGAGCCTATAAAATGTCCAAGATATGAAGTTGATGCAATAGACAAGATGCCCGTCCAGGTGAGAGTCCAAAAGCCAAAAATATCATACGTCTTGTAAATTAAATAGGAAAATCCTATGACGAGACAGATAATTAGTGTTAAACCAATAGTTAGTGTTGCCTTTTTCATTTGTTTAGTTTTTTAACTCATAAAGATTATTTGAGTCCTTCCAATTTATCAGTTTGACCAAATACCCTTTAACAATTATACAGATTTTTTATTAGACTGCAAAATTTCAAGTGTATGAGTGTAAATCTATCAGTAATTCCGAAGTTAAGTTCAATGACTTATCAAATTACTACTGCTCACTTAAGCTCATTGTATGACCATAGGAAGATTCTAACTCTTGTAAGGTGCTTGGAGGTTATGGAGTGTCATGAGAATGCGTTCGTAACGTAACATTCTAAAATTCGCAGTATATTGAACATCGGTGCAGAAAGATCTGGGTGCTATGATATGTAAAACTTTAAATGGGTTAGTCGAGTTAGCTTCAACTGACTTTGATCATGAAGTGGATTTTGATACCGCGAAATCCCTTTGCTCTGGTCTTGGCGAAGATTGGAGGCTACCTACGCGGCTTGAGTTAAAGTATTTGAAGGAAACACAGGATACCTTATTTAAGGACGCATGTTATTGGAGTAGTGAAGGTAACTATGTCTGCTTTTTTCCACTTGAACAGTCAAATGCGCCGGTATCTGATAATATTGGTTATACAAACTTTGTAAGGGCAGTGAGGTCAGTCTAGTTTCCTTGACCACTACCGTATTCAGTTAATCATATGCAATCAGCCTCTCGACTCGCAATAAGTGTAAGCGTCCCGAAATGGACTATGGCTTACTTTGGGAATGTTTTGATTCCAAGAGACAAGGAACAATTTGGAGTCAAGTCTCGTTTTAAAATCACCTTTTATCGTAGCAATTCAAATAGCAAGTCGAGGTATCTATTTATTTTTGGTCGAAAGGATGTTCTTCTGGCTGCTCCACAAAAGGGGTCTTCGTATGCCTTATTTTTAGGTGTTTGGCCACTCGGTCTAAGATTTGAGAAACTTCGCTTTCCAACAATACATAACCCAATTCAACCTTTTGGCTTCGAGATTTCAAGGTTCTCAGCAAGGGTTAAGAATCCTATTAGTCCGACATTTAAGGTATTGAAAGTCGACACCTCATTACCTTCATCATTAAGTCGAACCTTGAAAATTAATCGCAACGCATCAGATTTTGAGCGTGTGGCGCCTTTCGTTATTCTCGATTCAAGCCACGAAAGTATCTTTAAACCAAATCCCCTAAACGTTAAGCTCCTTAAAAGATCATGAGTCAAACTGAGTATTTTAATTACGACCCTAAGTCGGTCAGTCGCTTCACGCGATTCTTGTGGTGGTGTGCTGGAGCTGACCAGTATTTCTTACTGAGGTCACCAAAGCAAGACAGAGTTAAGTACGCTGGTATCGGCGGCATCGTTCTAGCTACAGGCTTGTTGGCAATGGCCTCTGGAGGGTTTGCCTTTACTACGGCTTTTGGCCCCAAAGGGATGGCGGGCACCGACCTTGTTACGTCAATTGGATTTAAAGTGGCTACAATTGCCTTTGCCATTTTCTGGGGATTAATGATTTTTAATCTCGATCGGTTCATTGTCTCAAGCACAGGCAAGGGCGATGGTACTGACAGTATCACATTGAGAGAATTTGGGCAGGCAATTCCTCGAATCATCATCGCGCTCATCTTGGGTTTAACAATTTCCAAACCTCTTGAGATTAAGATTCTTGAAACAGAAATTAATGTTGAGCTTAGAAAGAAGCAGCAAGAAAAGTTGGCCGAATTCAACGAATCTACCAAAAAACGCTTTCAGTACGATATAGACCGCATTGATGCTGATTTATTGAAAATTGAAACGGACCGAAATGTTCTTGTTGATCGTCAAAAGGTAGCTGAGCAGGAATACATTGACCAGATGCAGGGTCGTTCAGGAATGGCAGGTTACGGTCCAAGAGCCAAGCAACTGGAGTCACTGAAGGATGAGAAGACCAAACAAGTGGCTGAATTTGACGAACGGACAAAGACTCAAGTTGAAAACCTGCGTAAGCAGCGACAAAAGAAGTTGGAGGAATTAGATCATGAGTTGAATGTTACAAACTTGGAGCAGGCTCATAATCTGGATGGGCTCTTGGCTAGAATGGAAACTAGAGGTGATTGAGAGGAGGTCTAACTCATACTTGAATCCAATCGATGGCGACCCATCAAGCCTTGAGTATACATAGTGGGACGAGTTAAAGCAAGTGCTGTTTGATTTCCCAAAGAAAGTACTAACCTACCCTTTTGGTGATTCAATTTTTCGGGGGGGGGGAGAGGATACACTTTGATTTTTCATAGAAGTGCTGTATTTTAACTTAATTATACATATATTTCTCCTGAATACCCTAACGTCCATTCTCAAAATTCTCGTTTTCGCGAATAAAAACCACGGAAATAAGAAATTTTAAACCTATTAAAAAGAAACCATGCTTAAGGATATCATTCAATCGAAAATAAATCAAATATTTTCCGAAATATCACAAATAGAGGTAGAATTTACATTTGATAATTACAAAAAAGTAAAGTCTCTTCTTTCCAGTAAGATATTGGCTCAAAAGTTAACGATAACGGAAGCGATGCTTCCGGAATTTGAGGAAGCATTAAAACAGTACTATCAATATAGAGATGTAAATGAGAAAAGTAGATTAGCTTGTTTTAGAATTAGTCTCTGGTTGGAGACCATATGTAAGAATCTTAATTTATCATTTAGTATAGAAGAATCTATTAGCAACGAGGAAATTGCAATTAAACAAGTACGCGCACTCGAGTTGATTATAAGGGACGTAGTAAATGAAAATTTAGGCGGTAAGGCAAACGTCCTTTCTAAACTACAAGAATTGTTTAAACAAGAAGTGATTGACAAATGGCTTAAGAGTGCAGATGAAACAGGAATACTAAGTGGAACTACATTTAGCGAGTTATCGAATATATTCCTAGATAAAAATATCTTTATAAGTATAGAGGAAATTTTCGAGAATTCTCAATTAAAACTATGCAAAACTAGCAGAGAGTCTTTGCGTTTCATTCTTGAAGATATTCGGATTATCAGAAATTCAATTGCGCACAATAAACAGGTATCTCGCATTCAGGTTGAGGCACTAAATGAATATTATAGAAATATTGCACAACTAATTAAGGAGTCAAAGACAAATAATATAGATCCGGATAGCTATCTGGATCTGGATAAAGAAAATATGGATTCTTTCCTTTCCTCACTAAGGGAAGATCAAGTAATAATCAATTCAGGTATTAACGAGATTAAAGTAGATGTCAATGAGATAAAAGGAGATTCTAAAATAGTCCGCAAGCGCACTTCAGTGATTTTTGCCGGCATCTTACTAGTACTTTTGATTACTGGTGCTATTTTATATACAGTGAGCAAGCAAGCAGGTTCATCTGACGAAATTAGTAGAGATATCAAAGACGTAAAGAATATTGTGACTGGGGATGCTGAGCTTAAAAATATGACTAGTACCGATGATTTGACGGCGACAAAGGATCTAAATAAACGTACAAAAGATGTAAATGCAAAAAGGCTCGCGATAATTTATTTTGATAACTCGGGTGGCGAACCAAGTATGGATAGGTTAAAGAAAGGCTTAGCAGACATGCTTATAACGGATCTTTCAAATGTTAGTATGCTTGATATTGTGGAACGCGATAAGCTTGAAGCTATCTTGAAAGAACAAAAATTAAGTAGCTCAAAAGATTTTGATCCTAGTACAGCTGCAAAGGTGGGGAAGCTACTTGGTGCAGAAATTATTTTAACCGGGGGTTATTTTGATATGATGGGTAGTTTGAGAATTGATGCTCGCTTTATAGATGTAGAGACTGGAAAAATACTAAAGTCAGATGGAGTTGATGGTGCAACCTCATCATTCTTCAAAATTCAGAAGCAGTTAGCATGGAAAATCATTAATAATATGGATGTAAAAATATCAGATAATGAAAAGAATGAATTGGAATTAAAAGAGAATTCTAAAGCGCTATCATTTGAGGATTTAAATCAGTATTCGACTGCTTTAGAGCTTTACGACCAAGGTAAGAAAGCTGATTCAAAAAAAATAGCTGAGAAAATGGCAAAGAAATACCCAGACTTTGAACCGGTGAAAAATCTTTTGAAAAAACTTTGACAATGCTAAAACGTCTTTCCCTCTTTTTAATTTTATTTTCTGTAAATGCTGTTGATGCGCAAATTGTAAGAGTTGCTATTCTAGATTTCGAAAATATTTCGGGTATTGCTAAATATGACGGTTTAGGTAAGGCTATGAGTAGTATGCTAATTTCCGACATTGAAGCCAACGTGTCCCCAAAAAGACTGCAATTGGTGGAACGTGCCCAGATTCAAAAAGTAATTAAAGAGCAAAACTTTCAGGCAAGTGGCAGTGTAAATAAAAGCACAGCGGTTCAAGCAGGCAAGATTCTTGGGGTAGGCTATTTGTTAGTGGGGGATATTTATATTTTGGACGATCAATTAATTATAAACGCTAGATTAATTAATACTGAAACAGGTGATATAGTATTTTCAAAAAAGCAAGAGGGCAAGACATTAGCCTGGCTTAGTCTTAAAACGATAATAGCTAAAGATCTGGCAACTAGTTTTTCGCTGCCTTTTACAGAGCCAACAGTATTTGATATAGAATTACCTGTTGCTACAATAGCTACATTTGGAAATGCTTTAACCGCTAAGGATGCTGGAAATATTGAGTTGGCTGAAAGTCTATCATCGACGATAGTTGATTTCAATCCAGAATTTAGATATATAGATGATCTAAATAAAGAGATTGATGAACTAAAAAAGCAGGTATCAAAGAATACTGCAGACTTAAAAATTTTGACTGACGAAGTTAGTGAAAATGTTACGGACTATTTAGAATTGGGATACAAATATGTAGATGAAAATAATTTTTCTCAAGCAGAGAAATATTTTACAATCGGATTCAAAAAAGTAAGTAAAAGTGAAATAGTTGATTATTTAGATTACATTTTAGCATTATCTGAGCTCTACTATAAAAGTGGTAAGTACATAGAGTCATTGATGTATTCTGAAATGGGATTAAACGTTTATCCCTATTTTAAAGAATTTACTTATTTTAAGTATAATTCTTTAGCTAAACTAAATAGACTTGAGGAATTTGATCAAATTGTGAAAATAGCTCAAGATATTCGAAAGAGTAACAGTGATAGTTTAATTGTAGCATGTCTAAAATCGTTCTCCGAAACAAATAAAGTTAATTATTATGCCATAGAAAAGCATTTAGCATGGAAACAAGATCCAGGTTATTCGTTAGTAAAAGCGATACGATTTAGGCAATATGTACCTTTCTATTCCGAATATGGTGGGGAGTTTTATTTTAATGAAAATTTTGCAGATCCGTTCAATACATTTGCTTTAGGATGTATTCAGGAAGTATACAATGAACAACCAGAACGAGCGACATCGTTACTAAAACAATTAGACTTGTCTAATTCATCATCTGAAGTTAAATTTTCAGTTGCATGGTATACTATGCTGTCAAATGATATTACGAATGCAAAAAAACAATGGAATGATATTGTTATTAATGATTTTTGGCGAATCTCAAATTGTTCGGATTATAAGGAAACCTTTATGGTCAAAGCGGGCATTTTAGTAAACAAGGTACAAATGGTGGGATGGGTTTACGACAAGAAAAATGAAATTGTTTACCAAGATTCAATCAGAGAGTACTTTCCCTCTGGCGAGAAAAGATCTCGTAGTATATCTGAAGAGCAAAAAGATACAGTAAAGTTGAAAAAACCTTTTTGGTACTATGAGTATAATGACGGAAGGGGATTTGTGACATTAAATCCAATTGAGGCATATCTATTCAAGGTAAACTTGGAATTTCCTATTAAAGAAATACTTGATTGCATAGAATCTAGCGGCTGCATCAATTGGAAATCTATATCAGATTCAAAAAAAATGGCTTTAATTAATATGGGCCACTCGTATATGCTTTCTGGAGAATTCAATATTGCAATGAGGATTTATCAATTATTTCCTTCTGGCTATAGATTTAGTGCTGATTTCCAAAATATGACATTCGAGCAAGTGCTAAATAGCGATTGGAACGATTTTGTAAAATCACAGCTCATTTCAAAGGAGAAGATAGAAAAAATGACATCATTATTAAACACAAAAAAGAATTAAGTGTTTACTACGGCGCGCAAGAGCCATGGCCCTGCTTCGGGCGCAACACAGGGCTAGGCTATTCTATAAGCTGATGGCCTTGAAATAATGCTAACAGGACAACCATTTTTATTCTACAGTAATGGTTTTGAAACTTGTAGTACCCAACCCCACTCTTTTCCAAAATTTTCTAGAATTAGAAATACAATTAGTATCCCTTCCCACAGGTATATTCGCTCCGTCGTAGAAACAGCAGGTATGGGATTTTCTTTTTTTGAGTTGTGCTACTTTTCAATTCGGAGTACATTTATGAAAATGCAATCTTCAAACTGTGTTCCCATTAAGATATCGATTCCGCGAGGATCGATAGTCGTATTGCGAAATGTCGTTTTTCCAAGAGACAGGTCTCAGTCAGGTGTGAAGTCTCGATTTAAGGTCGTTTTCTACCGCAACAATTCGACCAATAAACCTAGAAACGCTTTAAAACTAGGCCCTAGTGAACAGTATGTAGCTCCTCCTCGAGAGGGAAGCTCTTATGCACTTCACTTTGCCTTTTGGCCTTTAGGGTTTAAAATTGAAAAGTTAATTTTTCCTCCATTTCAATCACCTGTTCGGCCAGTTGGATTCAGAATAACAAGATTTAGTTCCCGTTATACAATACCGAACAGCCCTCGTTTCAGTGGTGTCTCTGTGAATTTGTCTATTCCGATTATTTCTCCTTCGCAAATTGAAATTAAGCGCAACGCATCAGATTTTAAGCGAGTGGCGCCCATCGTAAATCTCGATTCGAGTTACGAAAGTATCTTTAAACCAAATCCCCTAAACGCTAAGCTTCTCAAAGATTATGAGTCAAACTGAGTATTTTAATTACGATCCTAAGTCGGTCAGTCGATTTACGCGATTCTTGTGGTGGTGTGCTGGAGCTGACCAATATTTCTTACTGAGGTCACCCAAGCAAGACAGAGTTAAGTACGCTGGCATTGGTGGTATTGTTCTAGCTACAGGCTTATTGGCAATGGCCTCTGGAGGGTTTGCCTTTACCACCGCTTTTGGTCCCAAGGGGATGGCGGGTACTGACCTTGTGTCGTCAATTGGTTTTAAAGTGGCTACAATTGCCTTTGCCATTTTTTGGGGATTAATGATTTTTAATCTCGATCGGTTCATTGTCTCAAGCACAGGCAAGGGCGATGGTACTGACAGTATCACATTGAGAGAATTTGGTCAGGCAATTCCTCGAATCATTATCGCGCTCATCTTGGGTTTGACAATTTCCAAACCTCTTGAGATTAAGATTCTTGAAACAGAAATTAATGTTGAGCTCAGAAAGAAGCAGCAAGAGAAATTGGCCGAATTTAACGAGTCAACCAAAAAACGCTTTCAATACGATATAGACCGCATTGATGCTGATTTATTGAAAATTGAAACGGACCGAAATGTTCTTGTTGAGCGTCAAAAGGCAGCTGAGCAGGAATACATTGACCAGATGCAGGGCCGTTCAGGTATGGCGGGTTACGGCCCAAGAGCCAAGCAACTGGAGTCACTGAAGGATGAGAAGACCAAACAAGTGGCTGAATTTGACGAACGGACTAAGACTCAAGTTGAAAACCTGCGTAAGCAGCGACAAAAGAAGTTGGAGGAATTAGATCATGAGTTAAATGTTACAAACTTGGAGCAGGCTCATAATCTGGATGGGCTCTTGGCTAGAATGGAAACTAGTCATGATTTGAGTCCGCTGATGGGTTTCATTCTGACATTGGTATTTCTTTCCATCGAGATGGGTCCAATCTTCTTTAAGATGATGATGACTAAGGGTGCTTATGATTACATGGTCGAGAATTTCAACCTGCGACAGAACATCGAAAATGGTATTATTCGAGAAGAACATCTTTATGAAGGAAAGAACGGAGCGCTTCTAATGGAGAAGTACCGATACCTTCAGGTTGAGGCTATTCAAAAAGAAAAAGAAGAAGCTTTAGAGGCTCAGAAAGCCCTGACTACCGAAATTGTCGGGTCCTGGAAAAATGCCCAACTCAAGGAACTACAAAACAACCCGAACGATTTTCATCAAACAACGAAGTCATAGGGAATGAACTTCGGCGTCTTTGTTTTGGGACTTGAGTTGTCTGAACTTGAGAAGTGTGATGCGTTAGAGCGTTCCTTATACCATTTTGTAGGATTGGGATTTTGGACTTTTCTCTTGCTAGCATCCATCTCGGGAGCAGTCAACCTCTACTACATTGACGATCGATGGATTACCATAGTAGTTGGAGCTGTGATTTTCCCTGTTTTGCTCGGATTTTTATATCGAGTCCTATTACTCAGCATAAAGAGGCCACCACGATTTGCCCAAAAGAGCTGGAATGTCAAATGGCTACCTGACGTTGGTTCCTTTGTTCGCATAGCAATCGTCCTGGTTCTCACTTTGCTTATTGCGATGCCCATTTCGGGAATGATGCAGTACGAGCGAGTTGAAAAAATCGCAAAGGACAAAAGGGACGAATTAAGGCGTCTTACACAAAGTGATAATTCAACTATAAGTTTTGCGGCAAGCATTAAGTCTGACATGGAAGCAAGCGAGCATACGCATTATCCAGTTGCGGTTTATTCTGATTTACTGCAAACTAGCTTAACGAGATTTTTGATTTTATTGATTGGCTCGATAATCTTTTTACCTGTCGCACTATTGTTGGCTCTCAAGTTTTTACCAAAATTCACATATCAAGACAGTCTAAACGAACGCCTTGAGATAGTTGCACGGCAAGAATTCCAAACGTTAGAGGCGTTAATGGCTGGTGAGTTTGCTAAATATGGCGCAGTTGCTGAGTTTCCGCACAATAGTGCCTATTTGGATTATCCAATTAACTCGGTTAAACGACCCGAATTAGCTGCTCGAGTAAAAAATGACGCTGAACTTTTGAAGTTGCTATGGCCAAGCAAATAAAGTACAGCTACTACCGGGGTCAGTTTAGGTCTCAGTTCTCTTTGGGGGACTATACTGATTATAGCAATGGACGTCGTAAACTTCATGAGGTTGTTTTAGAGCCTAAGTTTCAGCTCTATAATGCTACGGCTATTTCTGTTGACGAGTTTGAAAAGCAAATTAGGTGCAACACGGTTGTCTCCAAGTGTGAGTGCTATTTGCATTCAATTAAGGATTTTCATGTTGTAAGGGTTTTTGAACGAGATTTTATAGAAGTATATCCTGGCGCAGAGACCAAGGGGGGTAAGTACCTGCATTTTGATTCATTTGCTGCGTTTTACACATACGATGGTTTACGGACCAACAGTGGCATTGGAGGATTTTATGCGAAAGAAGGAAAATCAGGCAAGTTTACTGGAGAGGGCTTCATCCGGGTTATTGAAAATGAGGAGTTAATCAAAGAGGCCATCGTTCAAAAGGTCAAAGCTGATACACTCATTAATAAAGTGGTGGCTACAAAAATTTTAGAGCCATCAAAAGGCTGCTTTAATCGTAAAGCAAATTCGATAGGTGGGTCAGTTGTTACTCCCCAGCAGTCGAATGGTTGCTTTAATAGACGATTGCCTTTTGGTGGGGCAGCGGGGATAGGAGGTCCTTCTACGGCGGGTGGATGCTTCAACGCTGCCCAACAGCCGGGTGGTTGTTTTTCAATGGGATGGCTTGGTCGAATTCTTGGACTTCTAGGCCTTCTTGCTTTGCTGTTGTACCTGTTGTCTATGCTCCGAAACTGTGAGCGAACTTCCGGCGAACAAGTTGTTTACATCCACGATACTGTAGTTGTGGAGGTGATCAAAGAGCGCGTTGATACGCTGGAGGTGGTACGAATAGACACCGCTAAGTTCTTGCAAACGAATAAAGTTGAGACTACCGACATGGTCTCTCTTCCAAATGTGCAGTTTGAAACGGATAAGGATATTTTGGTTCCGGGTTCATTACCTGACATTCAGAAGCTTGCAGAGTTTTTGAACAAGAAAGTGCACATTAAAGCTGTGATTATGGGTCACACTGACAATGTGGGTGATTCAATCCGAAATGTGGATTTATCCAAAAGAAGAGCCCGTGCCGTAAAAGAAATGCTCGTACGATTAGGAGTTGAGTCTTCAAGGATTCAAACTGAAGGATTCGGCCCTTCGAAACCAAAGGCGTCAAATTCAACCCAAGAGGGTAGGTTGATGAACCGACGAGTTGAGGTTAAGCTGACAAATACTGTTCTTGAAACTGAGGAAACCGTTGAACTGAAGAAGAATGACTAAGTACTTCCAAGCAAAGTTCTTCGGTATCGCTACGCGTAAGAGTCATCAAGTCGCGGCAGGAGGGAAGGTTCAATTCTTCAAGCCCAAGTTTGAGTTTATAGAATTGACCGAGTGGCAAGAGGTATCTATTTCCCGACTCAATGAGGTTAAAGTCGGGCCCTATTGGGAATATAAATCGACAGGCATCTTTGGCTCCGGCCTAAACATCTACTTCAAGCAAAATGAGCAACGATTTGAAAATCAAAAGCTCATAAAGGAAGTGGTTCTCGTGCCGAGCTTCCGGGATCATGACCTCTCTCTGCGTCACGTGCATGACTTCGTGGATGGGAAGCAGATTAATGCCGATTTTACGCGAATTAACGGAGAAGCATACTTTCAGATCACGCTTCCAAAGGAAGCCCCACAGGCTAACATCGAACTTAATACCAGGACGGGCACGATTGAAGTAGGGGGCGGTTCGTATACGGTCGGTAGTAGCAGTTCAGTTATTGATGAGCGCGATACCAATTTTGCTGAATTCAATACTAAAGTCAATGAGCGCGTTGTGCCTCGCTGGAACCGCTGGCTGAATTGGATATTGTTGCTTACAGGTCTTGGCTTTATTTCAACCTTCCCGTGGTTAGGAATGGGGTTGATGTATTATCCGTTGCATCAATGGAGTAGGTCGAATCAAGGAGAATCAGGCCCAAGGATTTCCTTCTTTTGGTTGCTTTTGGCCATGTTGGTTCTTGGGGTTGCAGCAAGCTTAGGCTCGCCGTATTTATGGCCATTAGCAATTGCCTACCTACTCTTGGTTGTAGTCCGAAATGGAGCAAAACGGGGGTGGGTAATTGGTGCTGTGGTGGCATTTTTGCTACTTGCCGTTTTGGCTTTATTACCCTTGTTGACCACGCGATTAACTCAAAACGACGAGGATACGGAGTCCTCTAACGTGAAAACCAAGCGTGAAAAGAAGGAGGGGAGCGATGAGGTCATTGCTCGTCATTCAATCGAATGGGCATATCCAGAACGCAATGATTCCAATTTGGCACAATATGCCACCTCTGATCAGGAGTTTACAACTTCATTAGCCAATCACGCAGAGGTCTCTCAAATTCAGGCATCTGACGAAATGCAGTTTTGGAACGCAGCCTACACGAAATTGCTTCGCCACGACCAAGAGAAGGTCGACTCTGTCGCTGATATTGTAAAAACGGCCGCAGTTCAGCGCAACTTCACACCGCTTCAAACAGCAGAGTATCTCGTTACAATGATACAAGAAGTGCCTTATGTTTTGGTTCATGATGAATCATGTAAGAATGCTGTTATAAAACACAAGGGCTTTATTGCCCAATACCATATGCAGGGCAAGCCATGCTTACCTAATGTGGTTGCTGGGGTACAATCACCCTACGAGTTTATGCATACCCTCAAAGGTGATTGCGATACCCGAACCTTGTTTGCCCATGCCGTACTTAACCGTTTGGGTATTTCCTCATCCGTATGGGTGAGCAGCGTATATGGACACTCCATTTTAGGAGTAGGTGTCCCTGGAAGCTCGGGAAATCGCAAGGTAATCAAAGGGATTCCGCACTATGCCGTCGAGCTCACTGCCAAGAACTTTAGAATTGGAATGGTTGCACCAGACCAGGGCCAAATGTCTAATTGGAACGTAGCTATTTATTCGAATTTTTAACTTCACCCACATGAACGTCCTCATCCTCATTCAAGCGCTTTTGGCCTTTTCAATTGGAATGGCTAGCCTTTTCACCATCTACAAAGTCATGGATTCCTATTTGAAGCGTCAATTTCAAGTAACGGAGCTCAACATGGCTCTATCCGTATTCCAAACCGGAATACTTGTTTCAACTGCAAATCTGTTGTCCTCGGTAGTGTCTCCTGCCATGAACGCAATTCGCTTTCTGACCCAAGAGACCATTGACATGGCTTCGGTGGCAACGAGTGCGATTTACATTATTTCGTTTTTGCTTATAGGCCTCATAGCATCGCTTCTAGTCACTTGGGGCGGAGTGACAATCTTCTTTCAAATCACTAAGGTCGATGAAATGGAAGAGCTAAAAAAGAACAACGCCGCTACCGCTTTGGTAACAGCAGCCTTTGTACTCGGAATTTCAATCGTACTTCGTGATTACGTCGGACACCTTTGTGAGTCTATGGTTCCATATCCAGAAGTGTTGAATATTAAATAAGGCGGTTTAGAAATAGCAACTCTAAATGAGTAATTAAAGAAATGAAATATAAACTTTTGGTGAACGGTTTGGGGCTTGATGGATCTGCCCACGTTTTAACGGATGATGAAGTTCAAAAGATATTGTCCTTCAAAAAAAAAGAAGGTTATAAAAAGTTAGACGAAATGTATTGGGACCTTCCAAAAATCCTGGACGAATACGACCATTATGAAACCAATTATTGGGTTACAACAACAGCCCTTGACACTGAGAGTTTACATTTCGTTCTTGTAAGTGAAAATGACGAAGTTGTTTGGGATGCAAAATTCGAAGAATTGGATTTCTTAATGGAAAAGTTCGAGTATTCTGAAGATGCTGAGGACCATATCAAGGAAATTGATGCATATCCTCATGAGGGTAGAGAAAACATCCTTTTAGTTTATGAAACCATCAAGGGAACGATGTTCGGTCTGGATTTTGAGTCAGAAGAAAAACCCAAACCTAGTGATTTCGCTGTAACTTTTCAATCTATGGAAACACCCAATTATGAAGAAACTTTAGTTTCTAAGGTTTTCTTCAAAGGGCAAGAGCTTGAGCGTAATTACGATGAGGAAACATATCGAGGTAAAAATCTCACTATCGAATTATTTACCATGGATGATATAGACAATGTTGATTTCAATTAAGTTTACACTTAACCCAAGAAATAAGCGGTTTTTACCGTAGTTGATATCAAATTAAAAAATCTTGAATGAACTACTGTTCATTTACTTCTGGCATTAATCGATAAAGGATTTCAATTGATTGACAAATGCATATCTACCAATCAAATCGGTAATTGAGCCCCCACAATTCATTAGAAACCCAATCAACCACATCTGCGTCCCAATTTGAACTCATGGTGTTGTGGTCTGTATTCAGCTTATCAAAAATAGCGCCTCGAATCAGTCGGACATTGTCTGATTCATTGATGTGAATTAGTTCATTCCAAATTTGTGAAACCAATTTTTGAATGACTGTTCTGTCCGATTCATCAATCTGAATTTCGGATTCCTCTGTTTCGCCATATTGATAACGCCTATCCCATTGGTCGGGATCGTGGAACATAGTAGAATATTGTCCAATAAAACCATCTGAGTTTCGGTCCCATTGAAATTTCCCACAGAACTCGTCAAAGTTGCCTCCACCGGAGTAGCCTATTGCTACAATGTAGGTCCAATTTTGAATCTGTTCTTTAACAACGACAGAATGTAGGGCTCGACTATGTGCATCAAATGCACAGATGTAATACATAACCTACTTTATATGATTTCAATTTTTGGTCTGCCAGAAATGAAATCGACCGAGTTACCTTTTGAATACAAATCTTCTTCTTCTCGCTCCTTTTCCCATTGGTGTCCGTACTTGCTAAATTCCAATAAGTCTGTGTTATTCTTGGCTATGAACCCAAACTGGTCAAAATAGAGCAACCCTGATTTCGTCA
>Ga0194123_10004540_pt1 | contig 15622 bp, 13 predicted proteins | sample TA2MahsurfametaG_5_FD_155479 | JGI IMG/M metagenome (GOLD analysis project Ga0194123, IMG submission 155479) | Freshwater microbial communities from Lake Tanganyika, Tanzania - TA2015023 Mahale A surface | ecosystem: Environmental > Aquatic > Freshwater > Lake | place: Tanzania: Lake Tanganyika... | reverse complement strand
GTTCTGCGCCGCGGGATGGGTGGAGAACAGGCTGTCGCGCGCGCCGCCGGCGAGCGGGTTGACGATGAAGAGATGCGCGCTCGCGGGATTGGCCTCGGCCTGGTCGTTGTGGATCGCCTGCGCGCCGCGGCTGATCTTGTCGAGCGCCGAGGCGAGCGCCGCGGGGTCGCCGCAGATCTCCGCGCCGACCCGGTCGGCCTCGTATTCGCGCCCGCGGCTGATCGCCATCTGCACCAGGCCCGCGACCAGCGGCGCCAGGATCGCCGCGGCGATGCCGAGGATGGCGCCGAGGGGATTGGGCCGGCCGTTGCTGTCGCGCGCGCCGGCGCCGAACATCATGCCGAAATTGGCGATCATGCCGATGGCGCCGGCCAGCGTCGCGGTGATCGTCATGATCAGCGAGTCGCGGTTGCGCACATGCGCGAGCTCGTGCGCCATCACCGCCGCGACCTCGCGCTCGTCGAGCATGCGCAGGAGGCCCGTGGTGGCGGCGACCGCGGCGTTCTCGGGGTTGCGCCCGGTGGCGAAGGCGTTGGGCTGGTCGGTCTCGATCACGTAGACGCGCGGCATCGGCATGGACGCGCGCGCGGCGAGCGCGGCGACCATGGCGTGCAGGCGCGGGGCCTCCTGCGGCCCGACCTCGCGCGCGCCGTACATGCGCAGCACCATCCGGTCGGAGAACCAGTAGGAGAAGAAGTTCATGCCGAGCGCGACCACGAGCGCGATCGTCATGCCCTGCTGCCCGCCCAGCACCCAGCCGAGCGCGAGGAAGAGGCCGGTCATCGCGGCCATCAGGAGGGCGGTGCGTGCGTAGTTCATGGCTTGCCTGTCTCCGGGAGCGCGCGTCGCGCGCCGCGCGAAGCATGTGGCCAGGTCGCGCCGGCGAATCAAGCCCAGCGCGCGCGGGCGATCCCTGGCCGAAGGGCAACGCATGCCCCCTCCGTCGCGCGCCTGACGGCGCGCGCCACCTCCCCCACCCGCGCTGTCGCGCGGCCGGGGGAGGAGCCAGTCCATCCCTGCTCCCCTCCCGTCCGCGCGACTCGCTGGTGGAAGGACCAGGCTCCCCTCCCGTCCGCGCTTCGCGCGGATGGGAGGGGTGGCGCCGCGCGGCAGCGCGGCGACGGGGAGGGCAATGGTGCTGGAGGCCGGGTGACGCGCACTGGCCGTGGCGGCGTGTCGCCAGCCATGTCGCGCGAGCGGGCGCTCGCCGCGCGGGCGGGCGCATGCCCCCTCCGTCGCGCGCCTTTCGGCGCGCACCACCTCCCCCAGCCGCGCGATGCGCGGCCAGGGGAGGAGCCTCCGACCCTGGGGGGGAGGGCTTCTCTTCACGGGCTCGCATCGGGGCTTGCCTCGCCGGGGCCCCCGCGCCTAAGTCCCGGCAATGAACGATCGCAAGGACGGCCCCGCCATTCCCCCGGCGCAATCCACCGCCAGCCCGCCGCCCGATGCGGCGGCGCCCGTGGCGAAGCCGCGCATCCCCGAGCAGGGCGGCCCGCGCGGCCTCGAGCCCACGCGCTACGGGGACTGGGAGCGCGACGGGCGCTGCGTCGATTTCTGAGCGGGCGCGAGGGGGCGGCGCGATGGCCGGAATGCGGCCCTTCCTGCGCGACCTCGCGGCGCTGGCGCGGCCCTACTGGGTCTCCGCCGACCGCTCGGCCGGCCGCGCCTTGCTCGCGGCCATCGTCGCGATCAGCCTCCTGCTCGTCTACCTCAACGTCCGCCTGAACGCGTGGAACGGCGACTTCTTCAACGCGCTCCAGGACAGGAACGAGCCCGCGTTCTGGCGGCTGCTCGCCGACTGGTCGGCGATCGTCCTCGTCTACGTGGTGTTCGGCCTGGCGCGGCTCTATCTCGGCATGTGGCTGCGCATCCGCTGGCGCGCCTGGCTGACCGAGCACCTGCTGGGGCGCTGGCTCGCGCATCGCGCCTACTACCGCATCCAGCTCGCCGACCGCCAGACCGACAACCCGGACCAGCGCATCGCCGAGGACGTGAAGCTCTTCGTCGACGTCACGCTGCGCCTGACGCTCGACCTGCTGCAGCAGGCGGTGACGCTCCTGTCCTTCGTCGTCGTGCTCTGGCAGCTCTCGGGCAGCATCGAGGTGCTGGGCATCGAGGTGCCGGGCTACATGGTCTGGGTGGCGCTGGCCTACGCGGTCGCGGGGACCTGGGTCACGCATCTCGTCGGCAGGCGGCTGGTCGGCCTGACCTTCGAGCAGCAGCGCCACGAGGCGGATTTCCGCTTCGGCCTCGTGCGCTTCCGCGAGAACGCGGAGGCCGTCGCGCTGCACCGCGCCGAGGAGGACGAGCGCCGCTCCTTCCTCGCGCGCTTCGCCGCCGTCGTGCGCAACTGGCACGGGCTGATGTCGGTGCAGAAGGACGTCTTCGCCGTCTCCACCCTCTACGGCCTCGCCGCGACGATCTTCCCGATCATCGTCGCGGCGCCGCGCTACTTCTCCGGCGCCATCCCGCTGGGCGGGCTGACGCAGGTCGCCGGCGCCTTCGGCCAGGTCCAGGGCGCGCTGAGCTTCTTCGTCGACGCCTATGCCGACGTCGCGCAATGGCGCGCGGTGGTCGACCGCCTCACCGGCTTCGAGAAGGCGATCGCGCGTGCCGAGGCGGCGGGCGCGGGCGGAACGGGGCCCGAGCTGTCGCGCGCGCCGGGCGGGGGCATCGCGCTGGAGGATGTCGCGCTCGGCCTGCCCGATGGCCGCGTGCTCGCCTCCGGCATCACCCTCGCCATCGCGCCGGGCGAGCGCGTGCTGGTGACCGGCGCCTCGGGCTCGGGCAAGTCGACGCTGTTCCGCGCGCTGGCCGGCATCTGGCCGCATGGCGCCGGCCGCATCCGCGTGCCGGAGGACGCGCGCCCGCTCTTCCTGCCGCAGCGCCCCTACATGCCGATCGGCACGCTGGCGGAGGCGCTGCGCTACCCCGATCGCGGCGCGGGGGCGAGCGAGCAGCGCCTTGCGCGCATCCTCGGCGATGTCGGCCTCGGCCACCTGGCGCCGGCGCTGGGCGAGAGCGCGCACTGGGCGCAGCGCCTGTCGGGCGGCGAGCAGCAGCGCCTCGCCATCGCGCGCGCGCTGGTGCTGGAGCCGGACTGGCTCTTCCTCGACGAGGCGACGGCGGCGATCGACGAGGCCTCGGAGGCGCGGCTCTACACGTTGCTGCGCCAGCGCCTGCCGGGCACGGCGATCGTCTCGATCGGCCATCGCGCGAGCCTGCGCGGCTTCCACGAGCGCGAGCTCGTCTTCGAGCGCGACCAGGCCTCGGCCGCGCCCGGGCGCATCGTCAGCCGGACGAGCTGACCCGGCGCCCGGCCAGCCACAGCGCCGCGCCGGGCAGGCCGGCGAGGATGTTGGCGAGGCCGACCAGGATCGACAGCGCCAGCGCGTCCGCCGCCGCGACGCCGACGAGCCCGAAGCCGAACACCATCGCGCCCTCGCGCACGCCCCAGCCGGCGATCGACACCGGCAGCAGCGTGGCGAGGATCACCGGCGGCATGACGACGAGGCAGTCGGCGAGCCCGAGCCCGAGGTCGAGGCCGCGCGCGGCGAGCCAGGTCGAGGCGATGAAGCCGAGCTGCGCGGCGAGCGCGAGCGCCAGGATCGCCGCCGCGCCCGGGCCGCGCGTCGTCGCGCGGATGTCGCGGGCCAGCGCGAGCGGCGCATGCGGCACGCCGCGCGCCCCGAGCCAGGCGAGGTTCGCCTCGCGGGCCAGCGCGATGGCGAGCGTCGCGCCCGCGACCGCGAGGGCGGGGACGAGCAGGAAGAGCCGCGCCGCCTCGTCGGCGATGCGCGCGAGGAAGAGCGGCGCGCAGGCGAGCGCGATCGCCATCAGCACGAGGAAGGCGACGCCGCGGTCGCAGAGCACCGCGCTCGCCGCGCGGCCGAGCGGGATGCCGAGCCGCGTCGCCATCCAGATCCGCACCGCGTCGCCGCCCACGGCCGAGGGCAGGGCCTGGCCGAAGAAATGCCCGACGAGCACGAGCCGCAGCGCCGTCGCCGCGTCCATCGGCGCGCCGAGCGCGTCGCCGACGCGCGCGTAGCGCAGCGCCGTCAATGCCATCTGGAACAGGAAGACGGCGAAGGCGGCGAGCAGGGGCGCCGCGTCGGCCTCCGCGAGCCGCTCGAGCACGGGCCCGAGCCGGACCTTGTGCAGCAGGAACCAGAGCAGGCCCGCCGAGACGAGCAGCTTGGCCGCGAAGACGAGATGGCGTCGCGTCATCGTGCCGGCGTCACGGACGCGGCGGCCCGGGCGGGGGAAGCCGCCCCGGCCCGTCGTCGCGCGGCGCCGCTCGCGCGTCGCCCCGCGCCTCGTGGCGCTCGACCACCACCGCCTCGATGTCGATCACGCGGCCGGCCCCGTGGCGCTGGCGCTGCTGCTCAGCCTCCGCGCCGCGGCGGAAGGCGAGCCAGAGCGCGAGAAGGACGGCCGCGCCGACGGCCCAGAGCCCGGCCATGGCGCCGAAGCCGATCGCGCGCAGCATGTCGAGGACCTCCTGCGCCGCGTGCCTCGCCCCGGAGAGGTCGGCCAGCGCGGCGCGCAGGAAGAACTCAAGCAGCCCCGCGCCGATCCAGCCCGCGACGATCAGCCCGCCGACGAGCAGCGACCAGAGCGAGAGCAGGAGCAGGAATGAGGTCGACAGGCAGCCCTTGGGCGACATCTCGTCCCCTTGCTGGAACGCGCGCCGCCCGGGCGGCGCTGGCAAGCGCGGGAAGGGAGCGCGGCCGCGGCGCTCCCCGGTCGCCGCGGCGTCAGCCCTTGTTGAGGCGGTTGGTCACCAGCTCGTCCACCACGCCGGGATCGGCGAGGGTGGAGATGTCGCCGAGCGCCGAGTGCTCGTTCGCGGCGATCTTGCGCAGGATGCGGCGCATGATCTTGCCCGAGCGCGTCTTCGGCAGGCCCGGCGCCCACTGGATCATGTCCGGCGTCGCGATCGGGCCGATCTGCTTGCGCACCCACGCGACGAGCTCCTTGCGCAGCTCCTCGCCCGGCTGCTCGCCGGCCTTCAGCGTGACATAGGCGTAGATGCCCTGGCCCTTGATGTCGTGCGGGTAGCCGACGACCGCGGACTCCGCGACCTTCGGGTGCGCGACCAGCGCCGACTCGACCTCGGCCGTGCCGATGCGGTGGCCCGAGACGTTGATGACGTCGTCGACGCGCCCGGTGATCCAGTAGTAGCCGTCCGCGTCGCGCCGGCAGCCGTCGCCGGTGAAGTACTTGCCGGGGAAGGTCTTGAAGTAGGTGTCGATGAAGCGCTGGTGGTCGCCGAAGACCGTGCGCATCTGGCCGGGCCAGGAATCGGCGATGCAGAGATTGCCCTCGCAGGTGCCGGAGAGCTCCTTGCCCTCGTTGTCGACGATCACCGGCTTCACCGCGAAGAAGGGCTTGGTCGCCGAGCCCGGCTTCTGCGCGATCGCGCCGGGCAGCGGCGTGATGAGGATGCCGCCGGTCTCGGTCTGCCACCAGGTGTCGACGATCGGGCAGCGGCCGTCGCCCACCACGCGGTGGTACCAGAGCCAGGCCTCGGGGTTGATCGGCTCGCCGACCGAGCCGAGCAGGCGCAGCGACTTGCGGCTCGCCTTCCTGACCGGCGCCTCGCCCTCGCGCATCAGCGCGCGGATGGCGGTGGGCGCGGTGTAGAAGATGTTCACCTCGTGCTTGTCGACGACCTGCCAGAAGCGCGAGGAGTCCGGGTAGTTCGGCACGCCCTCGAACATCAGCGTCGTGGCGCCGTTGGCGAGCGGGCCGTAGACGATGTAGCTGTGGCCGGTGACCCAGCCCACGTCGGCGGTGCACCAGTAGATGTCGCCGTCGTGGTAGTCGAAGACGTACTGGTGCGTCATCGACGCCCAGACGAGATAGCCGCCGGTCGTGTGCAGCACGCCCTTGGGCTTCCCGGTGGAGCCGGAGGTGTAGAGGATGAAGAGCGGGTCCTCGGCGCCCATCTCCGCGGGCGGGCAGTCGGCCGGGGCCGCCGCCACCTCGTCGTGGTACCAGAGGTCGCGCCCCGCCTCCCAGGCAACCGCGCCGCCGGTGCGCCGGACGACCAGCACGTTCTTCACCGTCGGGCAGGTCCGGAGCGCCGCGTCGGCGTTGACCTTCAGCGGCACCTTGCGGCCGCCGCGCAGGCCCTCGTCGGCGGTGATCAGGAAGTTCGACTCGCAGTCCTGGATGCGGTTGGCGAGGCTGTCGGGCGAGAAGCCGCCGAAGACGATCGAGTGCACCGCGCCGATGCGCGCGCAGGCCAGCATCGCGTAGGCGGCCTCGGGGATCATCGGCAGGTAGATCGTGACGCGGTCGCCCTTCTTCACGCCGCGCGCCTTCATCGCGTTGGCGAGGCGGCAGACCTGCTCGTGCAGTTCGCGATAGGTGATCCGCCGGTCCTCGCCGGGGTCGTCGCCCTCCCAGATGATCGCGACCTGGTCGCCGCGGGTGGCGAGGTGGCGGTCGACGCAGTTGGCGGAGACGTTGAGCGTCCCGTCGTGGAACCAGCGGACATGCAGGTCGCGCGCGTCGAAGGAGACGTCCTTCACCTGCGTGTAGGGCTTCATCCAGTCGACGCGGCGGCCATGCTGGGCCCAGAAGCCGACGGGATCCTTGAGGGAATGCGCGTACATCGCCCCGTACTTGGCGGCATCGACCCAGGCGCGCGCGGCATGTTCCTTCGCGACGGGAAAGAGGTTCCCTTCCGACATGGCGTTTCTCCCTCGAGGCTTGCCCGCGGGGCCTCCGGCCCAGCGCCGGCAGAGTCATAATCCACGCCTCCGGCGCGGGCAATGCGCGGCTCGCGCGGTCGCCGGGGGAGGGGCCATCGCGATGTGGCGACGACGGCCCGGCCCTGTTAAAGAAAGCCGCCATGAATGTTGCAATGCTCCGCCTTGGAACGCGCGGCTCGCAGCTGGCGCTCGCCCAGACCCGGCTCGTCGCGGCGGCACTTGCCGGCGCGTGGCCCGAGCTGGCCGCGCCGGGCGCCATCGAGACCGTGGTGATCAGGACCACGGGCGACCGGATCCAGGACCGCCCGCTTTCCGCGATCGGCGGCAAGGGCCTGTTCACGAAGGAGCTGGAGGAGGCCCTGGCTGAGCGCAGCATCGACGTCGCGGTGCATTCCACCAAGGACCTTCCCGGCGTGCTGCCGCCCGGCTTCGCGCTGGGCTGCATTCTCGAGCGCGACGATCCGCGCGACGCGCTGGTCATGCGCGACGGCAGCCCGCGCCGGCTCGCCGACCTGCCGCCCGGCTGCTCCATCGGCACCTCCGCGCTGCGCCGCCAGTCGCAGCTCCTCGCGCTGCGCCCGGACATCGCCATCCGCATGATGCGCGGCAACGTCGACACGCGGCTGCGCAAGCTCGACGACGGCGAGGTCGACGCGATCATCCTCGCCGCGGCGGGGCTGCGCCGGATCGGGCTCGGTTCGCGCATCACCCTCGCGCTCGATCCCGCGGAGTTCGTCCCCGCCGTCGGGCAGGGCGCGGTCTGCTGCGAGGTGCGCGACGACGACCGGCGCGTGCTCGACCTGCTGGCGCGCGTCGGCCATCGCGACACCGCCGACGCCGTGGTCGCGGAGCGCGCGCTGCTGCTGCGCCTCGAGGGCAGTTGCCGCACGCCGATCGCCGGCCACGCGACCATCGAGGACGGCAGGCTCTCGCTGACGGGCTTCGTCGCGACGCCGGACGGCCGCGAGGGCTGGCGCGCGAGCGGCACCGCCGCGCCGCGCGACGCCGCGGCGCTCGGCGACGACGTCGCGCGCCGGATCCTCGGGATGGCCGGCGACCGCTTCCCGCGCCTCGACTGAAGGCACGGGACATGCGGCTGCTCGTGACGCGACCGCTCGACGACGGGCTCGCGCTCGCGGGGCGGCTCGGCCAGCTCGGGCACGAGGCGCTCGTCGAGCCGCTGCTGTCGATCGCGCCGGACCTCGCCGCCGCCCTGCCGCTCGCGGGCGCGACGGCGCTCCTCTTCACCTCGGCCAACGGCGTGCGCGCCTTCGCGCTGCGCAGCCAAGAGCGCGGCCTTGCCGTCTTCGCGGTCGGCGCCGCGACGGCGCGCGCGGCGCGCGAGGTCGGCTTTGCGGACATCGCCTGCGCCGATGGTGACGCGGCGGCGCTCGAGGCGCTGGTCCTCGCGCGCCGCAGGCCCGGGGACGGCCCGCTCCTCCATGTCGCGGGCAAGGTGGTCGCGGGCGACCTCGCCGGCAGGCTCGCCGCGCGCGGCTTCGAGGTCAGGACGGCGGCGCTCTACGCCGCCGAGCCGTCGCCGCGGCTTTCCGACGCTGCGCGCGACGCCTTCGCGCAGGGCGGGATCGACGGCGTGCTCGTATTCTCGCCGCGAAGCGCGGCGATCCTCGTCGGCCTGGTGGAGGCGGCGGGGCTGCGCGCGGCGGCCGCGCGCATCGACCTCTACGCGCTGAGCGAGGCGGTCGCCGCCGCGGCCTCGGGCCTTGCGTGGCGGCGCGTCGTGGTCGCCGCGGCGCCCAACGAGGATGCCCTGCTCGCGGCGATCGCGCCCGCCGCCGGGACATCGCGCGCGGAGGAGGAGATGCAGGTCGCGCAGGAACCCGGCCCGTCGTCGTCCGCCAACATCGCGGCGCGCGCGCTGCGGCTGCTTCCGGCCGTCGCCGCGTCCTTGGCGCTGGCGGCGCTCGCCCTCGCCGTGCACGCGACGAACGAGGCCTCGCGCCGCGCAGGGCTGGACGACGCGCTCGTCGCGCGCCTCGCCCGCGCGGAGGCCGAGCTTGCCGCGCCGCGCGCCATGCCGCGCGAGCTCCCCGCGCTCGCGGAGCGCGCCGCGCGCATCGAGGCGTCGATCGCGCGCCTTTCCGATGCCGCGACGGCGCAGGGTGCGCGCCTCTCGGCGCTCGAGCGCGAGCTGCGCCAGGAGATCGAGGCCGCGCGCGCCGCCGCCCAGCCATCGCCGGGCTCGGCGCGCGAGCCGGGCGCCGATGCCGCCGCGCTCGCGGCGGTCGCGGCGGAGAACCAGCGCCTCGCCACCGAGCTTGCCGCGCTGCGCGAGGACCTGTCGCGGCTCTCCGGCGCGCGCGAGGCCGAGGCCCGGCTGGCGGACGAGCGTCGCGCCGAGGAACGCCTCGCCGCGGCGCGCCGCGAGGATGCCGATCGCGCGACGCGAATCGGCCCGGCGGTGGCAGCGCTGCGCGCCGCCCTCGCCCGCGGCGGCGATGCCGGCGCCGAACGGGCCGCGCTGCGCACGCTCGCGTCAGGCCAGCCGCGCCTCGCGGCCGCGCTTGCGCAAGTAGAAGACCGGCTGGCTGCCTTGCCGCCGCCGCCCGAGGAACTGCGCGCCCGCTTCCCCGGCCTCGCGGCCGCCGCGCTGCGCGCTGCGCGCGCGACGGCCCCGTCCTCCGGCTGGTGGGAGGCCGCGCTGTCGCGGCTCTCCGCGCTCGCCGCCGTGCGCCGCGTCGGCGAGGTCGAGGGCGAGGACGCCGAGGCGCTGCTGGCCCGCGCCGAGCGCCGGCTGCAGGCAGGCGAGCTCGCCGCGGCGATCGACCTCGTCGCGCGCGTCGCCGGCCCCGCCGCGCCCGTGCTCGCGCCCTGGCTGGCGCAGGCGCGCGCACGCGCCGCGCTCGACGATGCGCTCGCCGGGCTTGCGCGCGCCGCCGGCGCGCCGGGCTGAGCCGCGATGCGCCGCGCCGCCGCCTTCCTCCTCCTCGCCGGCGCGCTGATGCTCGCCGTGGGCTGGCTCGCCGACCGGCCCGGCGAGGTCTCGATCACCTGGCAGGGATGGCGCGTCGACACGTCCTTCGGGATGATGCTCGCCGGCGCGGCCGCGCTCGCCGCGCTCGCGGTGGCGCTTGCATCGCTCTGGCGCCTCGTCGTCACCGGCCCGCGGCGCTTCCGGCGCTGGAGTCGCGACCACCGCCGGCGCCGCGGCTATGCCGCGCTCACCAGCGGGCTGGTCGCCGTCGCCGCGGGCGACCCGCAGGACGCGCGGCGCCATGCGCGGCGCGCGGACGCGCTGCTCGACGAGCCGCCGCTCACGATGCTGCTCGCCGCGCAGGCCGCGCAGCTGGTCGGCGACGAGGAGGAGGCGCGGCGGCATTTCGAGCGCATGCTCGCCAAGCCGGAGACCGAGTTCCTCGGCCTGCGCGGCCTGATCTCGCAGGCGCTGAAGTCCGGCGACGAGGCCGCCGCGCTGTCGCTCGCGCGCCGCGCACGCGCGCTGCGCCCGAGGACGGCATGGGTGCAGACGACGCTGCTCGGCCTCGAGGCGCGGGCCGGCGCGTGGGAGGACGCGCAGCGCACGCTGCGCGACGCGCGGCGCATCGGCGCGGTGCCACCCGCCGAGGCCGCGCGCCATGCCGCGGCGATCGCGCTCGAGCGCTCGCGCGAGGCGGCCGCCGCGGGGCGCGCGGCCGAGGCGCTCGCCCAGGCGGAGGCCGCGTGGAAGGCCGATCCCGACCACGAGGCGGTGGCCGCCTGGCTCGCCGGGCTCCATCTCGACGCCGGCCGCGCGCGCGCCGCGCTGCGCGTCATCGAGCAGGCCTGGTCGCGCGCGCCGCGCCCCGAGCTCGCCGCGCTGCATCCGCGCGCGCGTGGCGCCGCGGACCCGATCGCGCGCGTCAAGGCGGCCGAGCGCCTCGCCGCGCTGGCGCCGCGCCATCCCGAAAGCCATCTCGCCCTGGCGCGCGCGGCGGTCGACGCGCAGCTCTGGGGCGAGGCGCGCCGCCACCTCGACGCCGCGTCGGCGGTCTCGTCGGGGCAGGCCGATGGCGCGGTGGCGCGGCTCATGGCGCGCGTCGAGGAGGTGGAGAAGGGCGACGGCGTCGCCGCGCGGCGCTGGCTCGCGCGCGCCGCCGAGGCGCCCGGCGAGGATGGCTGGACCTGCGGCGCCTGCGGCGCGCGCCACGCGCGCTGGCAGGCGACATGCGGGCATTGCGGCGCCTTCGACCGCATCGCATGGTCCGCGGGTCCGCGCGTCGACGCGCCGGTCGCCGCGCGCGCGGCGCTGGCGTCGCGCGCCAGCGAGGGGAAGGGCCCATGAGCCGCGACGTCAGCATCCTGTCCTGGAACATCCAGTTCGGCCTCGGCATGGACGGACGGGTCGACCTGCCGCGCATCGCCGCCGCCTGCCGCGCGATGGGCGATGCCGACGTGCTGTGCTTCCAGGAGGTCTCCGACGGCTTCGGCGCGCTCGCGCCCGGCGCCGAGGCCGACCAGGCCGCCGCGCTCGCCGCGCTCTTCCCCGGCCACGCGCCCGTCTTCGTGCCCGCCGTCGACCGGCCCGGCGATGGGCGCCGGCTGCGCTTCGGCAACATGATCCTGTCGCGCCTGCCGGTGCTCGACGCCATCGCGCACGCGCTGCCGCGGCCCGCCGACGCCTCGGTGATCAGCATGCAGCGCAACGCGCTCGAGGCGGTCGTCGCGACCGGCGCGGGCGCGCTGCGCGTCGTGACCACGCATCTCGAGTACCATTCGCTCGCGCAGCGCCGCGCCCAGGCCGACCGGCTGGTCGTGCTCGAGGCGGAATGGGCCGCGCGCGACGCGGCGCCCGCGCCCGCGGGCAAGGGCCCCTACGGCGCGCTGCCGCCGGTCGCCGGCACGGTGCTCTGCGGCGACTTCAACTTCCCGCTCGACGAGGCGAGCTACGCCGCGACGACGGCGCCCGGGGCCTATGCCGACGCCTGGCCCGTGCTGCATGGCTCGCGCCCGCACGACCCGACCTGCGGCGTGCATGACCGCCGCCAGTGGCCGCAGGGTGGCCATGCGCGCGACTTCTTCCTCGTCTCCGCCCGGCTGGCGCCGCGGCTGCGCGCGCTGGCGGTCGACGTGGCGACCGACGCCTCCGACCACCAGCCGCTGCTGCTCTCGCTGTCGTGCTGACGGCGACGCGAGGAGACGCGCCATGACCGCGATCGCCGACCGCGAGGCGGTGCTGTTCGCCAACGAGGCCTTCTACCGGGCCTTCTGCGACCGCGACATCGACGCGATGGACCGCGCCTGGGGCCGCGTCGAGCCGGTGGCGTGCATCCATCCGGGATGGCCGCCGCTGCATGGCCGCGACGCGGTGATGGCGAGCTGGACGCGCATCCTCGTCAACCCGCAGGCGCCGCGCATCGCCTGCGTCGCGCCGCGCGCCTTCGTCTGGGGCGACACCGCGATGGTGGTCTGCCACGAGGACATACAGGGCCAGGCGCTGGTCGCGACCAACCTTTTCCGCCGCGAGAAGGATGGCTGGAGGCTGGTCCACCACCAGGCGAGCCCGGCGCCGGGCCTTCCCGAGCCCGACCCGGACGCGCCGCCGCAGCGCCCGAACTGAGCGCCTCAGCCGCGCAGGGTCGAGAGCTCGGCGATCAGGCCGGGCCGCGCGGCCAGCGCGCGGCGCACGTAGTGGTCCCAGCGCATGCCCAGCACGCGCGCGGAAAGCAGGAACGACTTCGCCTCGCTGGCCGTCGCGGCGTCGACGGCGTGGAGGCTGCGCCCCGGCGCGGCCGCCATCGCGCGCAACTGGATGCGGCAGGCCGCCGACAGCATGACCGCGGCGTGCACGGCCTCGCGGATCGAGGCGCCGACGACGAGCGTGCCATGGTTGGCGAGCAGCAGCGCGCGCCGGGCGCCGAGCGCGGCGGCCAGGGCGCGGCCGCTCTCCTCGGTCTCGACGATGCCGCCATAGTCGCGATGGGTCGCGACGTCGCCGGCCAGCAGCAGCGCGCTCTGGTAGAGCGGCTCGAGCTCGGCGCCGGTGGCGGTCAGCGCCACGGCCGATTCGTCGTGCGCGTGCACGATGCAGCCGACATCCGGCCGCGCGCGGTAGATCGCGGCGTGGATCGACAGCGAGGGGCCGATGCGCCCGCGCCCCTCGAGGCGCGCGAGGTCCATGCCGGCGCGGTTGATGTCGCGCGCGCCCACCTCGCCGAAGCCGAGGCCGTGGGAATGGCACAGGAACGTCCCGGCGCCGGGCAGGCGCGCGGTGAGATGGCCCGCGATGCCGCTGTCGAGCCCCTCGATGTCGAGGACATGGAAGGCCAGCAGCAATTCGCGCCGCAGCGTCGCCTCGGCGTCGATGCCCGCCTCGTCCATGTCAGCGCCTCAGCATGAGCTTGCCCAGGGCATGCAGGCTCTCGAAGGCCTGCGCGAACTGGGACAGGAAGGTCGCCTCGTCGAGCCGCGCGTCCCGGGCCTGCAGCGCCGCGTGGATCTCGCGCAGCCGCGCGCGCCCGTCGACGCGCGCGAGGATCGCGCCGGCAAGGCGCGGCAGCTTCAGCCGGAAGGGCAGCCCGTCCACGGTCGCCGAGATGGCGCCGCTCGTGCCGACGCTGCGCGCCAGCTGCGCCATGTCGACATTCGCGGGCACCGGCACGAGGTCGAGCGAATCCGGGCGCGGCGGCTCGACCGCGTTGGACGCGTGAACGACGTAGAAGGCGTGGCGGCCGATGTTGCCGGCGAGGTTCTCCGCCAGCGCCTGGCGCGCGCGCGGCGCCAGCGCCTCGGCGCGGCGCAGGAGCTGCGCGTCGGAGAGGTAGTGCTGCGGCTCGTAGCGCGCGGGGGGCGCGAAGGCGACGAGGCGCAGGCCCGCGCGCGCGACGAAGTCGTGGACCTGGTCGACCGAGTAGGCGCGGTCGCGCGCGTGCAGCAGCAGGTCGTGCAGGCCCGGATCGCCCTCGACGATGTGGTCGGTCATGAACGGGTTGCGCTTCAGCCAGTTGGTCGCCGGCAGCTGCGCGAGGAGGCGGCGCGCGAAGGCGATGCGCTCGGCGGGCGGTTCCCCGGCATCGAGCGCGCGCAGCGCCTCCTGCATCGGGTAGACGCCGGTGCGGCCGAGCGGCGCGTAGAGCATGATGCCCATGCCGCCATGCGGCGCCGTCGCGCGCGCCAGCGACGCGAGGCCCGCGTCGGGATCCTCGAGGTGGTGCAGCACGCCGCAGCAATCGACGTAGTCGAAGCCGCCGAGGCCGAGCGCGCCGAGCTCGAGCAGGGAGCCCGTCACGAAGCGCAGGTTCGCGAGGCCGCGCGCGGCGGCGCGCGCCTCGGCGATTCGGCGCGATCCCGTCGACCAGTCGAGATAGGTGACCTCGGCCCGCGTCGCGCCGGCATCCGCGAGGTGCTGGGCGAGCATCATCGCGGCGTCGCCCGTGCCGCCGCCCGCGACCAGCGCGCGGAAGGGCCGCGCGGGATCGAATGCGCCGCCGAGGACATGGTGCACGACCTCCGCGAGGTGGCTCGGGCTGCCCTCGACGAGCCGCTTCGCCTCATCGCGCGGGTCGCGCGGCGGGTAGGGGTAGGCCTCGTACTGGGCGCGGACGGGATCGGGTGCGCTCACGCCGTTCACCAGCCCGGCGCCGGCGCGATGCCACCCACCGCGATGCCTGCGGCGTTGGAGAGCGTCGGCGCGACCATCTCGCCGAGGCGCGCGCGCGCCGCGTCGTCGAGCCCGCCATGGCGCAGCAGCAGCGCGCCCATCGCGACCTCCGCGGCGCGCGCGGCGCCGTCGTCGATCTTGAGCGCGATGCCGAGGCCCTGCGCGGGGATCGCGGCGACATAGACGCCCTCGGCGCCTGTCTTGATCACCGCGCGCCCGCCGCAGGCCTCGATCGCGCGCGTGCAGAAGCGCCCCGTGCCCGCGAGCATGAAGGGCTCGGCGAGGATCGCGGCGGCGAGGCGCCGGCACGCCGCCGCGCGCAGCGCGGGCAGGCCGCCGGGCGCGCCGAAGCGCGCGATTCCCGTGGCGAGCGCGCGCAACGGGATCCCGACCTGCGGCAGGCCGCAGCCATCGACGCCGCGCGGCGCGCGCGAGAGGTCGAGGCCGAGCATCGCCTCGAAGGCCTCCATCACGCGCATCTGCTGCGGATGGCCCGGCCTGATGTAGCCGCGCGTGTCGTCGCCGAGATGCAGGCAGGTCGCGAGCATGCCCGCGTGCTTGCCCGAGCAGTTGTTGTGGAGCGCGACCGGCCTGGCGCCGGCGCGGACCAGCGCCTCGTCGGCCGCGGCGGCGGAAGGCATGTGCGCGCCGCATTCGAGGTCGGGCTCGCCTAGGCCCATGCGCCCCAGCCAGGCCGCGACCGCCTCGACATGGCGGGGCTCGCCGCCATGGCTCGCGCAGGAGATCGCGAGCTCCGCCTGCGAAAGCGCGAAGGCGTCGGCGGCGCCGCTCTCCACCAGCGGCAGCGCCTGCAGGAACTTGATCGCCGAGCGCGGGAAGACCGGCGCGTCGACGTCGCCGCCGGAGGCGAGGACGCGGCCATCGGCATCGACGACGACGAAGCGGCCGCGATGGCGGCTCTCGACCATCGCGCCGCGCGCGACGTCGACGAGGAAGGGGTTCGGGTCCATGGCGCGCGCAGCTTGCCCGCGCGCCGGTGGCGGCGCAATCTCCGCCGCGTCACGGGCGGAGGAGCGAGGCGTGCGCGGCTATTTCGCGATCGGCGTCGAGGGCGTCACCAAGGCGATGAACGTCGGCGCGCTGATGCGCACCGCGCATGCCTTCGGCGCGTCCTTCGTGTTCACCATCGCGGCGAACTACGCGCGCGACGAGGGCCGCCTCGCCGACACCTCGGACGCGCCGGGCAGCCTGCCCTTCTACGAATTCGCCTCGGTCGGCGACTTCGCGCTGCCGCGCGGCTGCGACCTCGTCGGCGTCGAGCTGATGGACGACGCGGTCGACC
>Ga0194123_10004534_pt1 | contig 15637 bp, 7 predicted proteins | sample TA2MahsurfametaG_5_FD_155479 | JGI IMG/M metagenome (GOLD analysis project Ga0194123, IMG submission 155479) | Freshwater microbial communities from Lake Tanganyika, Tanzania - TA2015023 Mahale A surface | ecosystem: Environmental > Aquatic > Freshwater > Lake | place: Tanzania: Lake Tanganyika... | reverse complement strand
GTAAGTTTTACCTGCGCCTCAAACAAATCCACTATCGTCTTATCCTTCGGATAGTCCACCTTGGTATCGTTTAAGGTCTCTAATAAATAAGTCTTTTCTTCCTTTGTTAAAATCTCATATGCAGTGATTGTTGTTTGAGTACTCTTTGCAATCTCTCCCAACAATTGCTTCCACTGACCTTCTAATCGCTTTATAAACTCTTCGCTGTACTTCGCGCCATTGTACTTCATTCGGAAGAACAACTTGTCTTCTGGGGCTGCCATCAGCGTGAAGTCGTAGTTCATCTGCTCAAAGACCTCTACCGTATCACCTTCAATACTTACCTCTCCTTTCTCACTTGTCTGTTCTTCACTGTTCGTTGCTTCCGTTTGACCCGATATCGGGTAGTTTTCAAATACCACTAAATGATCTATAAGATTTGTTCCCAATTCACTCTCGTGCTGGATCTCCCCTAAATTCAAATGGTGATGCGGCTCGCCTGCTATAAAGGATTGCTGCGTGCTTTGCAATAACTCACTAAAAGTCGTCTGGTCGGTATACTGTATTCGCTGTGGGACGGTGTTGATGAAGATACCAATCATCTCCTGTATGCCTTTGAGCTCCGAAGGTCTACCCGATACCACCGATCCAAATACTACATCCTGGGTGTTATTGTATCTACTGAGGAGGATACCCCAAGCACTCTGTACAATCGTATTTAAAGTCGTCTTCTCTTTCTGAGCTATCGCATTAAGATTATTACTCAACTCCTCGCTTAGCCAAAACTCATAGTCCTTTGGGATAAATCCTGTATGCTGCGTCACGTCTTCCTTGTCAAAAGGAAGTACTGCCTTACTGTCATAATCAGTGAGGTAACGATTCCAATACGTTTTACTCTTTTGAGAATCTATTCCATCCAACCATGCAATGTATCGGCTATATGGTTCTAAATTAGGAAGTGTAGTAGGTTGATTATTGATAAGTGATTTATACAACATATCAAACTCATACAACACCGCATTGGTACTCCAACCATCTAAGTTCAAGTGATGGTTACTCCATATCTGATAAAAACGGTTTTCTGATAGTTTAACGATAATCAAACGAACCAATGGTCCAGCGCTTAAATCAAATCCCTCGTCTTTGTCCGCTTCTCGCAATGCTTTGATATAGGTCTGCTGTTCATCCAGGGCTTTGTCTCGGATATCCTCTACCCTAAAGTCAATAATCCCTTCTTTGAGCACCACCTGTAAGGGCTCCTCTGCCAAATCATTCCTAAACACCGTACGCAACACTCCGTGTCTGCCTATCAGTGTCCGGTAAGCCTTTTCTAACTTGGCGATGTCTAAGTCTCCTTTTAATCCATAACCAAACTGCTCAAAATAAGCGTGGCTCTTGGGTTCCGATAAGGCGTGGTAATACAAGCCCTGCTGCATCGGGCTCAATCGGTACACATCCTCTATCTCTCCATATTCCTTGCTTAAGGATGCTATTTGTTCCAAGCTTAGTCCTTTGTAGGTAAAGCTTCCTGGCAACTGCAGTGTTTTGTCGTATTGAACAAGTTCTTCGCTGAGCTTTAGTAGTTGTGCTTTATACTGCTTTGCTAGTTCCTGCAGCTTCTGTGCATCCATACGTGCTGCACTGTACTGTATGCTCATCTGTAAACAACCATTCTCACTTTGTCCGCTTACCTCCAGTTCGCTCTCTCTGGTCAGGTTTGGGTGAACATCCAAGCCGTGTCCGTAATCCGAATAACTAAATGTGTTGTTGGTAGTATTAGTAGTATTAGTAGTATTGTTGTTTGTAGTTACCTGTTTAGTTTGGGTAGTTGCTGTGTCTGTCGTATCTCTCTCTTCCCTTGTAAAATCTCCCAGGTAATTAAAGGTCACTTGCGCATCCTCCATTTGGGGTAGCGGGTTATCGCTCAGGTAACTAAGTAGCCCATATCCCACGCCCTTATCCGGAACTTGGCTTAAGCTATCTTGCAATAGCAATACCGATTCTATCGTTTCTTGTTTGCTACTAAGTACAAAAGGATACATGCTCGTAAACCATCCTACCGTGCGACTAATATCCGTTTGCTCTAAATACTCTTCCCGTCCGTGACCTTCTAATAAGACTCTTACTTGTTCTACGCCAAATGTGCTTTTCATTGCTCTGGACAAAGCCGCCAACAGTATCGCATTCGTCTCTACCTTGTTCTTAGCGTTCATCCCCTGTTGAACCAGGGCAGTCTCCTCTTTACTCAATACAAAACCTACGCGCTTGCTTACTTCAAAGGTGTTTTTTTCATTAGGCGCTTGTACCGGTATCGTATCGGTCTTAGCCGTTTGCTTCTGTTCCCAATAGGGGCGCTGGCGCTCCAATAAATAACCCTGCGCATATTTCTTACTTTGCTCCATCCAATAGCGGTAGCTATCGGTCTTCTCCGGCAATGTCAGTTTCTTGCCCTTGCGGTATTGGTTCAGTAAGGTGTCAATGTCCTCAAACAAGATACGCCAAGATACCAAGTCAATGACCATGTGGTGGATACTCAGCAACAAGTGACTCTCATTTTCCTCCTTGTCGTGGTATAAGCCCACTCCCAACAATGGGCCTTCTTTAAATCCTATACGCTCTTTTAAGCTGTTTCCCTGCTGCTCAAAAAAGGCTTCTTTTTTTTGTTTGTCCTTTATGGAACTTGGAAGGCTTGCTTCTTCTAAGACATAATAATCCCCTTGTAATCCTCCATTGTATTGTTTCCATTCGCCTTCTTCAGTCCACTCATAACGCATCCTTAGCACATCGTGGTGCGCTATCAGCTTTTCTATAATCGCTTTTGTTTCTTCTATTTTCAGTCCTCCCGAAAAACACAGCATAAAGCTCTGGTGGAACAGCTGCTTTTCTGCTACCGTGCCTTTAGCAAAAGCGTTCGCTAAAAAGGCGCGTTGTATTGGACTGAGTAACACCTCTCCTTCTACAGCGCCCTGATCAATCTTACGGGTAAGCGGCTTTAGCTTCGCTGCCATATCCTGCAGTCTGCTGCTGCCCATCACATCCGAAATCTTTAACTCATAACCCGCATTGCGCAGTCGGGCTACTATCTGTATCGCCTTGATACTGTCTCCTCCCAAAGCAAAAAAATCGGACTCCAAGCCGATCTCCTCCTCCTTGGCCCTGAGTACCTCTGACCAGATTTTTACCAGTTTCTTTTCTGTTTCCGTCCTTGGTGCTATGTAAGTAGCTTGTTCCATCCCCGTTCCCTCAGGGTCCGGCAAGGCCTTTCTATCCACCTTGCCATTGCTGGTTAATGGAATACTTTCAAGCTTAACATAATAGTTCGGCACCATATAGCTCGGTAGCCTTTCTTTTAGGTAGCTCTTCAACTCCTCTGCTGTGGCATCGCCTGTCGTATAAGCTATCAAATCCTTATCTGTTGCATTGATAATCGCTCTGGCGATTACTACTGCCTGTCCGGATTTTTTGTGGCTGCTTATGGCTTGTTCTATCTCGCCTAACTCTATGCGGTAACCCCTTATCTTCACCTGGTCATCTATCCTGCCCAAATACTCCAAGTTACCATCCTCTCTCCATCTGCCTAAATCGCCTGTGCGGTATAGACGATCAGTGGGATTGTAGGGGTTGGGGATAAATTTTTCCTTGGTAAGTTCTTCTCTATTTAAGTAACCTCTGGCTAGTCCTACTCCGCCTATGCAGATCTCTCCAATACTACCAAAAGCAACTAAGCTGTGGTGGGTGTTGTCTAAGAGATAGGTTTGCGTGTTTTGAATCGGTTTACCTATGTATGGCTCATTGTCCTCTGCTATCTCTTTTACAATACAGCCTACCGTGGCCTCTGTTGGTCCGTATTCATTGTATATCCTGCAACCTTGGTTCTTTCTTAAATGCTTAATCTGTTCCTCTGTCAAGGCTTCTCCTCCCAATACAAACACCTTGCTTCTTGCTGATTGTAAGCTCTGCTCATCAATCAGGTTTATATGCGCAGGGGTCAACTTTATCCAGCCACTCTCCGGATTTAATACAATCTGCTTTAATTGCTCAGACAAGTCTTCTTTGCTCTCGTAAATGCGCAAGGTCTTGCCTTCCGTTAAGGATCCAAACAAACTCGTAACCGTAAAATCAAATGACAAACTACTGAAAAAATCTACTTCGCTGTAAGTGATTCCTCTGCTATATTCTTTCGTCCACTCCAAGTAATTACTTACACCTTCATAGTTCAGTACGCAACCCTTAGGTGTGCCCGTAGAACCTGAGGTATAAATTACATACATCGCATCATCCGGGGTTAGTTCTACATCCAGTGCTTGGCTGGAATACAAGGTTCTTTGCAAGTTAAACTGATCCCATTCTTCCTCATCTATAATCACCTTGCTTTCGCTGTCCTGTTCCATAAACGCTATACGCTCCTTTGGATAATCTGTATCTATAGGCACATACGCTGCTCCTGTCTTTAATACACCCAATACACTCACCACCTGTGCGATGCTGCGTTCCAGCTTTATAACGACTCTATCTCCCTTTTGTATTCCGTGTTCTGTTTGCAAGTAATTCGCTAAACGATTGCTCTGTTCATCCAACTCCTGATAACTTAACTCCTTACTACCCCAAACTATCGCTCTTGACTTTGGGTTCGCTTTCACCACCGCTTCAAAACGCTCTAATACCGTTCTTCGGTCAAAAGGACTTGGGGATGGATTATAAGCAAGTTGCCTTTCTGTATCCTTTGTTGAAAGGATAGTGTAATCACTCAGTATGCTTGTTTGCTGGGTGGCTAAACTTGTTAATAGCTCCGAAAAATGACCCTCCATCTGCTCCATCTGCAAGGAACTGTATATATCTCGGTTATACTCCCAATAAACACCTAAACCTCCGCCTTGATGCTCGTGGACTACTAACGTGAGGTCAAACTTAGAACTATCAGATAATTTATCACTTAGAAGTTTGGAAGAAATATTTTGAAGACTAATGTTGTAAGCATCAAAATTGTGATAATCCAACCACACATCAAACAAAGGATTACGGCTGGTGTCTCTGGTCAAGTTCAATGCATCTACCAGTTCGTCATAGGGATATACCTGATGGCTATATGCTCCTAGTGTGTTTTGTTTTATCTTTTGATAAAGGCCAGTGATGCTATCTTCCTTACTAAATGAGGTTCTGATGGGTAAGGCACCCAAATAAAACCCTATTTGTCCCTCTAGGTCCGGATGCTCTCTTCCTGCTATCGGGCTGCCTATTACAATATCCTCCTGACCTGTATATTTATGCAACAAGATGTTCAGTGCCGTCTGCAAGGTCATAAACATCGTACCCCCTTGCTGCTGACTAAAAGCCTTTAAGTTATCTGTGGTTTGTTTGTCAAGTTCTCTGTAAACACTCGCTCCATTGTAAGTCATTACCTTCGGGCGTGGCTTGTCACTCGGAAGCTCCAATACCGGTAATTCTCCCTTGAACTGCTCTAACCAGTAGTTCTTGTGTGTGCCGATTTCTTCACTCTGCAACTGCGCATTGTGCCAGGCTGCATAGTCCTTATACTGTATGCTCAGTGGCGGAAGGTTTGCTGCTCTTTGTTCCAACTCAGCATTGTACAACTCGCTCCACTCCCGATGCAATACACCCATCGACCAACCATCACTCACTATATGATGCATCACCAATACCCATACATAGCTACTGTCCGTTTCCTTAAGTAAAGTGCAACGTATCAATGGGCCTTCCTCTAAATCAAATCCCCTGCTTACTTCTTGGGATACATAGTCCCTTATCGTGAGGCATTTCTCTTCTTGGGTGTAATGACTGTAATCTGCTTGCTGGATAGTGAAGTATTCATGTGAAATAGGCAATACACGCTGCCTTGGATTGCCTTCTCCATCTTCTGTGAATATCGTTCGTAGTACTTCGTGTCGGGTCAGGAGTGCTTGATAAGCTTTACTGAAAGCCTCTTCGTTTAAGCTACCCTCTAATCTTACTACCTGCGGTATGTTATACGCCTCATTCGCGCCCTCAAATCTGCTCAACACCCATAACCTACGCTGGGCGGAACTAACAGTATAGTTGGATGCTTCCTTTATGCTTGGTATTGCTGTATAGGTTTCTTTTTCTGTTGATTCACTTATCAGTTTACCTAATTGTTCAATAGTCGGATTAGCAAACAACTCCTTCAAGGCCAGTTTTACGCCCAACTGTTTATGCGTCTGACCGAGTAATCTAATAGCCTTAATGCTATGACCACCCAAATCAAAAAAGTCAGCCTTGGTACTTAAAGTATCTTCCTCTACGCCCAATACCTCTGACCATATCTTAACTAGTTTCTTCTCGGTTTCTGTAACTGGGGCTATGTAAGCGGCTTGTTCCATTCCCGTGCCCTCAGGGTCCGGCAGTGCCTTTCTATCCACCTTGCCATTGCTGGTTAATGGAATACTTTCCAGTTTAATATAATAGTTCGGCACCATATAACTCGGTAGACGCTCTTTTAGATAGCTCTTCAACTCCTCTGCCGTGGCCTCTCCTGTTGTATAAGCTACCAACTCCTTATCAGTTGCATTGTTAATTGCTCTGGCGATTACTACTGCCTGACCGGATGCTTTGTGGTTGCTTATGGCTTGTTCAATCTCGCCCAACTCGATTCGGTAACCTCTAATCTTCACCTGGTCATCCATTCTACCCAAATACTCCAAATTACCATCCTCTCGCCACCTGCCTAAATCACCTGTTCTATATAGGCGTTCGCTTGGGTTATAGGGGTTGGTGATGAATTTTTCCTTCGTGAGCTCAGGTTGGTTTAAGTAGCCGCGAGCAACACCTAAGCCTCCCACATATAGTTCGCCTTCCTGACCAACGGCACACAATTGTTTGTGATCATCCAATATGTAGCAACTGAGGGTAGGAATGGGTTTACCTATGCTTGAAATCCCTCTCACAATTTCTTTTGCTCCTATTTCCTGATAGGTAACGTGGACTGTAGTTTCTGTGATGCCATACATATTCACCAACTTCGTTGTTGGATACTGTTGATGCCACCAATCTAATTTAGAGGGTTGAAGTGCTTCCCCTCCGAAAATCACATAGCGTATATGATGAACATTGTTAGCATGATTGCTTGTAAATACTTCTGATAAATTATAAAAAGCAGATGGGGTTTGATTCAGTACCGTAACTTTTTCGGCAATTAACATCTCTGCAAAGGAAAGGGTGTCTTTTGCACCTTCACTTGATACGATAATTAACTTTCCTCCATACAACAAGGCTCCATACATCTCCCACACAGAAAAGTCAAAATTGTAATTATGGAACATCGTCCAAACATCCTTAGAACCAAAGTCAAACTGAAAGGCATCGTTAAATAATAATCTGACTACGTTTTTATGTTCTATCAATACGCCTTTCGGATTACCGGTTGTCCCTGATGTATAAATCACATACATCAGATTGTTTGGACTGAGCTTGACATTCGGATTGGTACTTGGGTATTCCCTGTTGTTGTTTTCTTCTTTGAACTTCTCAAGCTCCTGCTCGGTGATGATTAGTTTTAAGTTAGCGTCCTTTTTGATGAATTTCTTTCTTTGCTCGGGATACTCCGGATCTATCGGTACATACGCCCCTCCTGATTTGATAATCGCTAGTATCCCTATCACCATCCACTCGCTCCGCTCTAATTCTATTCCTACTAATTCATCCGATTGGATGTTGTAGTTGTGAATCAGGTAATGCGCTAGTTGATTGGATATCTCGTTGAGTTCTCTGTAGCTTAATTCTTTGTCGTTGAACTTAATCGCTGTGTTTTCAGGATTAAGTTTTACCTGCTCCTCAAACAAGTCCACTATCGTCTTGTCCTTCGGATAATCTATATTTAATAAATCAGTCGTCATTTTAAAATCCTCTATTCTTAAGGTTTTATCCTTAAAAAACCAAAAGTCCACATCTCCTCCAAAACCAATAGTATTTTTATTCAGTATATGTGCAATATGTAAAAATCCCGTATCGATAGAGTAAATCTTCTCAGCCTCTTTAATTATATAATTCCAATACAGACTACTCTGTTCCTTTAAGTAAAAAAGATTGGATGTATATATATTTAAATCTTTTTTTAAACTTGGAAACTTATTGTCCACCAAAAGCCAAACAGCTCTATCTTCTTTTCCAGCCGTACTTACAGTTTCTTTAATCCAATTTAACAAGTGTGTATAATTCTCTTGCACATCCTCCTTAAAAGTGCCACAAATGAGATTGATCAGAATGTGTTTTTTACCTTGAGCAGGAGCAATTGCATCAAACAAATCGGCAAAGGTTTCTTGGTTATTCACCTCATTAATAATGATGTTTTCTTTGCAGGCAATATCCATTTCATTTAAACCAAAAAAAGATTCATTGCAGATTTTAGCATATTCATACACATTGCTGAAGGTTTGCTTTAAAAGAGGAAAACCTGATTGGATATGGGTCTCACAATTCGTGTATAAAAATTTAATCCCAGTTGAGTCAATGGATATACGTTCAAACTTATTGGAAGAAACATCTATATCTGGAAGATTAAAGCTAATGAAATCCAATCCCACCATACCTTTCACAATGGATGGAAATCCATTTAGCTTCAGGTACTCTTTCAATTGCCCATCACTCTTGATAAATGCAAGAACCAAAGTATTTTCATCGGCTTTTATTTGGTCGTAAAATTCGGTTATTGGGCGGTTTTGAACCGTATCATTTTTTGGTTTGAATAAATGGGTATGGGGATGAAAGACACTAATTTCTTTATCTGAAAAAACACTTTTCAGCCCATTTACCAAAGGCCAGAAAAAGATAATGCTATCTCCAATAAAGGAGATTTCATTAATTAATATGATTTGCTTATATTTTAGAAATAAATCCTTAAACCTCATATCAACCAACTACTTCACATTTTTCTTTAGATATTTCCAACATCAACCCATAAATTGAAGAAATCCCGCCATTTTTCATACCATTTTCATCTCCGAAATAAACACTGTTGATGGATCTGAAAAACTCCCCCTTTGGAAAGTTCTGCAGTTCCTTTCGGAGATAAACGGCAGCCAGGGTTACGGTTCCTTTATGACCGATGAAAACTGCATTTTTATCGCTTATAAAGAGAATGTTCATTATTTTTATATTAGTTTAACTAAACTCAAGAATCAAATTAAAGGTATATAGTGATTTTCTGCTGTATTTCCTTTAACCTTTCGCAAAGGCCAAACGTCAAAAGCAACTGTAATTCTTTTTCCTGCCCAATTCCAATCACCCATGGCATGATCATGCCCTATTTCAGACATAATTACTCTGTTGTCAATATTGTGATTATCTACAACCTTTTCACCGAATATGTTGTAATGTGTTATTGATGGTTCCGCCTTTACACAATAATAACCATGGAATCCTAAACCAGGCTCCCCATGCCCATGCCAATCTAGCTTTCCTTGGGAGGCTTCAACGATATTAAACCATCCTTGAATATAGTATTGCTCCTTTTCGAAATCAAGATTATAATATTCACATGCTTCTATAACCATCTCCTTAATACTTTTAAGAAGATTATGAAGTCCCTCGTGGTACAAACAAAACACATTATACTCTGACCACTTTATAGTTGAAATACTTTTTGTTTCTAAAAATGATTCAGAATCAGGTCCTCTATGAAAAAGTGGAGTAATGCCAAGCATTTTGCAATCCTCAATTTCTTTGTACTTCTGCAGAAGAAAGTTTTGTAGATCAATTAGGTCATTATTTAGCATTCGCTCAAAAAATCGATGATCTTTTTTAAATAGTAAATTTTCCATTTTTTTTTGTTTTTTTTATTTGTTTTTATTGATTTAAAAGTTCGTATTCTTTTGCTGAAAATTTCAACATCAACCCATAAACAGATGAAATACCGCCATTTTTCATACCATTTTCATCTCCGAAATAAACGCTGTTGATCGGTCTAAAAAACTCGCCTTTAGGAAGATTCTGTAGTTCCTTTCGAAGATAAACCGCAGCCAGGGTTACGGTTCCTTTATGACCAATGAAAGCTACATTTTTCCCGTTTAAAGCAAGGCTGTTCATTACCTTAATCATACGATTACCATATGTACAATCATCTTCTGAAAAAGGTATTTGTTGAGGCAGATAAAGAGGGGTATAATCAGTATCTAAATCAGGGTATTTGGCAAACAATGCTTTGGGTAACAAAGCTTCGTCAAATAAAGTATAATAGGATTTACCTTTGAAGTTAAAATGATTAGGCACCAACTTTACAAAAGTGCCGTTAATGAATTTTGGAGTAACTACACCGGTAAAATCAGACAATACAGGCGCTTCTGCAAGGCCATATTCCACCCGAATAGGTACATCAAACTGTTGCTTTAAAATCAAAGCGCTCTCTATACTTCTCGTCATCGGTGAGCAGTAGATGGCATCGAGTTGCTCAATCTTGCTTGCAGCCTTTTTCATCTGCGCTTTACCATCTTCTGATAAAGGAGCATCGAAAGGGTTAACTCCGCTTCTTTCCAATGTTTCCCATTGCTGTGGATTCATATCTGCAATGCTTGCACCGCTATGTATTAGATAAATTTTATTTTCCATTGTTTAGTCTTTTAAAGGTCATCTGGATTAATAATTAGGGTACTATCGGGTGCATCAAAATTATGCATTACCAATAAGCCCGTATGCTTTCTGCCACCGGCATTGGCTCCTTGGGAAAGCTTAAAATGGGAGGGGTTTCCGGTAAAATATTGAGCACCAAATGTGACTAAGCCACTATGGCCTACCAAAACAACGCTTTGATGCAGGCTACTAAAATGGTTAATCATTTTCACCATACGGTTGCCATAAGAAACCAAATCTTCCATAAAAGGATGGTCCTGCGGACGCACATAACTTTGGTAGCTGCGGTCTAACTGAGGCCACAACTCAAAAATGGATTCAGGAAAAAGTTTTGGGTCGATGTTGCTGATTAAGCGTTTACCGTGATGCTCATCAAAACGCGATTGCAACTTCACAAACTGTCCATCAATGATTTGAGGAAGACTGTGACCGTCATCTACTACTCTTCCGGGTTCTGTAATTCCATACTCCAAACGAATAGGCACATTTAAAAATGATTGTAGTTGCAGGGCAGTTTGCACACAACGGGTCATTGGCGAGGTATAGATGTACTCCACCTCGGGAATGTGTCCTTTGTGTTTTAGAATTTCAGCAAAGCCCAATTCTGACAAAGGCGTATCGTGGCTATTTTCTTTGTAACGAGGAGAATTTTGCCATTCCTCGTAATTATTGGTATCTAAGCGATCACCGTGGCGGACTAAACAAATGGTGGACATATTATTTAATGATTTTTATTTGGTTAATTTTTCGAATGACAAAATCTCCCTCTCCTGTTTTCAGGTTAAAGGACGATTGATTTACCACATCTACTTTAGCATCGAGAATTTCTATTCCATAGTTTTTTAACACTTTAATTAATCGTTTGCTGTGGTTGATTTCTTTTGAAGTAATGGTTATTTCCTCCGACTCTCTAAATTTATAGATAAACAACCAAGCTTTGTTGAGGGCCGAAACTATGTTGGCTTCTGTAAATGCGGAGAATTCAGCTGGCAAATTCGATGACTCAATTTTTTCCCTGCCAATACCCGATAATTTTTCGTGTTCACCGATATCAGACCAATGAGCAAAAGCCTCACGTCCAAGCATCAAATTATTTTGCTCTTTTTGAGAATTCACATATACATATTTACTATCCACAGATAAAGGATAGATTGGATAATCCCCTTGTCTGAAAATCCACTCGTTGGTGTCTGTATTTCCGCCACAGTACCTTCTTAAATCATTAGTTAAGTACCCATCTTCATAATTAGTAGGTTTAATACCTCCTATTTCTATAACATAAGACGGAATAACAGCAGTAAACATTCCATAAGTCATTTGCAGGTTATAGTCTTTTTCTTCTTTAACTGCATACGCATCCAAATCTCTTCTTATGTCAAAAATTAATTTCAGAACCAGATACTTGAAATTGGATTCCTTTTGATCATAATCAAATTCAGGGGACGCAGCTAAAATACGCTCTTGTTTTAGAGCTTTGAAAGCTGCTTCGAAAATACCTTTTGTTAAATCATTGACATCTGCGTCCATTAAAAAGAAACAAAGCTCTTGGCATTTCTCCCGGAAAAGCAAGTAAGCTAAATCATTCAATACTTTTTTAACAGCCGCAGTATCAAAATACAAAGGAACTTCCCCATGAATCACCAAAACATTACCCCCTATATCTTCGAGATTTTTTACAGATTGCCAAACCTCAGGCTTTACAACTTTCTTATCTTTAAAATTATGGAAGACAATAAAAGCCATTTCGTTCTCAAAATCTTTTCCATAAGCATTTTGACAGGCTGAATAAACCTTTTCCAGCTCCGTTTCATTCATAGCAGCAATCAGAATAGCAGATTTTTTGGAGCCAATTTCCTCCAGTTTTGATGGATTAATACCAGCTAATAATTGATCAAGCCAAAGCAAATAATCCGTATTGTGCTTCTGCCAGTATACCTCTAAAACTGCATCAAAGGAGGGTGGTGTTTCGGAAAGATATTTATCGACTGCTAAAGCAATTTCATTGTCATCAGTTACCCCCTTATGCTTTAGATAATTAACAAACGCCTCTTTTTTATCGCGCTTAAAAAAATGTTGCGGCTTAAATAACTCCAAAACATCCCAAGGTGATTCTATCTCGTTTTTGATACAGTATTCCCAATTCTCTCGTAATTCCAGCAAGTCTCTTACCACCAACCCCTTATACATCTCACGCACGTGTGGGATGTAGTTTTTAAGGGCTGAAATTTTCTCCTTTTCAAAACCCGGATAAGCACCTCTGATGATTTCCTCCTTATAAAAGAAGGGCATCACTTTCCAAAAGCGCGCACAGAATTGCTTGTCTTCTTCGGTAACTATTTTAAGTCTTTCCTCAACTATCGGCATTCCTTTTCAACCAACGTTTTACTGTACAAAATCTCCTTCTCCCCAAACAAACGTTCTGCAATCAGACCTCTGGAAAGGCATTCTTCAACCAATTTGTTGGACTCCACAATCGGAATGGATTCATTCGTATATTTCAAACTGCTGATAAACTCGCACCAAGGCTCTTGCCCCATAGCATATACATATACCTCTTTAGGATGAAACATATTAACGAGATGCATCCCACGGTTGTGGTCGCAACCTGAAAGCGTTCGGGATTGGTCATTTTCTCTGGAGACTTCGTCTAACATTAGAGGTCCGTACAACCACGTTAAAGGGGCACCATCGCATTCCATTCCTAAAAAAATAACGTCTACATCACCCACAATACGATGAATATTTTCGTACAATTTAGGCTCCATCACCCTAGAATCGGCAGAAAACAATAAAGAGAAATCCTCTACTTTTACGTGGTAACATGTCTTAGCTTTAATATCTAAATCACTATGCTCACCGGTAAATGGCAAACCTGTTATTGTACAATCCGCGCGATGTATGGTCTCCATTTCATCGATTTCAATTACATTTTTAAATCCAATTTTATTGAACATTAATTTCAACTTTGGATCCTGTAATGCTCCACCTCCGGAACGCGGCACCACAATATTTTTTATTCGGTGTCGAAGCGGAAGAAGCGTTTCAAGCAATATATGATCCTGATGATTGTGGGTAATCAACACATAATCAATTTCATCAGGTAAATCATAATCTGAAAAATGATGCACTTCGGTTGGATATCCATAGTAACTGATGAGCGGATCAATTAAAATATTCAAGTCCTTAGTCTCAACAAAAATACAAGCATGACCAAAATAGCGCATACGTACTTTATCGCCTGAGTATTTTTCGTAAGGCATCGGAGTATCCTCCGTGAAAAAAGTCATAAACAGTTTCTTCTGCTCGTCTGTAAGATTCAAGCGGTCCGCAAGTTCTTCAGGAGAACCGGGTACACGTTTCATCCTTGCCAGTTCATCTATTATTGGGTCGTCTAAAGCAATGGGTAGATGAAGTACATTGGGGTCATCCAACTTGGGAGTGCTTAAAGAAAAAGGACGGGAATCATTGTTGGTAATCCATAAAGCGACGGATTGAAAGTTTTTGTCGTAAAACTCTGTATGATATAACAATTCTTCAAATACCCTAAAAGATAAATTATTGTTTAAGTCATACACCAACTCCACATATCCTCTCAAGATTGGAGGAACTTTTTCATACAAATCCTCCAAGGCATAGCCTTTTGGATGAGACTTCAGCAATTTATCTAATTTCCGTAAAGCAAAAGCCAACTGAACCATCTTGGATTGTTTATCCAGGGTTTCAGTAAGTAACGCTTTCACTTCTTCCGAACGATCATGCCCATAATCCATAAAAGGTCCTCCCAGCATTTTGGGATCCTTCACGGCCTCCATGTGCTGCTGAGGCGAATCCACATACGAATTCATAATCTCTACATGACGTTTTACTACATTCATAGCCGCAGTTCCTGGAGAGATCAAATGCGACCACGCGTACCATCGCATGAATAGGGGCTCAATGACTAGGTTGGGTTTTAAGTATTTTCGATTTGGCATATTTCAAGTTCGCGTGTGTGCGAATTTATTTGATTTTTATTGACAATATCTGTAAGTACCCCGTTTTTCGGACAGGGTTAAATTAGACATTTCAAATATGGTTATTTCTTTCGAGATATTTAATAGGACTTAGATTATTTAATGATTGATGAGGATGCAGTGTGTTGTATTCTTCCATCCATTCTAAGGATAGCATTCTTAAGTGTTGCAAGGAATCAAAGAGATATGCATCCAGTATGTCTTCTCGGTAACTTCGGTTAAGTCTTTCAATGTAGGCGTTCTGTGTTGGTTTACCCGGTTGTAAGTATTTGATTGATATTCCTGTTCTGTGGCAATAATCAACAAATGTATTTGATAGGAACTCCGGGCCGTTGTCGCAGCGTATTTCTTCGGGTTTGCCACGCCAGTTAATGATTTCTTCAAGGGTTGCCACCACCGTAGTTCCGGATTGTGAGTAGTCCGCTTTTACAGCCAGGGCCTCGCGGTTATAGTCGTCCATAATATTGAGTATTCTTACTTTTCTGCCCGTTATAAGTGTATCATGCATAAAATCCATGCTCCAGGTGTTATTGATGTTTTCAGGTTGTGCAAGCCTGCGCTTACGCTTGCGCCTGTGGTTTAGATTAAGCAGGTTATAAACCCTTTTTACCCGCTTGTGGTTCCATTCAATGCCTTCGTTGCGTATTCTGCGGTAATAGTATGGAAAACCCCTTGTTGGCTTATTCTCAGCCAATTCATTGAGTTTATCAATAACAACGGTATCATCCTTTACCGATTGATAATAGTACTGCGATTTTGGCAACCCTGTTGTTGTGCAGGCTCTGGCAATACTTACCTGATGGGTTTGGGTCAGATAAGCAACTACAGATCTTCGATTGCCAGCGCCTACCACTTTTTTGAAAGCACGTCTTTGAGCATGACTATGTCCAAAGCAGCATCGGCATACATCTGTTTTAAACGTTTGTTTTCCTCTTCCAGTTCCTTCAAACGCCGGAGTTGGTCTCCGTTCATGCCGGCATACTTCTTTTTCCAGTTGTAAAATGTCTGCTTGTTGATACCAAGCTCTCGGCTGATGTCATTGGCCGAAC
>Ga0194123_10004533_pt1 | contig 15637 bp, 10 predicted proteins | sample TA2MahsurfametaG_5_FD_155479 | JGI IMG/M metagenome (GOLD analysis project Ga0194123, IMG submission 155479) | Freshwater microbial communities from Lake Tanganyika, Tanzania - TA2015023 Mahale A surface | ecosystem: Environmental > Aquatic > Freshwater > Lake | place: Tanzania: Lake Tanganyika... | reverse complement strand
AGGGGGCGGGGGTGTTGCGGGACGAGGAGGATTTCCGGTCCCTCACGGCGGCCTATTTGGACAAGGCCAGGCGGGATGGGGTGTGGCACGTGGAGCCGTTTTTCGATCCCCAGACCCACACCGCCCGCGGGGTTTCCGTGAAAACGGTGGTGGATGGAATCGTGGGTGCGCTGCGGGATGCTGAAAAGAGGCATGGAATCAGCTGGCGGCTCATTCCCTGCTTCCTGCGGCACTTGAGTGAGGAAGACGCCCTGAGAACTTGGGAAGAGATGAAGCCGTTTCAAAAACTTTTCAGCGCGGTGGGGTTGGACTCTGCGGAGAAAGGAAATCCGCCCTCCAAATTTGCCCGGGTCTTTGCAAAGGTACGGGAGGCTGGGCTGAAGGTGGTGGCGCATGCGGGGGAGGAAGGACCGCCCGGGTACATCCGGGAGGCGCTGGATCAACTTCAGGCCGTGCGGATCGATCACGGGGTGCGATGTGTCGAGGATCCGGCTCTGGTGAAAGAGTTGGCCCAAAAGAGGATTCCGCTGACCACCTGTCCGCTCTCCAACGTCAGGCTCTGCGTTTACCAAAAGCTGGAGGAGCATCCCCTTAAGAAACTGCTGGAGGCCGGGGTCAGCGCCACGGCCAATGCGGATGACCCGCCTTATTTTGGGGGCTATCTGCTCAAGAACTGGACCGAGTGTATCCGGGCGCTCGATCTCCAGGCCCGGCAGGTGGTGCAACTGGCCAAGAACTCGTTTGAGGGCAGTTTTCTCTCCGATGCGGCAAAAAAGAAGTGGCTGGGGGAAGTAGAGATGTTCGCGGCCAAAGCCGGGGCCTGATCCCAATGAGTTTCCGGGAGCCAGTAGCGGCGGTGGTGCGGGGCGATTATGGGGGCGGCGTGGTGTATTTGGGGCAGGATCCTGAAATTGTTCTTTCGGGTGTTGCCGGGGACATAAGACCCCTAGAGGCAGCGTTGGCGGAGCGAAGCCGAAGGCGTGCCCATTGGGATCAACCTCATCCGCCGGGGGCGGCGATCGGAGCGTTTGATTTTGAGGGCCATTGGCATTTTTCTTTTTTCCCGGAACTTGAGGTCAGACCCGCATCCGATCTGTGGCCGGAAGCGGGCCCTGGAGCTAACGGATGGGAGGGGGAGGAGGGCTGGCAGTGCTCGACCGGGAGGAATGAGTACGCGGCGATGGTACGCTCGGCTCAGGAAGAAATTCGGGCAGGGCAAATTTATCAGGTCAACCTGGCCCGGTTTCTTCATCAGAACGTGGATGGGCTGGAGCCGTGGGAATTTTTTCGGTGGCTTTGGCGGACGGGTCAGGCCCCGAGAAGTTTTTACTACCGGCTTGGAAAGAAGGCCCTCGCGGGAGCCTCGATGGAACTTTTTCTGGGGATTGAAGGAAACCGGATTTTGACCCAGCCCATCAAAGGAACGCGGGGACGGGAGGCGAGCCGGGAAGGGGATGAGCGGGCGGCGTTGGAGCTGGGAACCGATCCGAAAGAGGTGGCGGAACTGATCATGATCACCGATCTTTTGCGGAACGACTTGGGCGCGGTTTGTGAATACGGTTCGGTTCAAGCTCGGGACCTGGTGCGGCGACGGAGCTATTCCCACGTGCACCATCTCTATTCCACGGTGGAGGGAAAGTTGCGTGCGGGGATTGGACCCGTGGAAGCGGTAAAGGAGTGCTTGCCGGGAGGGTCGGTCACCGGGGCGCCCAAGCGGAGTGCCGTGGAGATTTTGCGCAGGCTGGAAGGGGAACCGCGGGGTCACTACACGGGGGCGGTGGGCTATTTTGGATATGATGGGACCGCCCGTTTCGCGATGGGGATCCGCATGGCAGAGATGGAAGGCCCGCGGGTGCGGTGCGGGGTGGGAAGCGGGATCACGGCGGCCTCCGATCCGGAAGGGGAGTATGAGGAGACCAGGATCAAGGCGCGCGTGCTGACCGAAGCGATGGCGGCTTATTTGGCAACGCGGGCGGTGCGGGTGTGAGCCATCGGGAAGCAGTGCCGGTTTCCGATGCCGGATTTCGGCACGGGGTCGGCGTGTTTGAGACCGTGCGGGTAAAAAATCAAAAGGCCGCTTGGCGGGAGTGGCACCTCGAATCGATCCAAGAGTCGGCAAAAGTTTTGGGTTTGAAAGCTGAGGAAAAGGAATTCGCCAAGATTCCGGGCGGGGATGGAATTTGGCGGTGGTTTGTCACAGAGACGGGGACGAGGACTTGGTGGAGCGAGGGGATTGAGCTGCCGCCGGCGGCTTACGATCTAGATCTGGCGGAAACCGGGGTTTGGTCGACCTCGTGGGAGGCACGATACAAAACGCTCAGCTACCTCAACCGGATTCAGGCCAAGCGGGAGGGCGGCAAGCCGGATCAGGAAAGGGTGATGCTGAATGAACAGGGTGAGATTGCCTCGGCCTCGATGGCGAACCTGTTTTGGGTGCGGGATGGAAAGCTGAGGACACCGGCGAGGGAGTGTGGCTGCCGGGCCGGTACCGTGCGGAGGTGGGTGCTGGAGCGGAGTGGGCAACGGGTGGAAGAGGGAAGGTGGAAACTTGAGGAGTTCAATGGGGCCGAGGAGATCTTCCTCACCAACGCCCGGATTGGAATCAAGCCGGTGCGGACATGGAAAGGGCGGAAGTTGGCGGGGTCGATCTTGGCGGCAGAGTTGGCGGAGAGATTTTGGAAAGAGTCGAGCTAGGTCGGGGATTGAGGAGCGGGGCGGATTTCCTTACCGTGTGAGATCCATGCGCTGGACCCAAGCCCTGCTGAACACCCTCCGGGAGGCCCCCGCCGAGGCGGAAATTGCCAGCCACCGGCTGATGCTTCGGGCCGGCTTAATCCGCAAGCTGGGGGCGGGGCTTTACTCGTTTTTGCCGCTCGGCCTGCGGGCGCTGCGAAAAGTGGAAAAAATCATCCGGGAAGAAATGGATCGGGCCGGGGCGTTGGAGGTGCTGATGCCGGGATTGCAGCCGCCGGAGTTGTGGGAAAAGAGCGGGCGGATCACGGCGGCGGCGGATGTGCTTTTTCACGTAAAAGATCACCAGGATCGGCGCTGGGTGTTGGGCCCGACCCACGAAGAGGTGGTGACGGATTTGATGGCCGGGGAAGTGCAAAGCTACCGGCAGCTACCGCGGACGCTGTACCAGATCCAGACGAAGTACCGGGACGAGATCCGGCCGCGTTTTGGACTGATGCGGGCCAAGGAGTTTTTGATGAAGGACGCCTACAGTTTTGATGCCGATGAGACGGGGGCGAAGAAGAGCTATGAGACCATGGTGGGGGCCTACCGAAAGATTTTTGAGCGGACGGGACTGAAAGCCCTCCAAGTGGAAGCGGACACGGGCGTGATGGGCGGGGCGAGTTCGCATGAGTTCAACGTGCCGGCGGAGATCGGGGAGGGAGAGGTGGTGACGGAGGAGGGCGGATCCTATGTGGCCACGATTGAGAAGGCGGAAGGTAAGCCGGCGGCGCGTAAGGGTGTGGCGGGGAGCTTGGAGAAGTTTCCGACTCCCGGGGTGAGGACGATCGAGGATCTCACCAAGAAACACGGGGTGGCCGCCCAGGATCAGGTGAAGACGCTGGTGTTTACCAATGGAAAGGAGACCGCATTGATTTTGGTCAGGGGGGATGACGAGGCGCAGGAATCCAAAGTGGCCCGGGCGTTGGGGACCGGCTACCGCACGGCCGCCGATGCGGAGATCAAGGAGGCCATGGGAGCTTCCCCGGGAAGTTTAGGGGCGGTGGCCAGCACGCTGGGCGGAAAGAGGGTCCAGGTGGTGGCGGATCTGGTTTTGAAGGGGCAGGTGGGGATGGCCACCGGGGCCAACGAGAACGGATTCCATTTCAAGGGAGTGGAAGTGGAGCGGGATTTGAAGATCGACCGCTGGGCCGATGTGCGAACGGTGCGTGAGGGGGATCAGTCTGCCGACGGAAAGAAACTGAAGGTGAGTCGGGGCATCGAGGTAGGGCATGCGTTTTTGTTGGGCACGAAGTACAGCGTGGCGTTGGGGGCAAAGTTTTTGGATCCGCACGGGAAGGAGCAGCCGGCGGTGATGGGGTGTTACGGCATCGGGGTGACGCGCACCCTGCAGGCGGTGATCGAGGTGCATCACGACAAGGATGGGATCCAGTGGCCGGCGGCGGTGGCGCCTTACACGGTGATGGTGGTGACCCTGGATCTGGCGGACGCGGCGGTGAAGAAGGCGGCCGACGAGGCGATGGCCTCCCTGGAAAAAGCCGGCGTGGATTATCTTTGGGACGACCGGGATGAAAGGCCAGGAGTGAAGTTCAAGGATGCGGATCTTCTGGGCTTTCCTTGGCGGATCACGCTCGGAGCAAAATCGCTGGCGGCCGGCGGGGTGGAGATCAAATGCCGGCGGACCGGAGCGATGGAAGTGGTGCCGCCCGGGCAAGCGGGGGGATGGGTGGTGAATCGGGCAACAAAAAGTTGATTTTTTTTGTGAACGACATCAGAAGCCAATTTTTTCGAAGAGGCTTTTTAGGACGAATCACCTGGTCAGCCGGAATTTTTGTATTTTCCGTTTCAGCGAGTCTTGGCGGCACCAATACAACCAACGGGCCCTCCTTTGAAGAGCTTGGACAGATGTATTTTTATGGGAAGGGGGCTCCTAGAGATTTTAAAAAGTCTTTTGACTATTTTCGGCAGGCGGCGGAAATGGGTAGCGGACAGGGGCAAAGTTGGGTTGGTTACCTTTATCAGATTGGGCAAGGAGTCAATGCGGACTACGGCGAGGCCCTACGTTGGACCAAGACGGCTGCGGAGCAGGGCCGCGCTTTCGATGCCAATCGCTTGGCCTGGTACTACTGGGAGGGCTTGGGAACGCCGATCAACCGTGAAGAAGGCTTACGCTGGCTAAAAATTGCCGCGGATAAGGGCGACGCAAACTCTCAAAAGCAAATTCCCGTTTGGACTGCCACTTGGGAGAGTGAAAAAAAGCAGCGGTTGGCCAAAAGCGAACGATCCAAGTCCGGTGCCGAGGCCAAACTTCAACCCGCCCTTTGGCGGGTAGCGGGTCCATGGAAAATACCCCCCGGGGATGCCCGGGAATGGTTTTCGAAGGTTGATTTTGCTGGGGTATCCGAGGGCCTGGCGAAAGGGTCCAAATCCATTTTTCTCGGGGAGGAACGGGACGTCTTGGAAGTGGATGCGCTCGAAGTGGGTAATTTTGCCAAAAGTCTCGGCACCCATGCGGATCGGATCGCCCTGGTGCAAGGTCGTTGGAACGCGAAAAAAGCCGGGAAGGCCCTTTTGGCCGTAGGAAGTGATGACGCAATCAAGGTTTGGGTCAATGGAAAGCTGGTGGCGAGCGACTGGGTAGGGCGGAAGGTCACCGCTTTCGAAGATCTTTACTCCATTGAGGTGCAAGAGGGTGAAAATCAAATTCACGCGGTGGTGGTGAATTTTTATGGCGATTGGGGGTTGTTTCTCTCTTTGCCTGAAGATCAAACAAAGGCGGAGCTTCTTGCCCAAGCGATCGGGAAGGGGGATTACGAAAGAACCCAGGCCTTGCTGGAATCGGGGGCTGATTTTCGAAGCCGTGTGGTCCGTGGCCTTCCTGGCCTTGAATTAGCACAGACAATGAAGAGGACGCATGTGGAAGAACTGCTCCGATCCTTCGGCGCGCGGGAAAGTCTGCTGGCTTGGTCCCATTATCCCAACCTGGTTCGGTTTCTGGGGCCGTGGTTTTTGCCCAAAAACGACAAACATCCTGGTTATGGTTTTCTGATCGCGCGTGGGGGCAAGGTGGTTTTTGAGCATTACTCGGGGCTCGCCAACGTGGAAAATAAAGTGCCCGTAGGACCGCTCACTAAGTTTGCCATCGGGTCCGTTTCCAAGCAATTTGTGGCAGCGGCCATGGCGCGGCTGCAGGAAGAGGGCAAACTCAAACTTTCTGACCCACTTTCCAAATATTTGCCCGACTTTCCCCGAGGCGATCAGATCACCCTGCGTCAACTCCTCGCCCATACCTCCGGAATCCGCGACTATACCACCGGCAAGGATTTCCAAAGCCGATGCGGCAACGCGCCAGTCCCCGGGGAAGTTTACCAAAGTATTTTAGCAGCGCCCTATGGCGACCGGCCCGGGCGTAGGTTCTCTTACAGTAATTCCAACTATTATCTGGCTGGAATGATCCTAGAAAAAGTTTCGGGAGAGAGTTTGCGGGATTTGCTCAACCGTCTTTTTTTCAGGCCTTTAGGTATGAAAGACACGGAGCTGGCCCAGGGTGGGGCGACGATTGAAAATTATGCAACTGCTTACCTCATGAGGAATGGTCGGGCTGAAAGAGCAAACACGTGGAACATGGACTGGGCTGCCGGAGCGGGGGGGATGGTATCCACTCCCCGAGACCTATTTCTTTGGAACGAGAGTTTGTGGGGCGGGAAAGTTCTTCGCCCTGAAACCCTGAAAGAAATTTGGCGGCCCGAGGCCTCAGAATTTTCACGGAGTGAAGACAGTGGCGAGGGATACGCCTGCGGCTGGGGTGTGGTCAAAACATTTGGGCAAACATGGATCGGACACGGAGGTCGTTTGCCCCCCTATCAAGCCAGTCTGTATCGGATTCCTGATCTGGAAATCACGGTGGTGGCCCTCACGAACGCCGGGGAGGGTTTTGGGATGGGGCCGGAAGATATGGCCAGGGGAGGTGCCTTTATTTTCTTTGGGGACGAGTTTTCCGGCTCCGTGCGGGATATTCCTTCCCCGGAGCTTTCGGAAGTGGAGATTCAACAGCGCACCGGTCTTTACGATGATGGGGTCAGCGTATTCGAAATTTTTCAGAAGGATGGCCACTGGTACTGGAGGGGTACGGCATTTAAGGACAAACTTCGGGTGGCTGGAAAGCAACACTTGATCGGTCAGGAATCAAACAAGATTATCGAGTTAGACATTCAGGACCGCGGGAAAATTCTCGGAGCAAAAATCATAGAAACCTATTTTCCGATTTTTTCGAAAAAATTACCTCCCCGAAAAGATTCTGAGGAGTTTGTGAGGGCCAAGATGGCTGAATACACCGGGAGGTACAGTTTTGGCCCCCATGGAGATTACGAGGTGACGCAGGAGGAAGGCCGATTGTATGGAAAGCTTGCGCAACAGCAGAAGATTCCTTTCAACGTTCTGGATCGGGACGATTTTGAGGTGGAAGGGGTCGGGGCAAGATTTTCGGTGATCCGGGACGAGTCGGGGAAAATTACCCGAGCCGATTTCCGTCAGCATGGGATGTTGATCGAGGCACCCAAAAGAAAATAAAACCTGCCGACCTGCACATCGTCTGGCTGAAAAATGACACCGCTAAGCCGCGGCTTACTCCGACCGCTTGCGCTTGGTGTGGTCGAGGATCTTTTTGCGGAAACGGAGGGTTTTGGGTGTCACTTCCAAATACTCGTCCTCGGCCAAGTACTCGAGGCCACGCTCGAGACTGTGCTTGAGGGGCGGGCTGAGTTGGATGCCCTTGCCGTCCCCTTGGGAGCGCATGTTGGTGAGATGTTTGGATTTGCAGGGGTTGACCACCATGTCGGCGGGACGGGAGTTTTCCCCCACCACCATCCCGGCGTAGATCTCTTCCTGGGGTCCGACGAAGAGGGTTCCGCGCTCCTGCAGGCCATCGAGCGCGTAGGCGGTGGAGGTGCCGGGCTCAAGCGCGACGAGCACGCCGTTGATCCGGGCGGGAATTTCTCCGCGAAACGGGCCGTATTCCCGGAAGAGGTGAGAAATGATGCCCATGCCCTTGGTGAGGTTTTGCAAATCCGTTTCGAAGCCGATCAGGCCGCGGGTGGGAATGGCCGCGCGGATCGAGGTGTTGTCCCCGTGGGGTTTCATGTCCTCAATCTCGGCCTTACGGCCAGCAAGATTTCCCATGATGTCCCCAAGGGCGAAGGAGGGGATCTCCGCGTAGAGGGTCTCGATCGGTTCAAGGACTGAGCCGTCGGCCGCTTTCTGGAAAATGACCTCCGGTCGGGAAACCAGAACCTCAAATCCTTCGCGACGCATCTGTTCCAAAAGGATGGCGATCTGCATTTCTCCCCGGGCCTTGATTTCGAAGGATCCGGCGGAGCCACCGTCCGTGAAGCGGAGGCTGACATTGGTGCGGATTTCCTTTTCGAGGCGCTCCCGCAGGTGACGAGCGGTTAAAAATTTTCCCTCGCGGCCAGCGAGAGGAGAATCATTGACGACAAACTGCATATGGATGGTGGGGGGATCAATGGCCACATAGGGCAAGGGGGCACGATCCGGTTTGTCCGCGATGGTCACGCTGATTTCCGGGGTGGCCAGGCCGGCCAAACCGACGATGTCACCCGCAGAAGCGCTCTCGATTTCAATACGCTCCAGGCCGCGATGGGAAAAAAGTTTGGTGACGCGTCCCGTCTCGGGTTTGCCTTCCGGATTTAGGGAGGCCACGGGGTCTCCCATTTTGATGGTGCCGGAGACGATCCGGCCGATGGAAATGCGGCCGACGAAATCGGAGTGGTCGAGATTGGCGACGAGCATGGCAAAAGGGGCTGCCAAGTCGCCCGGAGGTGGGGGAACCACTTGGAGAATGGTGTCAAAGAGCGGCTTCATACCGGCGGCCTTGATTTCGGGGGTGACCTTGCCTTCCCATTTCAAGGTGGCGTAGCCCTCCTTGGCGGAGGCGTAGACGGCGGGGAAGTCGAGCTGGGCATCCGTGGCGTCGAGTTCCAGAAAAAGCTCAAAGACCTGGTCGAGGACATTTTTGGGATCGGCGTTTTCGCGGTCGATCTTGTTGAGGACGACAATGGGTTTGGCGCCGACGGCGAGGGCCTTGCGGAGGACGAACTTGGTCTGGGCCTGGGGGCCCTCAGCGGCATCCACCACGAGGAGAACCCCGTCGATCATACGGAGGATGCGCTCGACCTCGCCGCCGAAGTCGGCATGGCCGGGGGTGTCGACGATGTTGACCCGGGTGCCTTCGTAATCAAAAGCGGCGTTTTTGGCGCGGATGGTGATGCCCCGTTCCCTTTCGAGATCCATGGAGTCCATCATCCGTTCGGCCACGACCTGATTGGAGCGGAAGGTGCCGGCTTGGCGCAGGAGTTGGTCCACCAAGGTGGTCTTCCCGTGGTCCACGTGAGCGATGATCGCGATGTTCCTGAGTTTTTGGGCCGCCATAAAAATCTCAAACTAGCAGGTGGCGTAAATTCGGCGAGGACGGAGTTGGCACAAATCGGCGATTCCCTGCCGGCGAAAAGGGGGCCAAATTGGTGCATGAAAATAACCCGTTATCTTGTCGTGTTGGTGGCCCTGGTCGGCGTGGCCGGGTTGATGTGGCTTTTCAAAGGGAAGGACTGGTTGATCCGGGATGCGATTGTCAGCGCCACGAAAAAAGCCACCGGGGTCAGCGTTCACCTGGGGAGCGTCCGGGTGGAACTGAGCAAGGGCGAAGGGCAGCTCAAAGACTTCCGACTCGGAAACCCGCGGGGATTCAGCGGGGACGAACTGCTGGCCGTGGGGAAAGGAACCGTTGATTTGGATCTGAAATCGATCACGGGGCCGGTTATCCGGGTGCAGAAAGTGGACTTGAACGATGTGTCGATCCTCTTTGAGGGGCGCGGCAAGGCCAACAATATGAACGCCCTTAAGGCGCAGGTGAATGAGCGGACTGCCCGCCCGCAGAAGGGCAAGGCCGAGAAGGAGACCAAAATCCGGATTGCCTCGCTGGTGATGAACGACGTGAAGCTGGATGTGCGGACTTCGGGAATCATGAAAGTGGGGAAGCTGAATCTGGGAACGATCCGGATGAGCAATTTGGGCGGGGCGGACGGAGACTCACCCTCGGAGATCGCGGCCGCCATCTCCAACGAGATCAGTGCGCGGGCGACGGCCGCAGTGCTGCAAAACATGAAGGAACTGGCCGGCCAGATGGGGCAAGACGTGACCAACTTGGCGGAGGGGTTTGGGGTGCCGGTGCCGGGAGTGGTGCAGGAGGCAGCCGGATTCTTGCAGAACCTGTTTAAGTAATTGCAAAAGGCGGGCATGAGCAGTTCCCGCGATTCGCTGGGATTGATCTGCGCAAGGGGGTTGGCGCGCGGGGCTGCCCGTCTGGTGTTGGTGGACGCCGGCATGGGGGGGCGAAAGATCAAAGCCGGAGTGCTGCTGGGGGCGGGCTTGGCGTTGGCTCGCAGGCTGAAACAAGAGTGCCCGGAAGCCAGAGTGGGGATTGTGTTGCCCCCGGGGGCGGGCGGAACCATCGCGAATCTGGGGTGTGTGTTGGCGGGAAAAACGCCGGTGAATCTGAATTTTACCGCTGGGCGAATGGCTGCGGAGTCGGCGGTGCGGCAGGCCGGACTCAAGACGGTGATCACCGCGAAGGCGATGGAGGAGAAGGTGGGGGAACATTTCCCCCGAACCGAGCGGAAACTGGACCTGGGCAGGGTACTGAAAGAAGAGAAGAAGGCGGCGGTGGTTTGGTCGTTGCTGGCGGTGGCTTTGCCAGGGAGTTGGCTGGCTTCCTTGGCCGGAGTGCCGCGGGAAGGCGGGGATCGGGAGGCGGGGCTGCTTTTTACCAGTGGGAGTACGGGGGAGCCCAAGGGGGTGGTCTTAACCCATCAAAATATTCTCTCCAACCTGGAGCAGATTCAGGGGGTCCTGGGAGGGTCGAATATCGGGTCTCTGTTGGGATGTTTGCCGTTGTTCCACAGTTTTGGCTTCACAGTGACTTTGTGGTGGCCGCTCACAGGTGGACCGAGGGTGGTCACTTATCCCAGTCCTTTGGATCCCCATGCCTTGGGGGAAGTGATTTTCGGTCACGGAGTAGAATTGGTGGTGACCACGCCGACGTTCCTGCGGGCACTGATGCGGCGGGCCGGGAAAGAGAAGCTGGGGGGATTGAGGATGGTGGTGACGGGAGCGGAGAAGTTGCCCGGATCTCTGCGGGAGGAGTTTGCGGAAAAGATCGGGGTGAAAGTGTACGAGGGGTATGGGATGACCGAGGCGTCGCCGGTGGTGTCAGTGAACGTGCCGGGGGCCGAGCGGCCGGGATCGGTGGGCAAGCCGGTCGCCGAGATGGAAGTGAGAACGGTGGATGAGGCGAGTCGGCAGGTTTTGTCCAAAGGCGAACCGGGGATTTTGGAGTTTCGCGGGCCGAACATTTTCCCGGGGTATCTGGGGCGGCAAGACCTGAGCGAGAAGGTGCTGCAGGATGGATGGTATCACTCGGCAGACTACGGACGGCTGGATGGCGACGGCTTCCTGTTTATCGAGGGCCGGCGGGCCCGATTCTCCAAGATTGGCGGGGAGATGGTGCCGCATGGGGTGGTGGAGGAAGAGCTGGCCAAGTGGTGCAAGAAGCTGGGTCACGGCGGCGAAGGCGGACTGGAAGTGATGGTGACGGCGGTGGAGGATGAGAAGAAGGGGGAGTCGCTGGTGGTTTTGCACACCGTGGGCCTGGATCCCGCGGAGGCGGAGAGAGCTTTGCGGGAGGCGGAACTGCCGAACCTGTGGATCCCGCGAAAGTTCAAGCGGGTGGAGAAGATTCCGCTCTTGGCGAGTGGAAAGCTGGATCTGGCGGCGGCCAAAAAAATGGCGCAGACTTAGAAAGGTCAGGCGCTGTTAGCTCAATTGGATAGAGCATCTGACTTCGGATCAGAAGGTTAGAGGTTCGAGTCCTCTACGGCGCATTTTATGATTTTGGATTTGGGATTTTTAATTTTTGATTGCCCACCCTTTTGGTCTTGGCGGGTTTGTCGGTGAAAATTTGACCTCTGACCCCAAAGCCTTAAAAATAGGCGCATAAAACTCTATTGGATAATGACTTCCATGACCTCTGACCCCAAAACATGAAAATTAGCGGGTTTGGCGAAAGAGGAGCTGGGGAAAATAAGGAAAGACAGAGGCAAAATGCCAAAGCAGGGGTTGGCCGAGGGGGTGGAGGATGGACTGTTGGAGAAGGCGGGCCCAGCGGAGGCGGGCAGAAAATGAGTGATCCAAGTTCCGGGCGACCCGCTGGCAGCAGGTGGGCCAGTCGAGATTTCCCCGTGCCCACTCGGCCAATGGTTCGGCCGAAAGAAATCCCCCTTCCACGGCCATGGACATGCCGTTGCCCGTCAGGGGTGGGATCATGGTGAGGGCGTCCCCGATCCGGACACCGGCCTGGGCAGCCGCCCGCCGGGGTCGCAGGGAGATGGCGGAGACGCTGGAGAAGGAGTCCTCATCCCAGCGGACTCCTTGAAGCCGGCGATGGAGAGCCGAGCCGGGTTTGCCCCCCAGCCAGTTTCGCCAGTTTCGGGCGAGACCGGGAATGGTTTCCCGGGCGCGAAAGAGGCCGCAGACATTCACGCGGTTTTCCTCCACGGCGCACAGACCCACGTAGCCGTGCGGGGTGAGATGCATCTCCAGATCTTCCCCCATCGAAAGATCGAGGGCGTGGGCCTTAAGGCCGATCCAGCGCCAACCTTTCTCTTGGACGGCCGGTTGCCGACCCGTGGCGGTGACCCAACCTTCCTGGGCGACTGGCGTTTGTCGGGTTTGGAGGTGGATTCGGCCTCCGGCCGAAGTGAGACGGTCCGCAAGGAGGTGATCGAGGCGGTGGCGCGAAAGGCAGAGGGCCGGACGCGGCAGGGATTCGTTGCGAAGCTTCCGGTCGTTCCGGAAAATCCTGAGTCCGACAGAGCGACGTGCACCTGCCTCAACCAAAATCTTCCAAGGGACCAAGGATTCGAGAAAATCTGATCCACGACCGCTGAGGTATTCGCCGCAGACGCGGTGGCGGGGGTAGGAAGTGGCCTCGTAGAGCTCGACGGGGACCTCCAGCTGGCGCAGCCGCAGTCCCAGGGTGAGACCGGCCAGCCCGCCGCCAACGATCTGGACCGTCTTCATCCGTGTTTTTGGGCGGAAAAAAAGTGGGTGAAGGGCCCGCAGGAACATTCCCTCACTTTCCACCCAGAGGAGGGCCACAACCCGGAGAGCTCGCGGCCACGGAAACCGGCGGCCACGCTGACGCGGGCGTCATGTCGGGTGACGGGATGACAGCCAATCAGCCCGAGGGTTTGAGTCGCCAAAAAGGCGAGATGGTTGCGGCGTGGTTCGGCAGCGGCAAAGGAGCTGGTTTTCCGCGCCAAGGCCGAAAACAGACGCGTGATTCCTGCTTCGTCGAAATGATGGAGAAAGAGATTGGCAAGGGCGGCTTCCACGGGCGGGTCTTCCTCCGCCCATTCAAAAATATCGGTGGTCATGACCGTGGGGAGCCAATTGCACCGGCGGAGGTGAGCGAGCGTGGATTCCGGCACGACCGGCTGGCGGTCGACAAAGAAGATCCGGGCACCGTGTCCTCCCTTTGGGTAGGCGCGCAAGAGAACCGTGCCGAGAAGGGAGCCGTCGCCGGCGCCGAGGTCGGCCAAGGAGGCAGGGGGACGGGCGGGAAAGTTTTCCGCAAACCATCTTGTCCAGAGTCCGATTTGACCGAGCAGAGGATGAAGTCGGCGGAGATCGCGGCGACTGGCTTGGGCGGCGGGATTGGTCGGGGGAAGAGAGTCGAGGAGTTCGGGGGTGAGGACCCGGGCCTTCACCGGCGCACCTCCAGAAAAGCGCCGAAGCTGGAAAAGCCGGCACCAAAAGAGGCAAGCCACCAGAGACCGTCGGGCACGCCGTTGCGGAGGGCATGGTCGAGAGCGAAGAGGCAGGACGGGCTGCTCATGTTGCCGTGGTGGCACAGGACCGAGGAACTGGGCTCCGTCTGTTGATCGGTGAGTTGAAATTCGCGGCGCAGGGCCCGCAGAACCTCGCGACCGCCGGCGTGCCAGATCCAGCCGCGCACCTCGTGGGGCTGTCGGCCGTGATCGGCACAGGCCCGGTCAAACACGGTGCGGGCGTGGCGGGCCGACAGGGAGGGAACCTCGGCGGAGAGAAGGTTGCGGAGCAGGCCGCGCCGATGGTCGAAGCGCAGGTGCTCGCGGTGTTCCGGTGCCGAGTGACGGGCGGAGCCAGCCCAACGGACGGAAGGGCCCTGAGGAGAAGGCTCCGAGCCAAGGACCACGGCCGCGGCGCCATCGCCAAAGAGACAGGCGCTGATCAGGACGCCGGGATCGTCGTCGAGATAACTGGCGGCGGAGCAGATTTCCACGCAGACCACGAGGACCCGGCGGGCGCGCCCGGCTTGGAGTTGGGCGGCGGCTTGGTCCAGGGCCGGGAGGGCAGCCCCACAACCCTGACCAACGAGATCGAGCAAAGAGGCCGAGCCCGGAAGCCGGAGACTTTCGGCGACATAACTCGAAAGGCCAGGGCAGAGGTAGCCGGTGCAGGTGGCGACAAAAAGAGCATCGATCTGATCGGCCGAAAGGTGAGCATTTTCCAAGGCATGTTGAGCGGCTCGGGCGGCGAGATGGGGGGCGTGTTTTCGGAAGCGGGCCATCATGGAGTCGGGCCGAAAATCAAAGGCCTCCCGCACTTCGTCCAAGGCGAGGTGGCGACGCTCAATGCCGTTTTTTCCGGAGAGAACCTTGCGGAGAAGGTTACGGGATTTCTCCGTCAAGGTGGCGAAGGTGGGATCCACCTCCAGGGCTTGGAGGACTTCGGCCTGGGCAAAGGAGCGGGCCGGGACGGCGAGGCCAAGGGAGTGGAGGAACATGGTGGGTGGCAGGCGGTCAGTTGAGGAGGAGGATGAAGACTGAAGCATGAAAGGGAGAAGGCAAAAGGAACTAGAGAAGCTTGCGGAGTTGGGGGAGGGTGCGGGTGTTGACGACGTCCTGGGCGCGGAGCCAGCCCTTGCGGGCGACAGTCACCCCGAGGTCGAGAAAACGAAGGTGCGCGGTTTGATGGGCATCCGGGTTGATGCAACAGAGGACGCCGAGATCCCGGGCCTTGTGCCACCAGCGCCAATCGAGATCCAAGCGCCAAGGGTTGCAGTTCAGTTCGATCCAGGTGCCGGTTTTGGCAGCGACCTCGAGCACTTTGGGGAGGTTCACCGGGTAGGGCTCGCGTTCGAGGAGGAGCCGGCCGGTGGGATGGCCAAGGCAGGTGACCCGGGGATTTTCCATGGCCTTGATGAGGCGATCGGTGTTGTCCTTCTCGTCCGAGCTGAAGCCGGTGTGGATGGAGGCGATGACGTAGTCGAGCTCCGCGAGCACGGCATCGGGAAAGTCCAGCTTACCGCCTTTGAGGATGTCGCACTCAGTGCCGGCGAGGAGAACGCAGGCCGGTTTCTTCCGGTTGTAAGCATGGATGGCCTCGACTTGGGCCAGGAGTTTTTTTTCATCGAGTCCGTGGGCCTGAAAGGAGGAGCGGGAGTGATCGGCGATACCCAGCCAGGCCAGACCCAGGTCCGCCGCAGCTTGAGCCATGGCTTCGAGGGTGTCCTGCCCATCGCTGGCGAGGGTGTGGTTATGGAGACAGCCGCGCATTTCGGCACGGACGAGGAGATCGGGCAGCAGCTTTTTTTCTGCGGCCGGGATTTCTCCCTGATCCTCGCGAATTTCCGGGGGCATGTATTCCAAACCAAGAGCGCGATGCAGGTCTTTCTCTTCTTTGAGAGGCATGGCTTTTTTCGACCCCTCCTTGAACAGGCCCCACTCACTGAGGTGCAGGCCACGTTCGATGGCGCGCTGCCGCATAGCGATGTTGTGCTCCTTGGAACCTGTGAAATGGGCGAGGGCGGTGGCCCAAGACTCTGGGG
>Ga0194123_10004528_pt1 | contig 15648 bp, 16 predicted proteins | sample TA2MahsurfametaG_5_FD_155479 | JGI IMG/M metagenome (GOLD analysis project Ga0194123, IMG submission 155479) | Freshwater microbial communities from Lake Tanganyika, Tanzania - TA2015023 Mahale A surface | ecosystem: Environmental > Aquatic > Freshwater > Lake | place: Tanzania: Lake Tanganyika... | reverse complement strand
AATCGCTTGCACGTTCTGAATGACCGTTGCTGTCATGATGATCCCTTACACCATCGCCAATCGGCTGATTCGCAATAGATTGTAGGCGGCGCCAGCAAGATGAGCATACAACTGCGTCCTCGCTTGACCGATGAACCGGCTCTTGCGCAAGCCACCCACTGTCTTCAGCCAGCCGAAGATCTCCTCGACCCGCTTGCGCTTCCTCTGGCTGATTCGATAGCTCTCGTGGCGAGTCGTTCGACCATCGAGACCGGGTGTTCGACGGCCCTCGATACGCGCGATGTGGGGTACGGTACCGTGCTGCCTGAGATGGTCGATGAAACCGCGCGTGCAGTAGGCTTTGTCCGCACCCAGGGTCAGTGGGTGGCGATGCTTGCCACGCTGGCGCGCCAACATGTCTTTGGCCGCTACCGTTTCGTGCAGGCGCGAATCGGTCACGGCCAGGTCGACACACAGTCCATAGCGGTTATCCATCAGGGCATGGCCACCGTAAGAGAGCTTCGCCGGCTGGCCATTGCCCTTGCGCATGAGCTTGGCCTCGGGATCGGTGCTGCTCTCATGCGTCTCGTTCGTGCGGCGCTCGCCCTTGAAGTCGACCATTCCGGTGCCGTCACTCCCCGTCGGCGGGGGCGAGCCATCTTTTGGTCGGATGCTTTTCAACGACGCCCAGGCTTCGATCAGCGTACCGTCGACCGTGAAGTGCTCGTCGCTCAACAGGCCCTCGCGGCGAGCCGTCTTCACGACTTCATCGAAGAACCGCTGCGCAATATCGGTCTCGACCAGCCGCTCGCGAAGCCGCGAGAAGTTTGACTGGTCGAGACCGGCCTCGTCGAGCGACATGTCGAGGAACCAGCGAAACAGCAGGTTGTAGTCGAGTTGCTCGCAGAACGCCCTGTCAGAGCGGACCGAGTACAACGCGATCAGGAGCTGCCCATTGAGCAATCGCTCCGGGGCAATCGATGGCCGACCGGTGCTGGAATACAAGCCATCGAGCCGACTCGATATCGCCTTCAGGGCCGCGTCCGCGCGACGTTTGATGGCCCTCAACGGATGGTTCTCCGGAACCCGGCTCTCCGGCGAGAAATAGGCAAACAACGACTGCTGTGGATCCACTTCGCCGCGCATGTTCTATGTCCTGTGATTGAAAGCATGCACGATCTGATCATCCTCCGGGATAAGAGTTCCCGGACTTTTGCATCACCCTGTTAGCAGCCTCGACGGACGCGCGCCTTGCAGACGACGCCCTACGCGACAAGAACCCACCCACGCACATTCTATGATGCATGGGTGGGATATAGGACAACGCAAGGGATGAGAGCGTTAGCGGGCCGTCGTAAACTTCCAGACACCACCATTGGCCACGGTAGCACCTGAGCTGTTTTTTGCGCGGACATCCCAGAAATATGCTCGGTTGCGCGCCAAATTGCGCACCGTCACAGATTTAGCCGTACCGACACTTTTCCAGTTGGTACATTGAGCGGCAGTCGTGGCAAAACAGTATTCGTAACTCGCTGCACCGCTACTTGCCGCCCACGACAACGTAATAGTGAATGGGCGATTGACTAGGTTATTGGCGGGGCCTGATTTGTTGAATGTGACCGGACTGTTGGTTGTAGTAAACTTCCAGACACCATCATTTGCAACGATAGTACCTGAGCTGTTTTTTGCGCGGACATCCCAGAAATATGCTCGGTTGCGCGCCAAATTGCGCACCGTCACAGATTTAGCCGTACCGACACTTTCCCACGTGGTACACGAATTAGCGCTTCTGGCCAAGCAGTATTCATAGCTCGTGGCGCGACTGCTAGCTGCCCACGAAAGTGTCAGCGTAAATGGCTGGTTAATCCGGTTATGGGCAGGACTTGACTTGTCAAATGTCGCTGGTAAAAGTGGTTGTATTACCGCATCATCAACGTTGATTCGTGGCAACACCAACCCATTACCCGAATCAGTAATCGATGTACCGGTCGAATACAACCACTCTAAGACTTGAGCCACAGAAGCTGTTGGTGCAGCTTGTTTCATCACGGCCCATGCCCCTGCAACGTGTGGAGTGGCCATTGAGGTGCCGGGAAAGTAATCATATGTCGTGCCAGGATGTGCGAGCCCAGAGTAAACCCAATGACCGGGCGCAAGCAAATCGAGCAGACGATCGCCGTTGCCGTTCGCGGTATTATTTTCTGGGAGAGGGGAATTAGAAAATACTGCAACTTGATCAGCTGCAGCCGCTAAACCGTAGGTACTCGTAGTTGCACCAACGGCAATCGCTGATGAGATACACGCCGGACTACTGATACCAACCGAAGACGAATCATTACCACTGGCAATAACAGTCGCAACATCGATAGTGCGTAGTTGATCGACGTAAAACTTGGTTGACTCTTCGTCACAGGCCTCCGCATATTCGCCACCGCCCAAACTCATGTTGATCGAGGCTAAATCCCCCCAATCGGATTCCGTACCAGCAACGACCGTGTCGTACAACCACTCAAGCGCCGCATCTACATCGCTCGTGTATGAGAGTGCACATTCTGAGGTTGCACCTTCTCCACACATAGCCACAGGAAAGCGACTAAACACCTGTACAGCGATAATCTTTGCACCAGGTGCAACACCACGAATTGTTTGGGTGCCATCATCATGGGGTGTCGAAACGGATATCACATTACCAGCCACAGTCCCAGCTACGTGCGTACCGTGGTCACAACCATCCACGTCTGATGGACATGGACCACCGCTACCTACGGCAGTTGAAGTGCCTGCACCACCTGGACAGAATGAAGTACTGCCAAAACCATCCGTTGTCGAAAAACAGGCATCCCCTACGACTTGGCCACTCAAAAACGGATGCGTCGCAAGTACACCCGTATCAAGTACGGCCACTGATGTACCAGTACCGTCATATCCACTGTCGTTGGCTATCCGTGAGCCAATTAACTCAGTAGAGGCAAACATGCTCGGTGGGACTGGTCGGTCTATCGCCACCATTTCAACTTGGCTGTCCGCTGCAAGTTGTGCAACATTGCCACGTACCATCGACATATACACAATTGGAAAAACCTTCGATCTGCGCTTCACACTCACAATGCGCACGCCTTGGCGCCCCACAAAGCCATTTTGAATGGTACGAATTTGCGCACGCCGAAACGTAATCGAACTCCGTGGCTGTATCGCACTCTCGATTCCATATGGATTTTTGAGCGTCACAATCACTGGTACGACGTCACCCGCATCGCCTTCGTTCATAATCGACTGTACTTGTGTCGCAAGTGTCGATACACGCGCATCTGATGACGCTGTCGAATCATCCCCTCGCACTACCTGTTGGCCAATCGGCAAGCTCAACAACATGCCGACCATCAAGACGCCCACAGGTTTGTTCCACATATTTGACCCCTATTCTCTAAATCACATACAAGTATGGCATCTGAATGCTATTTATTGATAATTTTTATTCTGGCGCCGCCTACAATCTATTGCGAATCAGCCGATTGGCGATGGTGTAAGGGACTATCATGATAGCAACGGCCATTCAGAACGTGCAAGCGATTCACCGACCATTGCCGTTCGCCTCTCCAGTACTCGTGAGCCAAACTTTTGCATCACCCTGCTAACATGGCGTTCGAGATGGACGCGCCAAAAGCGGCGCGCCCGGGAACTTGCGGAAATGTGCTGTGGTGCCGCCCTTGGGAACGGGGTGACCTGCCGCCCCAAATCTGCGTTCCCCCTGATGATATTGAGGAAAGAAAGAAACTCTAACGCTCCGAAAATCGTGTCTGCCCGAGGGATTTGAAATGTTGACCTACATTATCGGACTTGCTCTCTTAAGCGCGGGGTTCTCCAGTTTTATGAAGCAACTAACTCCGCTCGACAATACCCCTGCATTAAACTTCATTAAAACATCGTCCACCATGCTCACGCTAACCTTCTTTGGAATTGGTTTTTTTTATTTTCCTTGGTATGCCCCATTTCTTGGACTTTGGGTTGTTTCAGCACTCATTGACCTCGTATTCTTTCCGCTTCTGAGCATGCTAATACTTAAGGAACAACTCGCCATGATTCTTGGGCCTGTCCTCTGCGCCTATGCTCTTCTGAATGTTTAACCCAGCGTAATGGGGCAACATACATGATGATTGAAATTGGAATTTTCGCAGTTGCTGGACTTCTGAACACCCTCAATTTTCACAGAAAGTTCGGTGGAAGGAGTGAATCAGAGATGCCGTTTAAGATTCAGGGATATTTGGCCGCTTTCTTGATGGGTGCTCTCGTAACAGGCGGAATTGCGAACCTCGTCTACTGGTTAGTCTCGTAGTCCGAAAACAAAAGGCACCTTGAGAAAGTTCAGAAAAATGCGAATTCACATCCTACAGATGTCGTTCTCCTTGGTGCTGGTCGCTTGCCCACTTGCCGTCCATTCGAAGGAGTAATAATCCCCGTGCTTATTTTTATAACTTCATGTAATTAAGACAAAAATTAAAATGTTAACGGGATATTGGGGCTTTCTTGGGACATTTACGCTTCGAATTGGGTACTTATCCACCGATTTGAAGTCGGAACGGTCGGCGATTCACCTGGGTTGGTTGGTCTGGATTTGACGCGCTAGATCAGGCTCGGCGCTCGATACCGTTTCGCGCCAGATTTTTCCGGGGTAGTGTCCCACAAGTGTCCCGCAGCGACCGGCCACCTGGAAGAGGACGCGGCGTTTCGCCCGGAAATCCGCTTAATTACTGGTGCCCGGGACCGGGATCGAACCGGTACGGGGTTACCCCCGAGGGATTTTAAGTCCCTTGCGTCTGCCAATTCCGCCACCCGGGCCTGGAGTGCGGTGCGCCCCACGTCTATGACGCGGCGCAGGGTAACGCATAAGGGCTGCGGGGATAAACGGTAGGGGACCTCGCGCCATTGATCTTAGCCGGGAAATGTATCCGAGCGGCGTTGAGGGATTGCGATCCGCGGGAGTGGCGGTGACACCGCCCCCGCATGGCGCTCCGACAGACCCAGATGACCACGAAATCCGTGTGATTGAGTTCTGCAGGCTTGTTGAGCAGCACCGCGAATTTGATTGCCGCAGCGCCGCCGCCAGAACCATCCGCGTCGTAGAAGAGGTCACCGGTATCTGTGTTGTAGATGATGCGGGTCGTCGCATTGTTGGCCACGTTGTCCGTGCCGGTTTCGAAGGCACTGGCAGCAAGCCTGCCCGGGGTCAGCGCCTTGAAGACCAGGTCATCCAGTCTGATGACATCACCTCGGGTCGCTCCGGCGCCTTCAAAGCTCACGATGGAGTCGACGTTGGTGTTCGCGTTCAGCTTGCTGTTGAAGACATACGCGTCTCGACCCGGACCGCCGTCAAGACGATCATTGCCCGCGCCCCCAATCAGAACATCAGCGCCACGGCCACCGAGCAGGACGTCGTTACCCGCCTCACCGAGCAGCGAATCGTTACCGCCCTGTCCAGCGAGCCTGTCCCGGCCCGCGCCACCAAACAGCGAGTCGCCCCCGCCTCCTCCGAACAGGCGATCGTTGCCAACCTGTCCCTCAAGGCGGTCACTACCTGCGCCGCCAAACAGTCGATCTGGCCCCGCACCGCCTCGGAGAAGGTCATTGCCTCCATTGCCGCGAAGAACATTGAGACCAATGCCCCCGACAAGCGTATCAGCCGCGCGACCACCCGTGAGATTCTCGATGTTGACCAGGGTGTCCTCAGCAAGTCCGTCAACAAGTACGGTAGTTTCTGTGCCGCCTGCAAGGGTGGCCCACACGCTTGTGGTGCGGGCGGAGTAGTCTGCCGTATCTCGTCCCGCTCCTACGTCAAGCCAGTCATTACCCTCGCCGCCAATCAGGAAGTCATTGCCATCGAATCCTTTCAGGACATCGTCCCCGGCGCCGCCATTCAACCTGTTGCCACTCTGGTCGCCCCCCAAGGTGTCATTGCCCGCCCCACCAATGACATTCTCGATGTTAATCAGCGAATCTTCTGGGGCTGACGCGACAGAAACGTAACTCAACACATCACCAGCCAAGGTAACGTCGATGTCACCAACTTTGTCAGAGTAATCGGCAGTGTCTATTCCGTCCCCACCGTCCAGGACATCATTCCCGTCACCGCCGCGAAGGACATCATTTCCGTCACCACCATAGAGGACATCATTGCCCAGCAAGCCGATCAGCAGATCATTTCCACCGCGCCCTTCCAAGGTGTTTACGTACTCATTCCCCACCAGGGTGTCGTTACCTTCCCCACCGATAAGATTTTCAATCCCGAGTAATGTGTCCTCCTCGACACCGTCGATAGAGGCTATCCCATCCCCTGCGCTCCCGAGCGTTATCTGGATGTTTTCGCTTCTGTCGCTGAAATCGGCGGTGTCTGCCCCATCTCCACCATCGAGATAATCGTTGCCTGCGCCACCCTTGAGGGTGTCGTTGCCGCCATTTCCGAGCAGAGTGTCATTGCCTGCATCGCCGACCAGTGAATCGTCCCCCTCACCGCCACTCAGCGTGTCGTTGCCTGCGCCTCCATTGATTTGGTCATCTCCGGCACCACCGTCGATGATGTCGTTCCCATCACCACCGCTCAGCGTGTCGTTGCCTGCATCGCCCGTGATTTGGTCATCTCCTGCGCCACCGTCGATGGTGTCGTTTCCATCACCACCAATCAGAGTGTCGTTGCCGCCACGCCCGTCCAGGATATTGTCCAGCGCGTCACCGACGAAGGTGTCGTTGCCGCCACCACCGATCAGGTTTTCGATATTGCTCAGCGTATCCTCATCCACGCCGCCGACAGAGACAGTGGAGTTGCTTGATCCATTCAGGGTCACGACAACGGGCTGGTTGGTGTAGCTGTAATCCGCAGTATCGTTACCGGCTCCGCCGTTGATGACGTCATTGCCGGCGCCACCGGAGAATGTGTCGTCTCCACTCCCGCCATTCAGAATATCGGCGCCGCCGCCAAGAATGACGCGCTCGATGCTCGTCAGTATGTCAACGTCATCAGGTTCTCCCTCGATGCTGGAAGGTATGACAACGATCGCATTGCCGTTGCCATCGAGTGTGACCGTGATGTTCACCCCCTGGCTGAATAATCGACCGTATCGTTTCCGCTTCCACCCGCCAGGAGATCATTGCCGGCCCCGCTGATGAGGTAGTCATCTCCATCGCCGCCGATGATCACATCATCGCCGTCTCCGCCCAACAGCGTGTTATTGCCGCCTGCGCCTGTCAGAGTGTTCGAATTCGCGTCCCCGTAGATCGTGTCGTTTCCGCCCGTACCGATGATGTTTTCGATGCTGCGAAGATAGTCTTCCGCGATTGGTACATTGCCCAGCCCCGCGATTGGAACGAGCGCGGATTGGCGAGAATCCCCATCCGGATCCTTTTCCCCGAGATTGACGAAGATTGGCGTGAGCCTCTCGGAATAATCAGCGGTATCAGAGCCCGCCCCCCATCCAGGGAGTCATTCCCACCTCCTCCCGACAGAGTGTCATTCCCGTCCCCTCCCCTGAGGCCGTTGCGGAGCGCGTCACCGGTGAGCGTGTCGTCTTCGTCGCCCCCCACGAGATTTTCGATATTCGTCAGGGTGTCTACCTCCGTGCTACCGGAAATGGAGAATGTGGCGGGATTCTCCCCCCGCAGGATGATCGTCAGGGACTGCGTCTTATCCGTGTAGAAGGCTGTGTCGTCGCCATCGCCACCATCAATGACGTCGTTACCGGCGCCTCCCAAAATCAGATCATTTCCTGCGCCACCGTTGATGATGTCATCCCCATCACCGCCTACCAGGGTGTCGTTTCCATCACCGCCAAGCAGGGTGTCGTTGCCTGCGTCTCCCGTGATTAAGTCATCCCCTGTGCCGCCATCGATGATGTCGTTTCCATTCCCGCCAATCAGCGTGTCGTTACCTGCGTCTCCCGCTAGCTGGTCATCTCCTGCACCACCATCGATGAGATCGTTCCCATCTCCACCAAGAATGACATCAGCCCCCCCCTTGCCCTCGAGGGTGTCCGCCCCTCCAAAGCCGGAGATGACGTCCGGATCCGAGGTTCCGGTATAGGTGTCGTTGTTCGGGGTGCCGTTGAAAGTTGCCATGGTGGAACCTCTTGGATATCGGTTGGCATCCGTCAAGGATCGAGGCCGCGTGGTCCACGGGCGTCGCTCGCATTCAGGACTGACGGATGGGTAGCGGCCCGGGAATGGGCGCCTTTAGCCTGCAGTGGCAACCGGCCGTTGTCCGGTTGTTCGAGCGGCTCGGCAGTCCTCGCGGGGGCGCTGGCCTCAAGACCGAAAAGGGTGCATTGCCGGGAGCGAAACTTCCACGACTGATTTGTGAAGAAGTTTCAGAAGATTGGAGGCTGGGGTCGGAATCGAACCGGCGTACACGGCTTTGCAGGCCGCTGCATGACCACTCTGCCACCCAGCCGTATCAGGCATGTTCGCGACGGAACCGGCTCCCGGCTGTCGCGCAAATGAAAAACCCCGAGGGGACCCGGGGCTTTGCAAGGTTATCTGGAGCGGGAAACGAGACTCGAACTCGCGACCCCAACCTTGGCAAGGTTGTGCTCTACCAACTGAGCTATTCCCGCCTGAGGCTGGCAATTCTAGCGGGCAAGCGATCCCTGTCAAGGAAGTTGAGCGTGGGAACGCTTCAGCCGCGGCGCAACTCCGGCCACGCGGCCCGCAGGTAAAGAAAGGCTGACCACAACGTTGCGACCATCGCCAGATAAAGCGCCAGCACTCCCAGCGCCTGCAGCGGCAATCCCCACCAATCATCGCCAATGACAAGCAACAGGATGGCCACCATCTGACAAGTCGTCTTGATTTTGCCTACAAAGGAGACCGCGACCTGGCTGCGGGCCCCGAGCTCCGCCATCCACTCACGCAGGGCCGAGATGGTGATCTCGCGCCCCACCATCACCGCCACCGGCAGCGCTATCCAGATTTCCGGCTGGCGCTGGAGAATGAGCACCAGCACCACGGCCACGAGGAGCTTGTCGGCAACAGGGTCGAGGAATGCCCCGAGCTTGGTCGCCTGATCGAGCTTGCGCGCCAGGTGTCCGTCCAACCAGTCCGTGAGGGCCGCCAGGCCAAACAGCGCAGCGGCACCCAGGTTGCTCCACTTACCGGGCAGGTAGAACAGCACCACGAAGCACGGAATAAGCACAATCCGGAACAGCGAGAGTTGGTTGGGAAGATTCATGGAGCGCCGTGCAACACGTCGTAAATCGACTGCGCAAGCTGGGCGCTGATTCCGGGCACTTTCCTCAGGTCGTCCACACTGGCTCGGCTCACGCCCTGCAGCCCTCCAAAATGCTGCAACACTGCGCGTCGGCGCTTGGCACCTATGCCCGGCACCTCCTCCAGCGCGGATCGATTGCGGGCCTTGCCGCGTGCCTTGCGGTGCGCGGTGATGGCGAAGCGGTGCGCCTCATCGCGAATCTGCTGGATGAGCAGCAGCGCCGGTGATTCACGAGGCAGAGTTTTCTCGCTCTCGCCGTCGTGCATGATGAGGGTCTCCAGGCCCGGCTTGCGGGCCGTGCCCTTGGCGACTCCAACCACCTGGATTTCGTCGATCTGCAGGGCCTTCAGCACCTCGAGCGCCTGGGCAACCTGTCCTTTGCCACCATCAACCAGAAGGATGTCCGGCATCACCGCATCTTCGCGCTGCAGGCGACCGTAGCGACGCTCCAGTGCCTGGCGCATGGCGGCGTAGTCGTCTCCGCCGGTCACGCCTTCGATATTGAATTTGCGGTATTCGGATTTGCGCGCCCCCTCCTCACCGAACACCACGCAGGAGGCCACGGGCGCTTCACCTCGGGTATGGCTCACATCGAAGCACTCGATACGCGCCGGCACTTCAGGCAGTTCGAGAAAATCCCGCAGGGATTCCAGCCTGCGCTGGTGGCCGCTGTCGGTGGTCGCCCGATCGCGGGCGGCCAGCTCCGCATTGCGCAGCGCCATCTCCAGCCACTTCGCGCGCTCCGCCCGTACATTCGGTCGGAGCCTCACTACGCCCCGCCGTTTGTCTGCAAGCGCAGCCGCCAGCCACTCTGCCTCTTCCTCCTCCAAGGGTTCGCTGAGCAGGATGTCCGGAGGCAGATCCCTGTCCGCCGTACCGGCGAGGTAGAACTGGGCGATGAAGGCCGTGAGGATTTCACCCGTCGCAGCGCCCGAAGTGTGCGCAGGGAAGAAAGGCTTGTTGCCGAGATTCCGCCCGCCCCGGATGAAGAAGATCTGAATGCAGCCAATGCCCTCATGCATGGCACAGGCGATGACATCGTAGTCACCCCCCTCTGCCGTGATGTGTTGTTCGGCCTGCACGCGCTGCAGCTTGGTGATCTGGTCACGCAGCCGCGCTGCCTGCTCGAATTCGAGCTTCTCTGCGCTGGCCTGCATCGCGCTGACCAGTGCTGAGACCACTTCATGGCTGCGGCCAGACAGAAACAACAAGGCGTTCTCCATGTCGGCCCGGTAGGCTTCCGGGCTCACGAGCCCAACACACGGCGCTGTGCAGCGCTTGATTTGGTATTGCAGGCAAGGCCGGCTGCGATTGCGGAAGTAGGTGTCTTCACACTGCCTGACCATGAAGAGCTTCTGCAGCAGATTGATGGTGGCGCGCACGGCTCCCGCATTGGGGTAGGGACCGAAGTAGCGCCCATTGCCCACCCGGGCTCCACGATGAAAGGCGAGCCGGGGAAATTTGTCCGCGATGTTGATGTAAATGTAGGGATAGCTTTTATCGTCCCGCAGCACCACGTTGTAGCGCGGCTTGAGCTCCTTGATGAGGTTGCTCTCGAGAATGAGCGCCTCGGTCTCGTTGCGCGTGACGACCACCTCGATGTCGCGCACCTGATCCGCCATGGCCCGCACCTTGGGCGAGTGCCCCTGGTTGCGGTTGAAATAGCTGGACACCCGCTTGCGCAGATCGCGCGCCTTGCCGACATAGATGACCGCGCGCTCGGCATCCAGCATGCGGTACACGCCCGGTGCGCCGGGGAGGCGTCGGCAGCGCTCCCGCGGATCGAAACTTTCCTCATCCGTGGCGGGAAGCTCGGAATTCATGACGTACCGCACACTTTCAGGTAACGCGCCCAGAGGGTGCGAAACGCGGCTGTGAAGTCAGTCGGTGAGGCCGCCAGCCAGGCCTCGAGCTCCGCCGGCGAGCACCAGCGGCTGTCGATGATCTCGTGGGGATCGGGCGTGGGCTCCGCATCCGTCACAGCAAGGAAGACCTCGACGAACTCGTGGCCTGTAGCGGCTGAAGCCTCGAGCCGGCTCAAGGAGCGTAGCCGCCCCTTGGCCTCGAGTCCCAGCTCCTCCTCCAGCTCCCGCTCTGCGGCTGCGACATAGGTCTCACCGGCATCCACATGGCCGGCAGCCGAGGTATCCCACAGCCCGGGCTGGCACTCCTTCCACCAGGCGCGACGCTGCACGAACACGCGACCTGCCCGGTCCATTACCAGAATGTGGGCGGCACGATGACGCAAACCCTGCGCGTGGACCTCATCCCGCGGCAGTTGGCGGACGACCTGATCGTTTTCATCGACCACGTCCAGAAGTTCATGGGAAGGCGAACGAGCTTGCATGGCGCGCAAGCCTGAACGGGCAGCGCAACACATGCAAGATGGAACGGGCCGGGTTCGTCTGCGTTACCATCCGGGCATGGAGATTTACCTCGACACGGCAGACGTTGCGGAATGGACAGGTCGACCGGGCTGGCCGCGCATCGCCGGCGCCACCACCAATCCCACCCTGTTGCGGCAGGTGGGCCTGGAAACGCGGCTGGAAGACCTGAAGACGCTGGTTGAGGCAGCCGCCTCGCGCAAGCTGACTTCATTGATGCTCCAACTGCCGAGCCCCCTGGCACGTGAGGCTGTGGCGTGGGCGGATGCGCTGCTCGATACCAGTGCCGGACGCGTATCCCTCACTTTCAAGCTGCCCTGCCAACCCGAATGGGCGCCGGTGGTGACGGTTCTGAAGAAGATTGAGGCCCGGGTACTGCTCACTGCAGTCGCCAATCCTGTGCAGCTGCTATGGGCAAGGGATCAGGGGGCGGACTGGGTCGCGCCTTATCTGGGGCGACTGGAGGCTGCAGGTCGGTCAATCTGGCCTTTGGTGGAAGCCTGCGTGGCGGTTCAGGCTCATGGTGGTCCTGCGCTGCTTGCTGCCAGCATCCGCAACGAGGACATGCTGAACGGACTCATCGCACGGGGCGCAGCGGCCGCCACCCTGAACCCGACCTTGCTCCAGGCGCTGTCCCGCGACGGGTTTACGGAGGCGGCGGTGGCGGGTTTTGAAGAGATGATTGGATCATCCTGACAGACGGGTGAATTACACACCATCCTTCAGGCCGTCACAGGTTGGAGACGCCCAAGCTCAAGTGACGTTCAGCCCCGCCAACTCGTCTGCCGTGGGAAAGTGGCCAGTACTGGCCTTGGAATAAAGCACCTGGCCGTTCTGGCGGATCTCGAAGATGCCGCGGCCGCCTTTAACGAGCTTCACGGTGGCGCCTCTGGCAACGAGCGTATCCCTCGCACGGAGGGCATGCGACTCGTAGCTTCACATTACGCAGTATTCGATTTCTATTTCCATGACCTTGGATCTCCGGTGGATGGACTCGATTTCCCAGTATGCCAATTCCCGGCACCCATGGGTTGCGCAAGAACAGCGGCACTTGTCCCTCAGCGCGCGAGGCCGGGATTGCCGATGAGCACCTGGAGGATGACGATCCCGACGACTGCTGCGGTACCGGCCACGAATTTGGCCGCCTTGGTGACCGCGTTCTCGGGCGTTTCGGGCATCTTGGGTGGCAGCGCCGCCAACGGCGTGCGGGTGATGTCTTCCGCAAGCCGGGCCAGCGCCTCCTCCGGGCGCGCAAGGGTTCTGGGATCGCGCACACTGAACCGCTGGGTGCCCCTCACCTCCCCCATCGGCAGGACTTTCAGTTCAACGACCGCTTCGAGCCGGGAGAGCGCATCGCTGCGTCCACCCATGGCGGGTGTCTCCTGCACCAGTGAGGAATCTCCACCCGCAAGGTGCCGTTCGCGGCCAAAGCCGTGGGCGACAATACGCCCTGCGCTGACAGGCCCTTTTCCAGCGCTGAGCGGAAGCTCGCCTGTGCGTCTTCCGGCATCCCGGCCGGAGCAACGAACACAAGACCCACCGAATCAGGTACTCTGGGTTCCGGCAAGCGTTTCCGTGGCTGGGTGGGTTCCAGCGCAGAGGCGATCTGTGCCACTGTCAATCCGATAAGGCAGGCAAACAGCAAGTACAGGGATTTGCGCATCGTGGGAGACCTCCGCTCCTGAGTCTGACGATGAACCTGGGTCTGTGAGGCCTCGGCAACAACGTGCCGGGCACCACGGCCTCGACTTTGCCAAACAACACTTTGGAGCATACACGACGTGCACAGCAAGGCCGCCCGTTGCCCAAGTCCGATCCGTGCAAATACTTGGACGACGATGAGGTGATCGCGGATTCCACCGGCGGGCGGGCTGATGGTACCAAGAACATGACGGACAGTATTTTGGCGTCAGGGTGCTCCCTAATGCCGTTCAAAATCGAATGAGCGTAGCCGCTGGAGCCGGATAGCCAGCAGGTAAATCTTTGCGCCAAACCGAGCGTAAAGGAGTAGATAATCCTTGAGCAAGTACTCGCGGAGCGCCTCCGTGTCCTTGGTCAGCGACAGTAACTTTACGCGCAGCGATGCCAACGCATTGGTGGTCTCGACGGAGCGAGGTTGCCGGAGCAGGAATGGCCTGTCCATCTCGGGAAAGCGTTCGAGATTGGGAATCACCGTTTCCAGCAGTTCATCAAGCAGACCATCGAAGATCTGCAGTGCCTCGGCGTCGGTCAGGAAGCGCTCTATTTCTTCGAGATTGCGCTCAAAGTGAGCCGTGAATCTTATGGCTGGCTTTTTCGCCACGCGCGACACGGTAGCCGTCAGGCGCAGCGGCGACTCCTGAGAGCATTGATGGCACTGCGGACATGTATTCGTCTTCCGGCAGCAGTCAGTCTGAACCTGGTTCTGAGCAGAACAGCGTCTCAATCGCGCTGAAGCGGCCGTATCCCAGTCGCCTCGATCCTTGCTTGCATGGGCGCTTGAAATAGACCACGATAAGGTGCCTTTTATAGACTGAAATGAAGCTCGCGATGGAACAAGTTCTTGCAACCCGCTCGGTCAGCATCACCGAACTGAAACGCAGCCCGTCGGCCGTGCTCGAACAGGCCGGCGCCGAACCAGTGGCCGTGCTGAATCACAACCGGCCTGCCGCCTATCTGCTATCCCCCGAAGTGTATGAGTCGATGCTGGAACGCCTGAACGCTGATCTGCGCGCGGCGATTCAGGAGGGTATCGACAGCGGGCCGGCCATTTCGGCCGAGGACGTGTTCGCCGAACTTATCGCCCGCTATGAGGAACCGGGGTCGGCAGTCAAACCCGCCACCAAGACCAGCCGCAAACGCTCGACTTGATGGCGCAGGTCACGTTTTCGCCGAAGTCTCGGCAAGACCTCCTCGACATCGGCGACTACATCGCCAAAGACAGTCGTGCCAATGCACGACGGTTCGCTGGAAAGCTGATCGACCAATGCCAACGCATCGGCCGTGCCCCGCTGGGCTATGTCAGCCGCGAGGACTTGTCCCCCGGACTGCGCATGGCGGCCTTAGGCCATTATGTGATTTTCTTCCGCGTACCCGAGGGCACGGTGCGCATCGAGCGCGTGCTGCATGGTGCTCGCAACCTGCCGATGTTGTTTGGTGCCACCACTAAAGCGTCGCCGACTGATTGAACCGTCACAAAGCCCCGTCCAACGCGCTAACGCTGCAAAAAATCAGTGGGCCAGGAGATTTGAGTCGCCCCGGGAATGAACTGCCCCCCTCCCGCCGTGCCGCGGTGAAAAAGTCAGGGGGTTTTGAGACGAAACGGGGTTTGACACGGTTTTTGGTGGTAGGTGGCCATCGGGTCAGTCAGGAGCCCATAGCAAAAAGCCCCACGGGCTGCTTCATGGGGTGGGATGGATTCGCGTGAGCTTGGGCTCACGCTCACCCCTGCGGGGCGCACTCAGTGCGTCCCGATTCACTTCGTGAATCGGTCGAACCGGTGGGTTCGTCCACGCCACCCCGCACCGCAAATTGAAAAGGCCCCGGGTGGGGCCTTGCGGAGGCTGCTTCATGGGGTGGGATGGATTCGTGTGAGCTTGGGCTCACGCTCACCCCTGCGGGGCGCACTTGGTGCGTCCCGATTCACTTCGTGAATCGGTCGAACCGGTGGGTTCGTCCACACCACCCCGCACCGCAAATTGAAAAGGCCCCAGGTGGGGCCTTTTCAATTTGGCGGAGAGGGTGGGATTCGAACCCACGGTCCCCGCGAGGGGACGCCGGTTTTCAAGACCGGTGCAATCAACCGCTCTGCCACCTCTCCGAGGGCCGGGACTTTACCCCAACGGGACCCGCGTTGTAATCCGGGGAGGGGCCGGTATCATGCCCTATGGAACCTCAGGCCCGGCATCATGGTCTGAGCACGCAGACCTTACCTTCTTCCACAGAGGAAATGATTCATGCGCAGCAACATCGCCATCTCCCGCAGCGAAGCTTCGGTACTGGCTTCCAACAAGCTCATTCGCAACACCTACACCCTGCTCTCCATGACCCTGCTTT
>Ga0194123_10004524_pt1 | contig 15660 bp, 10 predicted proteins | sample TA2MahsurfametaG_5_FD_155479 | JGI IMG/M metagenome (GOLD analysis project Ga0194123, IMG submission 155479) | Freshwater microbial communities from Lake Tanganyika, Tanzania - TA2015023 Mahale A surface | ecosystem: Environmental > Aquatic > Freshwater > Lake | place: Tanzania: Lake Tanganyika... | reverse complement strand
AGCGCTGCCGATGGCCGAATTGGTCTTGCCACTGGATCACGATGCGGGTCATGGCGGGGGGAAGGGCAGCTGCGCTCAGCATCAACGCGACGCAGCCAGACCGAGCACTCTCTCCTGCGAACCACGGGCATAGCCGCTCAGGGGGGCAGGCGCTCAGCTGAGCCGCTCCAGCGTCTGCCCGCAACGCCGCCCGATCCGATCCAGCAGCGCGGGTGCGCTCTCAAGCCCAGCGGCTTCAAAGAGGGTGAGGCTGCTCACTGTTTTGGCGGCATCCAGGCCGCTGCCCATGAGGTGCTCCAGGCTTTGCCCGGGCTTGCGGAGCTGCTCGTCGATCACGCTGATCACCGCCTCCAGCCGTCGCCTCAGCAGAGGATCCGCCAGGTAGGTGCGGGCTTCTGAAATGCCCGCAATGCCGTAGCGCTGCGCCATCGCTGAACGACCCAGCCCTGTGAACTGGGGCAACACAAACCAGATCCAGTGGCTGCGTTTGCGGCCGCTGCGCAGTTCGGCCAGGGCGCGGTCGTAGGCGCTGGGGCTGCCGGCGCTCTGGGCGGCGTGGAAACGATCCAGATCAGCTCCGGGGAGTTGCACGCCTCAGATCTCCGTCATTCGCAGGAGCAGGATTGAACTCCAGCAGGTGCCCGGCGAAGGTATCGCCATCACCCACGCCAAGGCCATGCAGATCATCGAGCTGGAACGCGACGACTGGAACTTCCACTGCCCTGCAACAGGGCGCCTGGTGTTCACCGAGGACGGCGAGCCCAACACGCCGGCCCTGCGCGGCAGCTGGTGCCATGAGGTGCCCGAAGAGCCCATGCACCTGGCCGACGAGCTGCAGCCGCTGTGGCAGGCCCACCTCGAAGCCCAGGCGGAAGCTGATGAGGGTGCCGACGTGGTGGGTTTCCTACGCTCAGTGGAGCGGTCGAACTGGGTGGCCTTTGAGATCACCACCTGTGGCATGGCCTGCGGACCGGTGTGGAGCACCACCTGGACGGTGTTGGATCTGAGTGATCCAGACGTAGAGAATTCTTGATCGCCATCCCAAAGCGTTCATTGCAACAGATGCCGACCAATAGGCGTCGCCAATACGTGCTTCAATCTTTCAGGGCAGCCAGAGATTTCTGGACGTACAAAGTGAGTTCTTTTGTATCATTGAAATAGTTCCGAAATGCGCTTCGGAGCTCGTTGGTGTTGCGACCTCTCACGGCCACCGCGAAAGCGCCTACACTTCCCAGTTTTTCCACCTCTTCGGCAGCCGCAAGTGCTTTGGGGTATGAAGAGAAAGACTCGACTTTTGGCTTTTGGTCCTCGCCTACGGAAAGCAATAAGTTCTTACCTGATCTGATTTTTCCCTTAAAAGACGAAAGCTTCCCAAAAGCATCAAGAACTCTTGCGTGAGCCTCTAGGCGGAGAACCTTCGATGCAAGCTCATTATCTGAAAGCTCAGGATGGCACGAGTTCATGCTTTCAAGTTGACGAGCCAAAAGCTCGCTCCAAAGTCCAAACAACATGGCATGGTCAACTTCTCCTTGCCCAAATTTCAACCTATCTTTGAAGATGCGATCACACACTTCTACCCCTGTGGCCCACGCGTGCTGAACCTGAGTTCGATATTGGATTTCGACCTTGAGATTATTCCATGGCGACATCTCACTAATTTTGCTTTCATGACTGTAAACATCATGAATACCCCTGTATCCGCTGGACTTGGGGTGGGCCAAATAGTTGAACTTTTCGTCGCTAACTCGTTTGTGGAGCACTCTCCGGGAATTAAAGCTAGAGCGAATCGCCTCTAGTTCTTCGAGATTGCTGCAAATCACCCTGCAACCAGCGATGTCATGCATGGAAGAAAGATCCATCGCTCTACCCTGGGCAAGCTTGTCAACAATAGTAGGCTTGGTCTTGAGCCTCTGTGTTACGACAACACCGCCTAACCCAAGGCTCTTGATCTTTCTATTAAGACCCTGGACGAAAATACTCAGCACGTAAGCGTGGCTAGCCCTCCAGTTGTGCAGGATCTCAAGATCTTCGGGCTGGGGCGGCGAGGCTTTGGCGAGTCTCTTGCCGCACTTGGCTACTTGTGATCTACTGTATCGAGGCTGCTCCCATCTAACCGCACCTGAGCTCATAGCTCCACTCCCATGCTTGTTCGCAAACCAATGGCCTGTAAGCCTTCTGTTGCGAACATGTTCGGCAACGGCTCTTTATTCATCAAGGCACTTGAACACCGCATCTTCTGAATCGATGTAGTAGACAATTTGGATCTTTGTTGCCAATTCGTCTGGGAGATCGTTAAGGCCTCGGCGCGTCGCAACGGGCATCAGAAGTGTCTTGGCTCGCTTTTCTACAGCCAATTCTGCTATGGCAATGGGGTTGGGGATCATTTCAATGGACCCGCCGAGGTTCAGGGAGCCCACGATGATCGTGCTGCCACGGGTGTGTCGCTCCACAAGTCCGCTGACCAGTGCGACCATCACAGGCAGTCCCAAGCCAGCGCCGCTGCGATCGTTATCCATGGCACGAAGCTGAAGCGAGAACTCATGGCCGCGGGGGTCGCGATCGCCCACGAGCCCCTTGGCGCGGGCATAGAGGTTTTGCTCGCCCACTCTGGTGCTCTCGCGGAATGCAGGGGGCACAGGTTGGTTAAGGATCTTGACACCACTGCCAGGGCCAATGGCCACTTCGATTCGGTAGAGGCTGGGTCCTGTCTCGCCGCTGCCGGGGCTTATGGCCCACACCTGACCAGGTGGCAGGGGATCGCTATCAATGGCGTCGTCGCTGTGGAGCTCAGGTGTGGCCACGAACTTCTCGACGCCATCAAGGCCGAGGGTGTAGCTGAAGTGGGTGTTGCGGAACTCGCTCTTGTGGCAGCGTTTCTGCTGCTCCTTTACCCGCCGACGTGATTCCAGTGCCAGGCGCACAATCCATTCGAGATCCTCGTCGGGGATCTCCATTTCGGGATCGGGGAATAGCAGCTTGATCAGTGCGCTTACAGTCTTGTTGACAGCTTCAATGTCACGGCCTAGGAGTGCGCCACCAAGGTGGATGCGATTCTGCATGGCCGATAGGCGACTGCCATCACGCAGGCGGCTCCAGCATTCGCTGAGGAAGTCGCTCACCAATCCGAAGTGGCTGGTGAGGTGCTCGTTGGGGTTGAGTTTGGGGAAATCCCAGCCCGGGGCGTAGGCGTGGATGCGGTCATGGAAGGCCGTGTCGTTGCGCATCTCCTTAGGCAGCGAGCTGAGTAGATGGCCGATGCGCTGCTGTTGCTCGACGTCGACGTTGTCGACGAAGTTTCCAACCATGACTACTCCACCCTCAGCGCGGATGCTCTCCTTGCCGCGACTGAACTCACCGGAGGCCATGTAGCCCTTAAGGATGTTGACGCCATCCTTCTGATCGAACGAGACGCCGGCCACCTCGTCGAAGCAGACCACGTCGTATTGGCAGACCAGACCGCGCTGACCGCTGCCATTGTTGACGAACATCTTGGCAACGGTGGCCCTGCCCCCTGAGACCAAGTGGGAGTAAGGGGAGATCTGCTGAAAGAGGTGGCTCTTGCCTGTGCCGCGGGGCCCCAGCTCCACCAGGTTGTAATTGCGCTCCACGAAGGGAGCCATGCGGAGCAGCACCACCATTTTGGCCCGCTCATCGAGGGATGTTGGTTCAATGCCGATCGAGCGGATCAGGAAGTCGCGCCACTCCTCAGTGGTGAAGGCAGCCCTGCCTTTGGCAAGGATCCCCAGCACGTTGGGGTTGGACATTTGGATCGGGCGCAGCCCGGCGATGCGGAATGGCCGGCCGTTGCGCTCCTGGGCGATCACCGGGTCGTACTCGAGTGACACCTCGGCGTAGAAGCCATCGGTGAGCATGCGCTCATTGGCGCGCACCAGCTCGTCATCGATCTGGGCATCCTTGATGGTGAGGCTGGGAATTTCTGCGGAATAGGAGTCGCTGCGGGTATCGAGTTTGGCACGCACGATGTCGATGATCTTGACGCTGCCTTGATCCCTGGCCCGTGCCATGAACAATTGCTCCTCGCCGGTGCGCACTGTGCGCCCCTGGAGCTGCTTTTCCACGATCTGCAGGCCTTCTTCGATCTCGGTGGGATCCGTGCTGGCGCAATAGCGGCCGAGCAGAAACTCCACCACGTAGGTGGGAACGGGATACGCGTTCTTGTACTTGCGCACCAAGTCCTTGCGGACCAGGAAGCCATCGAAGGCTCTGGCGCCGATCTGGTCGAGCTGATCGAGCTCACTGGTCGATCCGATGTCGGCGTTGGTCATGGGGTTTCTCCTCCGATCACGGTGCGGCGCTGGGCGATCACGCGGCCGTCAGCGCTCAACAGCACTGCGACCACCTCCGCTCCCTCCAGCTCGTCATTTTCCACCAGCAAGCGGGCTCCTCCATCGTCGATCGGCTTGGGTGTGGTGGCCACCGAAGGCCCGCCTGGGCTACCGCTACGCAAGTCGGCCTTGATGCCGGGCCCCGCACCGCTCACCTCCAGATTGCAGCGGAGGCCCTTCCAGCTGATCTCGGTAATGGCCGCCGCAGGGGTGCTGCTTGCGCCGCCAGAGACCACCAACACAGGGGTGAGGCACTCCTGCAGGCTGATGCCGCCGTGGGCATAGGAGTAGCTGCCGCCTGTGTTGAAGCAGGCCGCACCGTTGGGGGTGGCGAACTGCTCGCTGGGGTTCCAGCTCCAGGCGGCGGTGGGAACGGGCACCTGGGATTCACCCTTGATGGCCGCGCAGCGAGCCCACTTGCTGGCGGTGAGATGCTTGGGCAGCTCCGCGGCGGGCAGCCCATCGGGGCAGAACAGCCAGCCGTGGTCGGTGACGACCTTCACGGAGCGCCAACCGGCATCGAGGAGCTTCTGGATGCGGTGCGCCAGCCGCTCGATCTCGTCCTGAATCACCCGCGGCAGGTCGTTCTGGAGTTGATGACCGCGGTGATCGAGGTCGCCGATCTCCAGCCAGCCGCGCGCCTCGGGGCCAGCGGGGATATTGAGCTCATCGTCGCCGAGGACGGAATAGCCCTGGGCGACGAGCGCTTTGCGGAGCTCGGCGGCACTGGTTGGCTTGCCGGAATGGAAGCCGGGTGCGAAGTCTTCCGGTAGGGCTTGCCCCTGAATCTCGCTGATGAGGGGGGTGATGGAGGGCTTGGCTGTGGCGGTGACGGTGGGCAACCCCGCCCAGCGGGTGGTGAGGTTGCCCGAGATGCCCATTGCTTCCAACTCCTTCTGGAGCTGCCGGGCCACGTCGTAGCGGAGGCCATCGGCAAACAGAAGAACCTCACCCGGGTCAGCGCTGATGGCACCTTGCTCTGCAGGACTCGGCAGGCCAACGCTGGTGACGGCCTTTTGGAAGCAGCTGGCTGTCTCGTCGAGCCAGGGGCGTAGCAGTGCTGCCACGGTTTTGCGTACCAGGTCTTCCTGCGCAGTCCCGGCCATCGCCAGGGCCCGCCAAGCGCTGAGGTCGGCTTCCCAGCCATCGGTTGTGTAGGGATCGATGAAGTCTTCTGGTGTGCCCCCTACAAGGAGCTGATCGGCGCGTTGGGCCAATAGGCCAAGGGGTTCGAGCAGCAGGGCCATGGGCGAGAGCCCGAGCCGAGCCCAGATCCACTCGCGACGCTCGCGATGCTGGGTTTCCAGATCGCGGACACAGCGGCAGGCCTCGGCGTGGGGTTTTGCTGCCAGACCCTGCAACACAGAGATCACCTGGTCTTCGCAGGCGGCGTTGTGGGAGGGCCAGCGGGAGAGGTCTTGGGCGCCGACGGCCAAACCCATCTGCTCGGGCTCGACCCGGCGCAGCAGCTCAGGGATGCCCGGGAAGGCGTTGGGGTTGTCGGCAAAGCGCTGCCAGACTTTGCCCCAACCGACCTTCCCCTTGGTGAGCCGTTCGGCGGCCGAAAGCTCCCCGTCTTTGGCTGGATCAAACTTGAGTTCCTTCTTCCAGATGGCGATGAGCGCGCTCCAGCGTTCGCCTGTGCAGCGCAACTGGAAGGCCTGGGGATCGGCCATCCACTGGAGTAGGTCGCGGATGGGATCGTCGGCCAGCAGGGCATCGAAGTCTTCTGCCTCCAGCCGCTTGCCGCGCAGTTGGTCGAGGGGAACGGATGCCAGCTCGGTGAGAGCACGGCTGAGGGCTGCCTTGGTGGCCTGATCTCCAGCTAGATCGAGATTCAGGGCATCAGCAGAGCTGAGGAAGGCAGCCAGGGTCCAGTCGCGCCCATTGCGCTGCAGCCAGAGGCTGCCGCGAAACATCAGCTCGATCAGGGGCTCCAGAGCCCAGGGACACCCATCACCGGCGCGCAGGTCTTGCCTGCTGACGCCGGGGAGGTAGATCACGGGCACCTTTCCGGAGGCGGCCTCAGCGGCAGGCAAGCTGCGATCCACAATGCAGCGCAGCCACAGCGCTGGGCCCTGCTGATGCTCAGGGTCGTAGTCGCCCAGGCACAGCAACTCCGGCAGCTGCTGGCGCAGCAAGGGAATCAGCGGCTTCCACTCACTGCGAGGATCAGACCAAAGGATGGCGACGGGTGGCTCTTCTGCATCGCCATGCACCTTGCAGCCACGCAGCATCTGGATCAGGGCATCGAGCGGGGTGCGGGCCGGCATGGATCAAGCCTCTCCCCGATGTCGGGCCCTGGCGGCTTCCTTGGCTGCACGGGTGTAGTGCAGGTCGGTCCAGCGATTGCCGTCGAAACTCGGGCCGGCAACTGGAGCGCCTGGGATAGGAGCACCGAAATCAGCCATCAGCGTGTGATCATTTTCATCCCAGCCATAGAACCAGGGGAACTCCTCTCTTGATTGCATTGGCTCCTTGCCTCTATCTTTGCTCCACTTGATCGCGCCCGGCTTAGAACGAAGAATGCCGGCACCTTTTTTCCCCCCCGACCGAAGTTGTGCGTTGACAAATGGACGTATGTTGACGCGAACACCATCATTGATATCGGGATCCCAGCCGATCGGCTGTGCATGCAAAGGCTTCCAGCGCACAAAGATGTCATACGGGGGCTCACCTTCAAGAATATTCTTGAGTTGAATCTGTAGATCAAGAGCGGCTGCAAGGCGAGCATCGGCACCGTTGACTCCCTCGGCTTGATCAAGCTTTTGGCGGTCAATCCAATCGCCTAGATAGGTAAAAGCAAGCTGTTCGAGAGTCTTTCGGCCTTGGCCATCAGGAGCCGACAATTTATGATAGTTAACCAAAGCGCCAAAGCCGTTTGAGTTGCCGTCCCAAATATGCCAAATAAAGGGGCAACTTTGAAAGATTTTGCAGTGCTCGAGAAAGAAAGCGTTCCGAAGCCACTCTTCAAGATTTGCAGCTGCGCCTCTGGCATCATTCACTACTGCTGTCTCTAGCAAGAGCTCCCGCTCCTTGCCGCTTATCCATTCTTCACCATAAGCTAATGCTAGAAGCATTCTCAATCTATCGGCCGCAGCTGATTCACCTCGGATCGGAGAAAGGCACACAATGCCATCTTTGTCCTCCAAGGCTTGGATGTCATCAGCTTCAATTGGTGGGCAGCCTGGGAGGCTGGAGCCCGTCTGACGTGGCCACCTGTAACCGAGCATTCTTGCTACAGCAACATGCAGAGGCTGCTTTGAACCATTTGGATGGCCATTAAACAGCCACTGTGTAGCGTCAGAAGAGAATGGTATCGGCAGTCCATCCGGATATTTCTCACTGGCAACTCGTTGCCAGTGACTTAGATCGAATGGCACTTTGACAAGTGTGGCATTGGCAACTTGTGTTTTCTGGTTAATCTTGCGCACATCCTTCGCAAATGAAGGCGATGAGCAATAGCACCAAATTGCAAGAAGGTCTTTTTCATTGTGAGGCATTATTGCCGCAATACTATTGTCAAATGGCGTTCCTAGATACATCGTGGCCGGTAAAGTCCCCATCCAGCCGCATGCGATACCTCGGCGTCCCCAGGCAGCCCGCCCAGAGAGGTAGCCAACAGATCTTCCTTCGGAAGCGTAGCGGTCAGCTTCTAAGGCCATAAGACTGTTGCGATCTCTGCGCCCACTAACAAAGTGCATCCCTCCAAACATCTCCCCTTGCTTGGGCGTGCTTTGGTGAAGTACCCAGTCAGCGCCGCATTCAGGTAGCTCATAGAACATCAGTCTAAAACGTTCTACATCAACAGTGGAAGCGCCTTGAAGGGAGTCTGCGAATCTCGAAAGAAGAGGAAGGCTAGAGGCTTCTTCAAATACGATTGCAGCATCTGGATTGCTTTTCTGGCGGCATTGGCTGACAAGACTAATGCTGGACTGCCTCAAAAGACTTGCCTTAGAAAATGGCGTCATTGCATCTGAGACGTCTATCCCTGCAAGCAAAGACTGAGTAGTTGGTCTTTGCCTTGTAAAGCCGTGCATAGCGACTCCAAAGTCATACATCGGAGTCTGAAAAGCCCTCGGCCCCATCTTGCAGGCGAAGTTCCAGGTTGCTTCGTCCAGAATCTTCTCCCTGGTATCTTTAAATGTCTTCAAAAATAGCCAGTTTTGAGGGACCAGTAGGGCGGCGGAGCAGCCGTCAGCGCAAAGGGCTATAGTTCTCTCAATAAAGCAGGTGGCCAACTCCGTCATGGCTTCTGGATGATATCTCTCGCAGTAGTCTTTAAGTATTTGACTTTGCTTGCGACGACCCAAATACGGAACATTGGTGGCAACAAGTGTGAAGTCGCTGGCGAGAATTGCGGCTGCTTCCGTGATTCCATGTGCTGTAACCGCAAGCTCCGTATCCGCAACATCTTTAGTGCTCAAGGCCAGGGCTTGTTCAAGTAAAGTCCGAAGCTCGGCAAAGTCGGAGGTAAGCAAATCACTTTCGGTTCTGGTTGGGTCTATCAAGCTGCCAAGCAGAGCTGCCTGTTGAAAGAGTGCATAGAGTCTCCTCATGCCATTGCAAGCCCGCTCATTGTCGCCAGCTAGCGCGATCCACTCAGATGCGCTGGAGTGGGGTGCAAGTCCGGAGCAAGCTAGATTCATTGATGGCAGCTTGCGGTGACTCACCCTCCGCCACGCAGCAAGTGCAAGGTTAAATGCTGCAATCTGCGTGCAACGCGGGTCGATCTCCAGGCCAAATATGTTGTCTAGGATGACACCCGAGACCGCAGACACTTCATTCAGGCCTTCTTCTGCCATGCGTAAGGCCACCATCCGCTCGAACATCGCCACGACGAAATGGCCGCTCCCCATGCAGGGGTCCAGACACTTGACCTCAGCTGCATTTTTTGGCCAGCCTTCGAAAGTGCCGGCAGCAGGAGACCATTGGCCTTGTTCCGTTTGGATGAAACGCAGATACGACCATGGGCAGCCGGGCAGGGAGACGGCCTCGCGAAGCTCCTCCTCGCTTTGGGCTGATGCAGCCAGCTGGGGATTAGCTGCAAGTACTTTGCCTGCGTGCCATGCGCCGAGGGTGTTGTCAAGCAAGAAGTCCACCATGTAGTCCTCGGTGAACAGCTGCGTCACAGGGGAAAGTTCATCAGCGCCGACCTTGAGGCCTGATTTCACTTGCTCGTTAACATCGGCTTTGCGCTTGGTCTGCCAAAACTGGTAAGACCAACCCAGGCTGTCGCTAGCGGTGAACACCTCCACTTCCAGGCCTGTCAGCAACCCCTCGAGTTGCTGACGGATCTCCAGGGGCAGCCTCAGGGTCAACACAGGGTCTTCCACCCGGAAGATCTGTGGGAGCATCGCCTGAGCAAACTGGGCTGCCATCCCCCATAGATCGGTTCCTTCCTCAGCAGCTAGTTCTTCGCATTCGTCAAGGCTGACCGCCACGCCAGATGTGGGCTCGATCAATAGCTGGTTCTCCGCCAGGAAGCGTGCAAACAGCATCCGGTGCCAATGCTCGTATGCCATCTCACCTGTCACCCGTTCGATGCTCTGCGTGCCTTTCTGGGGATCCCGTTGATCCCCCAGCTGGCGGCCATGGGCACGTAGCCGGTTACGCAGCTTGCGATCTTCTTCACTCATCGAGGCGAACGGCTCGCCGGAGTCCACGGCCAGAGCAGTGAGCGCATCCCGCGCCCCGCGTTCGGCAAGGTCACGGGCCTTCACCACGGTGGTTTCGAGCGTCTTGCGCAGATCAGAAGAGAGGACAGACATGAGTGATCAGTTGATCTGAATGGGTCCGGTTTGCAGGGCAGCGATGAGTTTCTGGCGTTCGGTAGCCCACCAGGCATCAAGCGCGGATTGGTCTTTCAGCACCCCACTGCTGAGCTTCAAGGGCTGGGTGGTGGGTACCAGTGCCTTGGCGACTTCAGTGCGAGCTTTGGCGAAACGCGTTGTGATGCTCTCGGCCAGCTCTTGCCTGCTGGTGATCGAGCGCTGCTGGAGCGTCTCCAGCAACTTGGCTCGCTCCACGGGCTGCGCAGCCGGACGAGCTACCGGCAGTTGCAAGCTTTGGCTGATACGGCTGCGTTCGTTTTCGGGAAGCTCCTTCCATTCCGCCGTGGCCTGCAGCTGTTCAAGCTCAGTGGCCACAACCTGCTCGACCTGTTGGTCGGCTTCCTCCACAGCCGCCGTGAGGGCCTGCTCCATTTTCTGCAGCAATGGCGCCACAAAGTCAGTGGCTGGATCCAGCAACGAGCGTTCTGCTCGGATCGCTTCAACCTGGGGGCTGAGTTCCTGGTGGATTGGCAGTGCCTGAGCCTGCTGCATCAGAGCAACCAGAGTGCCCCAACTCGATTCACGTTTCTGTTTGAGATCCGCGAGGCTGCAGGCACGGTCCCACAGATCCTGTAGGTCTTCCTTGGCATCGAGGATGGCCTTGAGCTGCTCTGGACCACTCTTGCTGCGCAGATCCTCAAGAACAGTTGCGCTCAAGGGCGGAGGGAGTGGAGCCTCACCTCCGGACTGAAGCACTTTGTTTTCGACGGCATCGAGAAACTCAACGGCCTTCGCTTCTTCTTGACCCGATAGAGCATTGATTCCAGCGATGCCAAACACACCGCGTACAGCGATCTTGTCGCGACCACTGAGCCGTACATCCTGCAAGAAGAAACGCGCTTTGCCAATGTTCTGCTGGTCCAGTTGTCCGGCAGAAACCACGTTGTTCTGGCTGTCCTTGACGCTGAGAGTTCCATCCCGATGCAGGGCCATGAGCACAGCATCGATGGCATCTTGCGGCCAGCCATACGGTGCAAGGCGCAGGGCACTGCGAATGGTGTTGCCGTCGCTGCCAGCGCCGATCAGTTTGACCACCTCGCGTGCCACCGCATGATCGGCGTTGGCGCCCTGGTGGCCAACGGCAGTGAGCGGCGCATCGCTCCCTTCCTTGGCGCGCTTAACGGCCGTCCCCCAGCCGCTGTGATCAGCTTTGCTGAATTCGGGAAACAGTCTCGCCAGGGATGCCTCTGAAGCTGCAGCCTGCAACTTCTCGCCGAGCTTGGTGCCATATTCCTCAATGCCGCCACCTTTGAGCACCACGGCATTGGCGATCACTTCTCCAATCAGATCGTGGCAGTCTTCTTCGGCTTTTGTCTGGCGGCCCAGCATCGCTTGGCGAGCTTCAATGCCCTCTGGCGTTGACGGTGTGCCGTAGTGAACTAGAACTCTTTCAGCTGCCTTCGCATCGATGATTCGGCTGCGGAGCTCATCGGCACTTTGCCGCGGCAGAAAGACAAACAGCATCGGGTCGTCAGACCCTGCAGCCCGAGCGGCATCTCGCACTTCCTTGTCGCTGCAGCCCCAACCATCGCGAACCCAGATCAGCACCTGTTCCTTGGATGCGGCAGGTTGCTCGGTCGATTGGCAGAGGGCGATCGGACGCTTGATCCTTGGTTGCCCATGGATCAGCTGCAGAGCTTTAACCTCCTGCTGCACGGCCTCTGCAAGGAGTTGCTCGCGGCGGGTCGAGACCTCATTCGCGTCATTGCGAACGGCCTGTCTCTTCTCTTCGAACAGGCGTTGCCATTGCGCACCTTCAGTGGTCTGCAGGCGGTACTCCTCAAGGCCTTGCTTATCGCCCACCTTCATCAAGGTGCCGTCCTCAGCCATGGCTTCGAGGAGATCGGCGATCCGGGCTCGCAGCGGTCCGCTGTCCTTGCGCAGATCGGGCACCATCAAGTCGGCCAGGGTGCGGGCTGTTGCTCGAATGCCTTTGTCTGCACCCTGTTCTCGGGGCAACCGGCTGATCAGAAAAGCCAGTCCGCAAAGACTCTGCTTGAGCTTGCCTTCCTCAGTGCCATCGGCAAGACCGGTGATGCGGTTGTTGAGCTCGTTCAGCAGCACCCCCGAATTCACCAGGTCGGGCCCCATGGCCTGAAACAGCACGTCGCCAGTGATCACCCGGCCAATGTCTTCCTCGGCGATCTCGCGTACGGCATCAAAAATGATTCGCAGCTGTGAACGCAGCTGGCTGTTGGTTCCAGCTACATCAACGCTGCGGAAGCACTCTTCCCAGAAGCGCCGGCGCGTGGGCAGCAGCGGGTAATCAGCCACCGCCACCTGGCGGTCTTCGCTGCGCTCTTTGATCAGGCTGCTCTCCAGTTGCTTGGAGACTTCCCCTGCGTTGGCATCCAGCACCTGCTGCACAGCAGAGCGCGCATCGGCTCGCTTTTGCAGAATCACCTTGCGGATCACAGACTCAACATCTGTGTCTGATAGCTGAACGTTGATGCGGAAGCGGCCTTTCAGGTATTGGAGCTGGGGCGTTTCTGAAGACAAGGCGGACTGGCCTGATGCCACCAAGAGCACACGGCTATCCATCTCTGTCTGCAAGGCTTCCGCCAATTCGACAAAGGCGCTCGCTCGATCCAACGAGTCAGCAATGTATTGCTGCACTTCATCAAGAACCAGCATGGTATGCGGAAGCTCGCCATCGTCAGGCGCCAGCGCTTTGCGCGCCATGTCCACAAATTCAGCCGTCGTGATGTCTCCGTCACGATCCGGGAACTGGCGGCCAATCAGATCAATGGCCTCGGTGACGCCGGCCGCGAGGCTCGGGTCTTGCTCTAGTACGGCACCCGCAATTACAGGGCTGACGTAGAGGTGATCTAGCTCTTCCAGCCAGGGCGTACCCTCGGCCTCTACTGATGCGCGCACTGCGGCCAGGTGTCCGCGTTTCTGCAGCCACAGACAGAAGCGCGCTTGGGGAACCTTCTCGGGTAAGCCCACTGTCCGCAACAGAATGGCCAGGACAGTGGCGCGTACGGCATCCCTGTCGCCAGATGGCATGGCACCACTGGCGGCAAGCAAGGGTTTATGACTGCGGGATGCCAGGGTGTCGAGCTCGCGGAACTGGGCCTTGACGCCTTCCGGGAGTTCCAGAACCAGATCGCGTGCCTTCACCCCAGGGCTCACCTCGGTATTGGCCCAAAGGTGACCGAGCATCTTCTGCAGGTGCGACTTGCCGCTCCCAAAGAAGCCAGACACCCAGGCGGCGTTCTGGCGGGCCTGCCCCTGCTGGCTGAGATAACTCTGAAGGATGATATCCATCGCCCGGCCGTACTGGCCGTCGCAGACGAATGTGGTGAGCTCTGCTTCTAGCTCCTTGCGTGCATTTTCATCATCAAGTGTGGTAATGCGCGCCTGGCCGTTGTTGGCCAGTGGGCTTGTGCGTGGATCGCGCTGCAGGGTTTGGAAGATCTGTTGGTTCATGCCACCGCTCCTGTGGGATGACGGGTGATGCCCACCGCCATGTAGTTCCAGCCGTCTCGAGCATCGAGCAACCGGTAATTGTTTCCGTCTTTCTGGCCTGGGAAGAGAACAACGAGCCGCCCCCGGATCTCTCGCTCCACAGCCTTGATGACATCAGAGAGCCTGAGGAATCCGAACAGGCTGCCTGCGCCTAGCAGGGCCACGACATCGTTTTCCGTGGATGTACTGAGCTTCTCAATAATCCGATCTGCTACGAACTTGAGAAATGCCTTATCGAGCTGGAGCCTGATCTTCTCGGGACTATGGAAGTAGGACTCCATGTACCGCATGTTGCCCATCCACTCAGCGAAGGCCGTGGTGATGTCGATCAGATCCCATCCATGGCCAGCGGCTTTGGTGGCCTGTTCGAACTCCAGCAACTTCGCCCGCAGATGGCGTTCCTGATCCTTCTCGTACACGAGCATCACGACCCTGTTGGCCGACGGCAGGCCTTGCTGCCAAGGCACCCTGATGTGATTGGCGTATTGAATCGCCAGTTCATCGATTCGGCTCATGGCTCTTCCCCTCCGTGCAGAGGATCCAGGCCGCTGGGATCGATCGACACCACCCCTCCGCCATGTGACAGCTTGAGCAAGCCAAGCCTTTTGGATTGTTCTGCCAGTTCCAACAGGCTTGAGCTGGAACTGTCGAGCGCCGAGGCCCAGGGGGTGTTGAGCAGACCCTTGCCGCGCTTGCCAGTCGCGTACCCCAGCCACAACGCCAAAGACAGTGCCACCGGATGGGGCTTCAGTGGCTGACGCAGTTTCTTGGTCTTTCCGTTGAGATGGCCGCTCTGCGTCCAGCTGCTGGCGGTGTTGCGTGCCACCGCATCGAGCACCTTGGGGCCGAGCCGGTTGTGGCTGAAGCCCTGAACCGCCGCCACCATCTCGGAGCGCTGCAGTTGTTCCCCCTGGGTCATCCCCATCACCTTCGCTGTGGTGGCCATCAGCAGCGGGTCACGGGCCAGGCCGTTGAGCAGGGCTAGCTGAGGGCGCGCGGCCGGATCCACCGCCCAGAGCCGTCGCAGCACCCTGAACAGGGGTTTGCTGGGATCGAGGCCATGCAGGGCCGTCAGCCGAGAGGCGGTCTCTTTGCGGGTGGAGAGGGTGCGCTTGCCTAGAACGTTCTCCTCGACGATCGCGACGCGGTAGGCCTTGGCTGGAGCGTCAGCCGGGACCGCTTCCAGCAGGGTTTCCAGTTCCTGCAGCATCAGGGTTTTGCTGGTGTGCGGGCCGCTGTCGGCCACCCGGAATCCCAGCGCCGCCAGATCAGGCTTGGCGTCTGCGGCCGTCGGGGGCTTGGGGCTGGCGCGGCGGGCGGGCATGCAGGAAAGGGGCTGGACTGCCCTGGGAGGGGCCTGGTGGAGGCCGCACCGCGAGTTGGTGCGCATGCAGCTCAGCAGCGTTCTTGACCCAGTCTGCCTGTTGTGAATCCCTGGTGCCGCCCGGCTTTAAAGGGTGTTTGGATGCGATCTGCACTATGCGCTGAGCGCATGAATCTGATGTGCGGCCAATAGTCGAAGGCCGCTTGTCAATCCAGCTCCTGTACAGCAACCATCCAGACCCGCTTCAAGGGGAGTGCAAGACGCATCTCCTCTGGGAGCTTGTCGTAGTGGGCGAAGAGCTTCTCCAGAAGCTCCTTCCTGCTCCAGAGGCGCACGCGAAAGAAGTCGCGCGCCAGCTCCTTCTGCACGTTGCTCTTGAACCCTGCCCAACTCACGAACAGGCAGGTTTCGGCATTGAACTTCTGGCCTGCACCGATCAGTTTGTCGACCATCGGCCGATCAGCAGGTGTGTCGCCCGACTTCACCTCAACGCAGATCGACGGTGCCCCGAAGCCCAGTTCACCGCCTGCCGCAAGGATGTCGGCCCCGCCATCGGCTCCTTCAGGGCTGCGGTAGGTGGTGTAGCCCTCAGCCTGCAGGATCGCCTCCACCAGCTCGGCCAAGCCATGCCCTTTGAAGCGCGCCTAGATTAACCGCACGATGCGATCGGCAGCGAGCTCTTCCA
>Ga0194123_10004517_pt1 | contig 15675 bp, 12 predicted proteins | sample TA2MahsurfametaG_5_FD_155479 | JGI IMG/M metagenome (GOLD analysis project Ga0194123, IMG submission 155479) | Freshwater microbial communities from Lake Tanganyika, Tanzania - TA2015023 Mahale A surface | ecosystem: Environmental > Aquatic > Freshwater > Lake | place: Tanzania: Lake Tanganyika... | reverse complement strand
CCCCTCGGATCGCTGCCGGCCCCTTCACCGGACCCTAAACGAAGGAATCCATTTTTAAACCCTCCAAATCTCCTTTTATCAACGACTTACGGCTTCATTTCTTTCCTTGCCGAAACTGGCACGGAACCAGCCAAAGAGTCGGGCCCGTCTTCTTGACGATTGTTTTACAAAAATACCTCACTTTCGGGCTTCCAAAGAGCCTGTGAACAACCTTTCTCAACCCTCCCCCTTTCCCATGTCCTCTTCCGTCAGCCACCTCTCCCTTTGGGAGACCGCCAAAAGCGAACTTCGTAACACGCTTCCGCGCGCCGACTTCGAAACCTGGATCTGTTCCCTGCAGCCGCTCAGCATCCTCGATGGCAAAGTGCTCGTCTTGGAAGCTCCGTCCGTCCTCACCGAGGCCTGGGTGAACAGCAACTACGCCGAGATGCTCCGTCGCCAGCTCACGCTGGTCGCCGGTCGCAACATGGATTTCCGTCTCACCGCTTCCGTCGACGCCGCCCGTGAGGTCGCCCCGGCGCCGGCCCCGGTCGCCCGCGCCTCTCGTCAGGCCGCCGCTTCGCCCGCTCCGGCGATCAAGGCCACCAACACCTTCGAGAACTTCATCGTCGGTCCGGAGAACGAGATGGCCCATGGCGCCTCGCTCGCCGTCGCCAAGGAGCCCGGCCACTACTACAACCCGCTCTTCATCCACGGCCCGACCGGCCTCGGCAAGACCCACCTGATGCACGCCATCGCGCACTCGGTCTACGCCGCCAACCCCCAGGCCCGCATCGCCTACATCTCCTCCGAGACCTTCACGAACGACTTCATCCAGGCGCTCCAGGCCGGCAACGTCGCCGCCTTCCGCCGCCGTTATCGCGAGCTCGACCTGCTGCTCATCGACGACATCCACTTCCTCGCCGGCAAGGAGTCCACGCAGGACGAGTTCTTCCACACCTTCAACGAGCTGCATAACAACCACAAGCAGGTGGTGCTGACCAGCGACCGTCCGGCCTCCGAGATCGCCAAGCTCCAGGAACGCCTCGTCTCCCGCTTCCAGTGGGGGATGGTCTGCTCCATCCAGGCCCCCGGCCTCGAGACCCGCATCGCCATCCTGCGCAAGAAAGCCGCCGCCCGCGGCCTCGAACTGCAGCCGGAGATCGCCGAGTTCATCGCCTCCCGTATCGCCCGCAACGTCCGCAACCTCGAAGGCGCCGTCACCCGCATCGTCGGCCTGGTGGGCATGACCCGCAAGCCCCTCGAGCTCGCCCAGGTCGAGAAGCTCCTCCACGACATCCTCGTCGAGGAGGCCAGCCACACGCTCACGGCCGAGGTCATCCAGCGCAAGGTCGCCGAGCACTACCGCATCCAGATGTCCGACATGACGTCCAAGCGCCGGATGCAGAACATCGCTTTCCCCCGTCAGGTCGCCATGTATCTCGCCACCCAGCTCACCGGCATGTCCCTCGTGTCGATCGGCCAGGCTTTCGGCGGCCGCGACCACGGCACGGTCATCCACGCCCGCAAGACGGTCGTGAACCAGATGGAAGTGGACGCGAACGTGCGCCGCACGGTCGAGTATCTCCGCGCCCAGCTGTCGATGAACCGCTGATTTTCAGTGCTTAGTGATGCAAAATGGGCCCGACGTGTGTCGGGCCCTTCCTTTTGACCGACCGACCGGACCTCAGAGCATCTTGATCGTCAGCGGGAAGCGGTAGATCTTCCCCTCGGTGGCCTTCACGAGCCCGATGAGGGTGAGGACGAAGGCGGCGACGCCGAGGACGATGAGGAGCGGGATCCCGATGAGGATGAAGCACAGGGGGATGCAGGCGATGCTGTAGATCACGAAGCTGATCTGGAAGTTCAGCAGCTCCCGGCCTTGGACGTTGATGAAGGCGCTTTCGTCCTTCTTGACCAGCCAGACGATGAGCGGGCCGAGCAGGCTGAAGCCGACGAGGCTCAGTACGTGCATGATCAGGGCCAGGTTCTTCTCGTCCTGGGTCGGGACGGGGTCGGCGGGCAGGGCAGGGGGTTCCATGCGGAGGGTATCGCCGAAAGCCCGGCCGAGGGCGAGCGTTTCCCGAGCATGGTCTTGCTACTTGGAGGCTTTCGACCTTCATCAAGACGTTCCTTCCTAGTCTTTCCCAGGGGAGTCCGTGACCGGACTGAGATGAGGCCTGGCCTCGAACCCTCGTACCTGATGCGCCTCGGCGCCGTAGGAAGCGGATCGTGCAGCCCAAACCATCCCCGTTTCCGCGAACTTCTCAGGTCCGCGCGGACAGCCTATGCCTCCGGCCCTCCCATTCCTCCTTTCATCCATTTTATCCATGGTCTCCGACAACAAGCCCACCTCCTTCCCGAACTCGACGCGCGTCTACGTGCCGGGCTCGCGCCCCGACCTCCTCGTGCCGATGCGCGAGGTGAAGCTGGCCGACACCTCCCGTCCCGACGGCACGAAGTCCCCGAACGAGCCGGTTCGCATCTACGATACCTCCGGCCCGTGGGGTGATCCCGCCTTCCATGGCGACGTCGAGAAGGGGCTGCCGGCCATCCGCCAGGCCTGGATCCTCGAGCGCGGCGACGTCGAGGCCGTGCCGGGCCGCGAACTGAAGCCCGAGGACGACGGTTACCTGTCTTGGAAGCATGCCGAGACCGCCCAGCGCGCGACCTCCCGCAACCGCCTCGTCCAGTTCGACCGTGCCGGTCGCAAGGTCTACAAGGGCAAGTCCGGCCAGCGCCCGACCCAGCTGGCCTACGCCAAGCAGGGCATCATCACCCCGGAAATGGAATACATCGCCATCCGCGAGAACCTGCGTCTCGCCGCCGCCCAGGCCGAATCCGCCCGCCGCCATGACCTCGCCTTCCAGCACAAGGGCGAGTCCTTCGGCGCCGCCATCCCCAAGGTGATCACGCCGGAGTTCGTCCGCTCCGAGGTCGCCCGCGGCCGCGCCATCATCCCCGCCAACATCAACCACCCCGAACTGGAGCCGATGATCATCGGCCGCAATTTCCTGGTGAAGATCAACACCAACATCGGTAACTCGGCCGTCGCCTCGTCCATCGAGGAGGAGGTCGAGAAGATGCGCTGGTCCATCAAGTGGGGCGGCGACACCCTCATGGACCTCTCCACGGGCAAGAACATCCACCAGACCCGCGAGTGGATCCTCCGCAACTGCCCCGTCCCGGTCGGCACCGTGCCGATCTACCAGGCCCTCGAGAAGGTCAACGGCCGCGCCGAGGACCTCACGTGGGAGATCTTCCGCGACACCCTCATCGAGCAGGCCGAGCAGGGCGTCGACTACTTCACCATCCACGCCGGGGTCCGCCTCGCCTATATCCCGCTCACCGCGCGGCGCGTGACCGGCATCGTCTCCCGCGGCGGTTCGATCATGGCCAAGTGGTGCCTTTCCCATCATAAGGAGAACTTCCTCTACACCCACTGGGACGAGATCTGCGACATCATGGCCGCCTACGACGTCAGCTTCTCGATCGGCGACGGCCTCCGTCCCGGCTCGATCGCCGACGCCAACGACGAGGCCCAGTTCGCCGAACTGAAGACCCAGGGCGAACTCACCACGCGCGCCTGGGAGCGCGGCGTGCAGGTCATGAACGAAGGCCCCGGCCACGTACCGATGCACATGATCAAGGAGAACATGGAGAAGCAGCTGGAGTGGTGCCACGAGGCCCCGTTCTACACGCTCGGGCCCCTCACGACGGACGTCGCCCCGGGCTACGACCACATCACGTCCGCCATCGGCGCCGCGATGATCGGCTGGTACGGCACGGCCATGCTGTGCTACGTGACCCCGAAGGAGCACCTCGGCCTGCCGAACAAGAACGACGTCCGCGAGGGCGTCATCGCCTACAAGATCGCCGCCCACGCCGCCGACCTCGCGAAGGGCCACCCCGCCGCGCAGATCCGCGACAACGCGCTGTCCAAGGCCCGCTTCGAGTTCCGCTGGCCCGACCAGTTCGCCCTGGCCCTCGACCCCGAGCGCGCCCAGGAATACCACGACGAGACCCTGCCGCAGGAGTCCGCCAAGACCGCGCACTTCTGCTCGATGTGCGGACCGAACTTCTGCTCGATGCGCATCTCGGACGACATCCGGAAGTTCGCCGACGCCCAAGGCGTCTCCGAAGCCGAAGCCCTCGCCAAGGGGATGGCAGAGAAGTCCAAGGAGTTCCGCGAAAAGGGCGGGGAGATCTATCAGTGACGGGTTTTAGCGGATGGCGGTAAGCGGTTGGCGGTTGGGAGGAAATCCTGGTCCCGGCCTCTGACCGCTGACCTGCTCTGCTTGTTGATTCGCTTCTTGCCGCGTGGTTTAACTTTTCCCGCTGCTGCCGTTGCCGACCGCTATCCGCCAACCGCCGACCGCTGACACCTTTGTCATCTCCTAAGCAATCCGCCACCGCCTGGTACGACTCGCCGTTGTACTACGACATGGTGTATGCGGATTACACGAAGAAGGAGACGCGGTTCATCGAGGGCATCATGAAGCGTCACGGGCCGAAGCTCGATGGGCCCATGCGCGTCCTCGAGCCCGCCTGCGGTTCGGGGCGCCTTCTGGAATCGCTTGCGGCCCGCGGACACGTCGTCCACGGCTTCGACCTGAATCGCCATCAGATCGCCTTCGCGAAGGATCGCCTCAATGCGAAGGGGCTGAAGGGCAGGGTGTGGCGCGATCGCCTGCAGGATTTCACGGTACCCAAGGGCGCCCGCTACGACGTCGCCCACTGCTTTGTCAGCACCTTCAAGTATGTCGACACCGAGGCGGGTGCGGTGAGCGCGCTGCGGCGCATGGCCGCGGCCCTGCGTCCGGGCGGCTTGCTCCTCCTCGGCCTGCACCTGACCGATTATAAGAACAGCCCGCCCGACCATGAACGCTGGATCGGCCGCAAGCCCGGGATCCGCGTGGTCAGCGACACCTGGTCCGCCCCGGCCGATCGCAAATCCCGCACGGAGGCCATGCGCACCCGCATGCGCATCACCGAAAAGGGTAAGACCCGCATTGAGGAGACCCTGTGGGATTTCCGCACCTATTCTCCGGCTGAGCTGAAGGCCCTGCTGGCCAAGGTGCCGGCCCTTAAGTTGGTCGCCTGTCATGATTTTCACTACGACCTCTCCTCGACCCGTAAGATCGACATGGAGTATTCGGATGTGCTGCTGGTGCTGAGGAAGCAGGCCTAGTTTGCGTTGCCACCAACGGGCGGTTTGGGCACGTTGGCCTCACCCCCATGCGTTCTCTCCGCTTGCTCTCCTTGCTCACGGCCCTGCTGGCTGCGTCCCTGGTCTCCGCTTTCGAGCTCACGCTCGATCCCGTCAAGCGTACGGTCACGGTCGTCCCGGAAAAGCCGACCGATGTGATTCGTTACACGCTCAACGGCAAGGACCCGGATTTCAGCGCAGGCGTTTATCTTGCGCCCATCGAGCTCCCGGAGGGCGGCACGGTGAAGGCCGCCGCCTTCGAAGGGAACAAGCGCGTCGGTCAGACCGTGACTCAGTCCGTGCCGGGGACAGGTCCGCGGAACACCGCCTTGGTGCCGCTCACGCAGAATCGCGACTGGAAGTCCTACGACTGGGTCGTCCGTCACCAAGAGATCCTCGCGCTCAACCAGCCGGGCGCCATCCGCGCCGACGTGGCCCTGATCGGCGATTCGATCACGCACTTCTGGTCGGGCGAGCCTAAGGCCCGACGGGTCGCGGGCAAGGAGTCCTGGGAGAAGTGGATCGCCCCGCATCACCCGGTCAACCTGGGTTACGGTTGGGACCGCACGGAGAACGTCCTCTGGCGCCTGCGCCACGGCGAGCTCGCCGGTCTCAGGCCCAAGGCCGTCGTCGTGCTCATCGGCACCAATAATCTTTCCGGTTTCAATCCGCCCGCCCAGACGGCCGAAGGCGTGGCCGAGGTCTGCCGGGAGCTCCGTCGCCAGGCCCCCCAGGCCAAGATCCTGCTGCTGGCGATCCTGCCGCGGCAGGCCAAGCCGGACGCCACGCGTCAGCGCGTGACCGATACCAACGCTTTGCTCAAGGCCCAGGCCTCGCAGATCGCCGACGCGTATCTCGATCTGACGGACAAGCTCGTCGAGACCGATGGCACCATCCTCAAGGAGACCATGAGCGATTACCTGCACCCCACGAACAAGGGGTACGAAGTCATGGGCGCCGCCATCGACGCCCAGCTCAAGGCTTGGTCGCTCTGAAGGGCCGGGAGGCCGCTTCAGATCCGCTTCATCACCGACTTCGCGATGCCTTGGATCACCAAGGAGCTGGTCGGGATGAGGTCCGGGTAGTTCTTGTTCTCGGCCTTGAGGTAGACCTTGGAGCCCTGCTTGATCAGGCGCTTGAGGGTCGTCTCGCCGTCGATCAGCGCGGCGACGATGTCCCCGTGCTTCGGCGTGCCGGGTTCGACGATCACGGTGTCGCCGTCGTTGATGTCGGCGTCGATCATCGAGTCACCGCGGACGCGGAGGGCGAAGGACTCCGGCGCGCGACGACGGGCGCTCGGGGCGAGGGGGACCTGCAAGGAATCGAGCACGCCGGAGGATTCGGTGTGGTCGGGGAAACCGGCGGCGATGGAACCGGCGAACTTCACCTGCTCGAAAGGCACGGCGTCGTCGCCGGGGCCTTCGTAGCGGATGACGGTCTCGGAGGTGTCGCCGAGGACTTCCGGGACGATCTTGTAGGCGCGGGCCGCGCCGGGGATGCGCTGGAGGACCCCCTTGCGCTCGAGGGCCTGGAGGTGACCGTAGACGCCGTTGGTGGAGGCGAAGCGGAACTTGGCCTGGATGTCGCGGATGCTCGGCCAGTAGGAATGCTCGGTCACATGGGCCTTCATGTAGTCGAGGATGGCCCGCTGCTTCTTGGTCAGTGCTTCCATAGTGAACGCATGTTCGATGAAAACTTGTTCACTGTCAAGAGGTCAGGCCTAACTGCCTGATCGTCATCAATATCCGCCGAACTTGGCCTCGAATTCGGCCACCGTGCGCTCCATGCCGGGGTAGCAGCGGGCGGCGATGGCCAGGGATTCCTCCCGGATGGCCTTGGGCAGGCCCCACAGGGCTTGGCTGATCGATCCGGTGATGGCGGCCAAGGTATCCGCGTCCCCCCGGATGGAGCAGGCGAAACGGACCGCCGATTCGTAGTCAGGCGTGCCGACGGCGATGGCCAGGCAGGCGGGCACGCAGCCTTGGCAGGTCTCGTCGTAAGCGTGGTTCCGGCGGATCTCCGCCAGCTCGGGCAGGGGGCCGTAGAAGTTCTCGGCGACGGCCCGGACGGCCGCCGGGTTCCGATACTTGCGCGCGGTCCAGATCGCCGCCGCGACCGACTGGGCGCCTTTCAGTCCCTCGGGATGGGCGTGCGAGGGGCGGGTGCACAGGGTCGCGTGTTCCAGCACGGTCTCCAGGTCGTCGAACGCCCACGCCACGGGAGAGACGCGCATGGCCGCGCCGTTGCCGAAGGAGGCCCGCTCCCCCGGGGCGCCTTCGTAGACCCAGCCGAGGAAGCCGCCGCCGAAGGCCGCCGACAGCGGCGCCAGGTGGGCGTTCTTTTCGTAGTAGCTGACCATGCCGACGATCCGCGGCTTGTAGTCGCGCTCGCCCCGCAGGATCGACTCGGCCACCGCCCAGGTCAGCAGCGAGTCGTCCGTCGGACAGGACTTCGCGGCGAAGAGCGGGAATCCCGCGTCCTCGTTACGGCTGAATTCGTGGACCGATCCGATGATGTCGCCGGCGATGGCTCCGAGCATGCGGGCAAGATGCCCGCCGCCGTCCGCGCTTCCATTCCAAACTCGGGAACCTGCGTCATAGGGGCCGGCGGCTTCATGCGGGACTTCCGTCATATCGGTCTTTTCTCGGGGATCCTCGGCGCTTTTTTCGCCCGAGGTTGCGACCTCGGCCCGCTTCGCTTGTCTCATCCTCAACCCCATGCCCCTCCGTCTGTGCCTGCTCTGGTGCGTCGCCGCGCTGGGCGCCGCTTGCGCCTCGGCCCAATCCGTCGCGCCGGTGCCGTCGCCCGCGTCGCGTCCGCCCGTCGCCCCCGAGTTCTGGCTCCGCACCTGGGTCCGGGTCGACGATACGTTCTTCACCAAGCACGAACGTAACCTCTTCGAGGAGTCGGTCGGCGTGCACTTCCGCGACCTCGCGGGCGCCCATGCGCTCTTCGTCAACGGCGTGAAGGTCGGCGCCGGCGAAGGCCGCGCCGTCTTCCGGCACAAGGTCCCCGTGGGCACGCTCAAGAAGGGCGAATGGAACGAGCTGCTCTTCCATGTCCGCCAGCCCGAAGGGAAGGGCGGGTTCTTCGGCGAGGCGCCGTTCATCATGAACTATTTCATGGAGTGCGTGCTCGAAGGGCCTTGGGAATATTCCGCGCAGGCGCTCGTCCCCGGTCCGGCGCTCCCGGCGCGGCCGACGTCCTCCGCGTTCGCCCAGTTCCGCGAATCGAACCGCGTGCTCGGCCGCGCCGTGCAGTTCCACGGCCCGTCGCTCTCTCCGGCGGAGGCCTACGCGAAGATGCGGGCGGCGCCCGGGCTGGCGGTGGACCTCCTGCTCTCGGAGCCGCAGATCGCCCAGCCGACGCACTTCAGCTTCGATACCCGCGGCCGTCTCTGGGTCACGCAGTATCGCCAATACCCCTATCCGGCGGGCGTGACCATGATCAGCCGCGACAAGTATTACCGGTCGCACTACGACCGCGTCCCGCCTCCGCCGCCGCATCATGACCGCGGCGCCGACGTCGTCTCGGTCCATGAGTCGACGAGACGCGACGGGGTCTACGACAAGCACAAGGTCTTCCAGGACGGTCTCAACATGGCGAACTCGGCCGTCCGCGCCCACGGCGGCGTCTGGGTGATGAACCCGCCTTACCTGCTGTTCTATCCGGACGCCGACGGCGACGACGTGCCGGACGGTCCGCCGGTGGTCCATCTGTCCGGCTTCGGGCTCGAGGACACCCACTCGGTCGGCAACGGCCTCATCCTCGGGCCCGACGGCTGGCTCTACGGCGTGCATGGCAGCACGTCCTCCTCCCGCGTGGTGCGGCCGGGCTTCGATTCCGCGGACGCCGAGCCGGTGCATTTCGAGGGCTGCATGGTCTGGCGCTACCATCCGCGCACCCGCGAATACGACATCTTCAGCGAGGGCTCGGGCAATCCGTTCGGACTCGAGTTCGACGGCGACGGACGGATGTATTCCGGCCATAACGGCGGCAGCACCCGCGGCTGGCATTACGTCCAGGGCGGCATCTACCTCAAGCAGGGCGTCGATCCCGGCAAATTCGGTCCGTCCCGCACGCCGTATTCCTTCGGGCAGCTGCCGGTCATCGGCACGCGCACGAAGGTGCCGCGCTTCGCCCATTTCGGGACCTTCATCGAAGGCACGGCGCTGGCCGCGAAATACCAAGGGCATCTCTTCTCCCTCGATCCGCTGCATAACAACGTCACGGACTCGGAACGGATCCCGCAGGGTTCGACCTACGTCACCAACGACCTCGGGTTCACGCTGTGGTCCGAGGACGTCGGCTTCCGGCCGCTCTACAGCGCCAACGCCCCCGACGGCTCGTTGTTCGTGAGCGACATGTACGAGTATTACATCGCGCACGGCCAGCATTACCAGAACCAGATCGATCCCACGACCGGCCGCTTGTATCGCCTGCGGGACCAGGACGCGAAACTGGAGACCGACACGGACCTGGAGGGCAAGCCGACCGCCGAGCTCGTGGCCTTGCTCGGTCATCCGAACAGGTTCCACCGCACGGCCTCGTTGCAGCTGCTGGCCGAACGTCGCGACCCGGCGGCGATCGCGCGCTTGGACGCGCTGCTGGCGGCCGACCAGGGGCGCGGCGCGCTCGGGGCGTTGTGGGCGCTGTATCAGGTCGACGCCCTGACCGACGCGAAGGCCGTCGCCGCGCTCACGCACGCCTACGCGCCGGTCCGCTTCTGGGCCCTGCGCTTCCTCGGCGACAAATACGGCGTCAACCGCGGCCTCGGCGTCCCCGGGATCGGCGCCAAGGGGGCCCGCGACCTGCCGCCGGACGTCTTCGCGGCGGTGCTCGCCCGCGCCCGGGTCGAACCCGACGCCGAGGTGCGCTCGCAGCTGGCCTGCTCGGCCCGGCGCCTGCCCACCGGTCAGATGCTCGCGCTCGTCAGGGCGCTGGCCGCCCGCGACGAGGACGTCGCCGACGCCTTCATCCCCTTGCTGCTTTGGTTCGCCTTGGAATCCCACGTGACCCTCGACCGGGAGGTGGTCCTCGGTTTCGCCGCCGACGCCGCGCTCTGGGATCGCCCGCTGGCCCAGCAACACCTGCTGCCCCGCCTGATGCGGCGCTTCGCCACGGAAGGCCGGCGCGCCGACCTGCTCGTGTGCGCGCGTCTCCTGCGTCTCGCCCCCACGCCGGGGCACGCCGCGCACCTGCTGCAGGGGTTCGAGGAGGCCTATCGCGGCCGCGAGCTCGCGGGCCTGCCCGACGAGCTGCTCCAGGCCCTCGCCGCCTCCGGTCAGGCGCCGCTCCTCCTGCGTGTCCGCCAAGGCGACGCCGCCGCCATCAAGGAGTCGCTGGCGCTCCTTGCCGACCCCAAGGCGGAGGCGACCCGCCGCCTCGCCCAGGTCCGCGTCTTCGGCGAGGTCAGCCGTCCCGAAGCCCGGCCTGTCCTGCTGGCCCTCGCGACCTCCGGGCAGTCCGTTGCCTTGCGCAAGGCCGCCCTCGTCGCGCTCATGTCCTACGCCCATCCGGAGGTCGGCGCCGCGGCGGTGTCGCTCGTCGAGCAGGGCGCCGGCGAGGTCCGGCTCGCCGCGCTGGCCTTGCTCGCCAGCCGGGCCGAGTGGTCGCAGCAGTTGCTCGAGGCCGTCAAGTCCGGCCGGATCGCCGCGCACACCGTGCCGCGCGACATGGTCGAGCGCATGCGGCAGCATGAGCCGAAGCAGGTGCGAGGCCTGCTGACGGAACTCTTTCCGGAGAAGCCGGCGGCCGGCGTCACGGATTTCATCGCCAAGACCGCCGTCGTCGAAGCGAAGCTCAAGGCCGGCACGGGTAATCCGTATGCCGGCGAGCCGCTCTTCCAGGAGAAGTGCGCCGCGTGTCACAAGCTCTTCTTCAAGGGCGGACGCATCGGTCCGGACCTCACCGCCTACCAGCGCGACAACCTTGGGACGATGCTCATCAGCATCGTGCATCCTAACGCCGAGATCCGCGAGGGCTTCCAGTATTTCTCCGTCACCACGCACGACGGCCGTTCGCTCAGCGGTTTCCTCGTCGAGCGGGACGCGCAGATTCTCGTGCTCCGCGGGCTGGAAGGGGAGGATATCACCGTGCGGCAGGCGGACGTCCGCCTGCTGACGCCGATGGGGCGCAGCCTGATGCCCGAAGGGCTGCTCGACGGGATGACGGACCAGCAGCTCCGCGACCTGTTCGCCTACCTGCGGATCTCCCAGCCGATCACCAGGTGACCTTACATCAAGCCCTGCGCCGGGACGACCGGCGCGGGAGCGGCCGGGCCGGGCGCCGGTTGTCCGTTCGCGGCGGCGTCGATCTTCTCGAGTTCCGCCTTGAGCAGGCCCATGCCTTCGTCGCGGAGCGCGGCCACTTCGCCCTCCAGCGCGGCGCGTTCGGCGTCGGTGGTCGCGGCGCGCATCGCCTCGCCGAGGGCGCGTCCCCGGGTGAACAATTCCTGCGCGGCCGGATTGATCATGCCGTTACGGAAAGCCTGGCCGAGTTTCTTCTCGTCGCCGCCCGCGAGATCCAAGGCCATCTTCCGGGTCTCTTCCCCGAAGGCCTTGTAGCGCGCCTTGGTGGCCTCGTCCATCGGCGGACGCTTGGCCGGCGCTGCGGCGACGGGCTTAGGGGCGATGACCTTGGCGGGTTGCGGCGCCGGGGCCGGGGCGGCCACGACGGGCTTTTCCGCCTTGGCGGGCGGCGGGGTTTCGGACGGACCGACGAGCCGGGCGATGAGGAAGCCGATCGCGACGCAGAAGGCGGCGGTGATGGCGAGGGAGGTCTTGTTCATGGGTCCACCTTACTCCGGCCCGGGAGGTTGGCTACTGCTTAATCCGCTTCAACGCACCAGGCAGGGCTTCTTGGGGTCGAATTTCCAGCCCGGGAGGAGGAACTGCATCGCCACCGCGTCGTCGCGCGAGCCGGACGGGAGCTTCAGGTAGAGCTGATGGGCGGCTTCGAGCTGGGCGGGGTCGATCTCGACGCCGAGGCCGGGCTTCTGCGGGACGGCGATCTTGCCGCCCCTGATCAGCAGGGGCTCCCTGGTCAGGCGCTGGCCTTCCTGCCAGATCCAGTGGGTGTCCATCGCGGTGACGTCCCCGGGTGCGGCGGCGCCGACGTGCGTGAACATCGCGAGCGAGATGTCGAAGTGGTTGTTGGAGTGCGAGCCCCAGGTGAGGCCGCGTTCCTGGCAGACCTGCGCGACCTTCACCGAACCCTGCATGGTCCAGAAGTGCGGATCGGCCAGCGGGATGTCGACCGCCTGCAGCTTCAGGGCGTGGTCGAGCTGGCGCCAGTCGGTCGCGACCATGTTCGTGGCGGTGCGGAGGCCGGTGGCCTGCTTGAATTCGGCCATGATCTCGCGGCCGGAGAAGCCGGCCTCGGCGCCGCACGGATCCTCGGCGTAGGCGAGCACGCCCTTGAGGTTCTGGCAGACCTCGATGGCTTCCTTGAGGAGCCACGCGCCGTTGGGGTCGAGGGTGATGCGGGCCTGCGGGAAGCGGGCGGCGAGGGCGCGGACGGCTTCGATCTCGCGCGTGGGGCTGAGCACGCCGCCCTTGAGCTTGAAGTCCTGGAAGCCGAAGCGTTCCTGCGCGGCCTCGGCCTGACGCACGATGCTCTCGGGGGTGAGGGCTTCCTCATTGCGCAGGCGATGCCAGGCGTGCGCGGAGCCGGCTTCGTCGCGGTAGCCGAGCGAGGTCTTCCGGCGGTCGCCGATGAAGAACAGGTAGCCGAGCATCTCGACTTCGGCGCGCTGCTGGCCCTTGCCGAGCAGGGCGGCGACGGGCTGGCCTTGGAACTGGCCGAGCAGGTCGAGGAGGGCGGATTCGATCGCCGTGACGGCGTGGATGGTCACGCGCAGGTCGAAGGTCTGCAGGCCGCGGCCGCCGGCGTCGCGGTCCGAGAAGGCCGCGCTGACCGCGGCGAGGAGCTGTTCGTAGGCGGCGATCTCCTGGCCGAGGAGCAAGGGCGCGGCGTCTTCGACCGTCTGGCGGATCTTCTCGCCGCCGGGGACTTCGCCCAGGCCGGTGCGGCCGGAGCTGTCGGTGATCAGGACGATGTTGCGGGTGAAGAAGGGGCCATGCGCGCCGCTCAGGTTGAGCAGCATGCTGTCGTGGCCGGCGACGGGCACGACACGGACGGAGCGGATGAGGGGGGAGGACATTGAAAAAAGGGGCAGGGGTAGGGACAGGGGTAGGGGTAGGCTGTGTCAGGCTTGGGGCTTGGTGCGGGCAAGGAAGACGAGGCCGGCGGCCAGCACGGAGGCGATGGCGAGGCCGTAGAGGCCGTATTGGACCGAGCCGGTGGCCTTTTCGAGCTGGCCGAAGACCGTCGGAGCCACGAAGCCGCCGAGGTTGCCCAAGGAATTGATGAGCGCGATGACCGCCGCCGCGATGCGGGCGTCGAGATAGCCCTGCGGGATGGGCCAGAAGAGCGACGAGGCCGACTTGAAGCCGAGGGCGGCGAAGCAGATGGCCACGAAGGCGAAGATCGGTCCGCCGGTCGTCGAAAGGAACATGCCCGTCGCCGCGATGACGAGCGCGCCGGCGACCCAGAGCTGCGGACGTCGCCAGCGGGCGGCGCCGGCGGCGGCGAGATACATGCCCGCGATCGAGATCGTCCAAGGCACCGAATTCAGGAAGCCGACCTGCACGTCGGTGAGGTCGCCCATCTTCCGGATGATGCTGGGCAGCCAGAAGGTCGCGGCGTAGATCGTCAGCTGGATGGCGAAGTAGATCACGCAGAAGAGCACGATCTGCGGGTCGCGGAGCAGGCGGAGGACGCCGGGCCTTTCGGACCGGCTGGCCTCACGTTCGCGCTGCTCGGCCTCGATGGTCGTCTCCAGGGCCTGCTGCTGTTCGGCGGAAAGCCAGCGGGCGTCCCGCGGCAGGGAGTCGAGCCAGAACCAGGCCCCGACGCCGATGACCACGGAAAAGAGGCCCTCGACGAAGAGCATGCTCTGCCAGCCCTTGAGCCCGAGCAGCGACGTCTGCATGAGCGCGCCGGAGAGGGGGCCGGAAAGGACGGAGGCGATGGCCGACCCGCTCAGGAACAAGGCGATGGCCTTGCCGCGCTCGGCCCCAGGCAGCCAGCGGGTGAAGTAGTAGATGACGCCGGGGAAGAAGCCGGCCTCGGCCGCGCCCAGGGCGAAACGCAGGAAGTAGAACTCATTCTCGGTCCGGGCGAAGGCCATCAGCGAGGCCACGACGCCCCAGGTGATGGTGATGCGCGTCAGCCAGAGGCGGGCGCCGAACTTCTGCAGCAGCAGGTTGGAGGGGACCTCGAAGATCGCGTAGCCGACGAAGAACAGCCCGGCCCCCAGGCCGTAGGCGGCGCTGTCGAGCCCGAGGTCGGTGCGGAGGTGCTGCTGGATGAAGCCGACGTTCACCCGGTCCAGGTAGTTCACGATGAACATCACGATGAACAGCGGCAGCACGCGCTGCTTCACCTTGGCGACGGCGGCGCCGAGATGGTCCTCTGATGCTCCGAAGAACTCGCGCATCCGGGCTTACTTGACGCCGGCTTTGGCGATCAGGGCGGCGAGCTGCTCGACTTCGGCCGGCTTGAGGTCCGTGAGCGGGGCGCGCACGGGGCCCGCGCCGTGGCCGACGATCGTGGCGCCGGCCTTGATGATGCTCACGGCGTAGCCGGCGCTCTTGTTGCGGATCTCGAGGTAGGGCAGGAAGAACGTTTCGAGCAGCCGGTTCTGCGTCGCATGGTCGTCCTTCGCGACGGCATGGTAGAAGTCCATCGCGGCCTGCGGGATGAAGTTGAAGACGGCGGAGGAGTAGACCGGTACGCCCATGGCCTTGTAGGCGGCGGCGTAGACTTCCGCGGTGGGCAGTCCGCCGAGGTAGCTGAAGCGGTCGCCCATGCGGCGGCGGATCGAGACCATCAGCTCGATGTCGCCGAAGCCGTCCTTGTAACCGATGAGGTTGGGGTTGGCGGCGGCGAGCTTCTCGAGGTGGTGCGGCTGGAGGCGGCAGACGTTGCGGTTGTAGACCACGACGCCGATCTTCACGGACTTGCAGACCTGGTCGACGTGCGCGGCGACGCCGTCCTGGTTGGTCTCGGTGAGGTAGTGCGGCAGGAGCAGGATGCCCTTCGCGCCGAGGCGCTCGGCTTCCTGCGCGTATCGGATGGCCACGCGGGTCGGGCCGCCCGCGCCGGCGAGGATCGGGACGAGCCCGTCGCAGGTGTCGACCGCGGTCTTGATCACGGACGAGTATTCCTTGGGTTCGAGCGAGAAGAACTCACCCGTGCCGCCCGCGGCGAAGAGCGCGGTGGCGCCGTAGGGCGCGAGCCACTGCAGGCGCTTGGCGTAGCCGGCGGCGTCGAAGTCGCCGTTGGCCTGGAAGTCGGTGATGGGGAAGGAGAGCAGTCCGGAGGAGAGGACCTTCTGCAGTTCGAGGGGGGACATGACGGAGAGGTGGAAGCGGTAAGCGGTTAGCGGTTGGCGGTTAGGTCAGAGGGCGGCGGAGGAGCGG
>Ga0194123_10004512_pt1 | contig 15693 bp, 17 predicted proteins | sample TA2MahsurfametaG_5_FD_155479 | JGI IMG/M metagenome (GOLD analysis project Ga0194123, IMG submission 155479) | Freshwater microbial communities from Lake Tanganyika, Tanzania - TA2015023 Mahale A surface | ecosystem: Environmental > Aquatic > Freshwater > Lake | place: Tanzania: Lake Tanganyika... | reverse complement strand
ACGACACGCGCGAATCACCGGCGATCCGCATCTGCAAGGACCTGCTGGAGGAGGGGGCGATCCTGCAGATCCTCGATCCCAAGGTGAGCGAGCGGCAGATGGCGCTCGACCTCGGCCAGGCGGCGGGCGATGGCAGCTGGCAGCAGGTGGCGGATGTGCACCAGGCGGCCAGCGGCGCCGACGCCCTGCTGCTGCTCACCGAGTGGCAGGCCTTCGCCCAGATCGACTGGCCGGCAGTGGCGGCGGTGATGCGCCGGCCCGCCTGGCTGTTCGATGCCCGCGCCAAGGCTGACGGGGCCGCCGCCCGGGCGGCGGGGCTGAACGTGTGGACCGTGGGGGAGGGTTGAGCGATGCCCGCTTCCCTCATGCGCAACCTGGTCACCGGCGGCGCCGGCTTCGTGGGCTCGCACTTGGTCGACCGGCTGATGGAGGCCGGCGAGGAGGTGATCTGCCTCGACAACACCTTCACCGGCCGCAAGGCCAATGTGCGCCAGTGGTGGGATCACCCGCGCTTCGAATTCATCCGCCACGACGTGACCGGGCCGATCCGCCTGGAGGTGGATCGCATCTGGCACCTGGCCTGCCCGGCCTCGCCGGTGCACTACCAGCACAACCCGATCAAAACGGCGAAAACCAGCTTCCTCGGCACCTACAACATGCTCGGCCTGGCGCGGCGGGTGGGGGCCCGGCTGCTGCTGGCCAGCACCTCGGAGGTGTATGGCGATCCGGAGGTGCATCCCCAGCCCGAGAGCTACCGCGGCTGCGTGAACACCATCGGCATCCGCAGCTGCTACGACGAGGGCAAGCGCGTCGCCGAAACCCTCTGTTTCGACTACCGGCGCATGCACGGCACCGAGATTCGCGTGGCGCGGATCTTCAACACCTATGGCCCGCGCATGCTCCCCGATGACGGCCGGGTGGTGAGCAACTTCATCGTGCAGGCGTTGCGCGGCGAGCCGCTCACCCTCTATGGCGACGGCAGCCAGACCCGCTCCTTCTGCTACGTGGACGATCTGGTGGAGGGGTTGATCCGGCTGATGAACGGCGATCACACCGGCCCGATCAACCTCGGCAACCCCGGTGAGTTCACGATCCGCCAGCTGGCGGAGCTGGTGCGCGCGCGCATCAACCCGGAGCTGCCGCTGATCTGTAAGCCCCTGCCGGCTGACGACCCCACCCAGCGCCAGCCCCTGATCGACCTGGCCCGCCAGGAGCTGGGCTGGCAGCCCACCATCCCCCTGGAGCAGGGCCTCGAGCCCACGATCGCCTGGTTCCGCCAGTTGCTCCTGCCCGCATGACCGTGCTGATCACCGGCGCGGCCGGGTTCATCGGTGCCGCGGTGGCCGAGCGCCTGCTCGCCCGCGGCGAGCAGCTGGTGGGGATCGACAACCTCAACCCCTATTACGACCCTGCCCTCAAGCAGGCGCGGCTGCAGCGGCTGGAGGCCCAGGCTGGCGCCACCCCCCTCCGCTGGCGCTTCCATCCGCTCGACATCGCCGATGGCACGGCCATGGCGGAGTTGTTTGCCGCCGTGCGCCCCCGCCGCGTGATTCACCTGGCCGCCCAGGCCGGTGTGCGCTACTCGCTGGAGAACCCCGCCGCCTACGTGCAGAGCAACCTGGTGGGAATGGGCCACATCCTCGAGGGCTGCCGCCACCAGGCGGTGGAGCACCTGGTGTATGCCTCCAGCAGCTCGGTGTATGGCGGCAACCGCAACCTGCCCTTCAGCGAGCGGCAGCCGGTGAACCATCCGGTGAGCCTCTATGCCGCCACCAAGAAGGCAGGTGAGCTGATGGCCCACACCACCAGCCACCTCTATGGCCTGCCGGCCACGGGCCTGCGCTTCTTCACCGTGTATGGCCCCTGGGGCCGGCCCGACATGGCGCCGATGCTCTTCGCCCGGGCGATCCTGGCCGGCGAGCCCATCCGGGTGTTCAACCACGGCCGCATGCGCCGCGATTTCACCTACATCGACGACATCGTGGAGGGGGTGGTGCGCTGCCTCGACAAGCCGGCCACTGCCGATCCGGCCTTCGATCCCGCGGCCCCCGATCCGGCCACCAGCTGGGCGCCGCATCGCCTGTTCAACATCGGCAACGCCCAGCCCGAGGAGCTGCTCCAGTTCATCGTCCTGCTGGAGCGGGCCCTGGGCCGCACCGCGATCCGCGAGCTTGAGCCCATGCAGCCCGGCGACGTGGAAGCCACCGCCGCCGACACGAGCGCCCTGGAGGCCTGGGTGGGCTTCCGGCCCTCCACGCCCCTGGCGGAGGGGGTGGAGCGCTTTGCCGCCTGGTATCGGCAGTATGCGGGCTGAGCCGGGCCGCCAGGCAGACTCGCCCCACTTGCCTGAACCCTGATTGGCGTCGCTGCAGAGCCTGCGCGGCATGGTCGATCTGCTGCCGGAGCACACACCGCTCTGGCAGCAGGTGGAAGCCACGGCCCGGGACCACTTCCGCCGGGCCGCCGTGCGGGAGATCCGCACGCCCCTGCTGGAGGTGACCGAGCTGTTCGCCCGCGGCATCGGCGAGGCGACCGACGTGGTGGGCAAGGAGATGTACACCTTCCTCGACCGCGGTGAGCGCAGCTGCACCCTGCGGCCGGAAGGCACCGCCTCGGTGGTGCGCGCCGCCATCCAGCACGGCCTGCTCAGCCAGGGGCCGCAGCGGCTCTGGTACGGCGGCCCGATGTTCCGCTACGAGCGGCCCCAGGCGGGGCGCCAGCGCCAGTTTCATCAGATCGGCCTGGAGCTGCTCGGCTTTGCCGACGCCCGCAGCGACGTGGAGGCGATCGCCATCGCCTGGGATCTGCTGGCGGATCTGGGGGTGGAGGGGCTGGCCCTGGAGCTGAACACCCTGGGCAGCCCCGACGATCGGGCCCGTTATCGCGAGCAGCTGGTGGCCTGGCTGGAGGCCCACCGCGACCAGCTCGATCCCGACTCCCAGGCCCGGATCCACACCAACCCCCTGCGGGTGCTCGATTCCAAGCACCCCGACACCCAGGCCCTGCTGGCGGAGGCCCCCAGCCTGGCCGATGCCCTCAGTGCCGAGAGCCAGGAGCGCTTCGCGCAGGTGCAGGCCGGTCTCACCGCCCTGGCCATCCCCTTCGTGCGCAATCCCCGCCTGGTGCGCGGCCTCGACTACTACAGCCACACCGCCTTCGAAATCACCAGCAGCCAGCTCGGGGCCCAGGCCACCGTGTGCGGCGGCGGCCGCTACGACGGCCTGGTGCAGCAGCTGGGCGGCGCCGCCACGCCGGCGATCGGCTGGGCCCTGGGGATGGAGCGCCTGGTGCTGCTGCTCAGCCAGGGTGCGGTGGCCCCGCCGCCCGGGCCGGATCTCTATGTGGTGAGTCGGGGGACGCTGGCTGAGGCCCAGGCCCTGCTGCTGGCCCGCCACTGCCGCAGGGCCGGGCTGGCGGTGGAGCGGGATGCCGGTGGTGCCGCCTTCGCCAAGCAGTTCAAGCGTGCCGACCGCTCCGGTGCCCCGTTCGCGGCGGTGATCGGTGATGCCGAGGCCGAAGCCGAGATGGTGCTGCTCAAGGACCTGCGCGGCGAGCGGCCGGACGAGCGTCTCACCTGGGAGCAGCTCCTCCAGCGGCTCGCCGCGGCATGACGCCCCAGCACGTGTCCACTGGTGGCGGCGTCAGCCGGTTGCCGGGCTGTTGACTGCCCGCAGTCGCACGGCCTGAACCCGGCCCGGATGGGAGACCCCACCCTCGCCATCATTGCCGGCTCCGGCGTGCTGCCCCGCATGCTTTCCCAGGCACTCTCCGCCGCCGGCCGGCCCCATCTCTGCTGCCGTCCCCATGGCATTGAGGTGGATCTGGAGGAGGCCGAGGAGTTTTTCTTCGAGCGCTCGATCTCCTTCTTCCGCTCCCTCGAGCAGCGCGGTATCCGCCAGGTGGTGATGGTGGGCAAGTTCCACCGTCCCCGTTCCCTCAATCCCCTGCGGTTTGAGGGCTCCACCCTGATGGCGGCGCCGCGGATCCTCGCCTCGCTGCGCAAGGGCGATGACGCCTCCCTGCGGGCCCTGGCGGAGATCATCGAGGAGCTGGGCCTGGAGGTGGTGGGGGTGGAGGACGTGGCTCCCAACCTGCTGCCGGAGCCCGGGCTCTATGCCAGCCGGGTGCCCAGCGAAGCCGACCGCAGCGATGTGGAGCGGGCGGCCTACATCGTTGAGGCGATTTCAGCGGTGGATGTGGGCCAGGGGGCGGTGGTGGCCGGTGGGCTCTGCCTGGCCACCGAGGCCCTGCCGGGCACCGATGCCATGCTCGAGTGGGTGGCGTCCACCCGGGAGGATCGTCCGGAGGGCAGCCGCTCCGGGGTGCTCTACAAGGCCCCGAAGATCCACCAGGACCGGCGCATGGACCTGCCGGCCATCGGACCCACCACCGTCGCCAAGGCCGCGGCCGCGGGCCTGGCGGGCATCGCCTGGGAGGCCCGCGGTGCCCTCCTGCTCGACGCCGACGTCACCATGGCCGAGGCCGATCGCCTCGGCCTCTTCCTCTGGGCCCGGCCTTCTCTGCGCTGACCGCTGTCGCCCCCTCAGTGGGAGCCTGCCCGCTCCAGCACCCCCTTGCTGCTGGGCACGGCCCCGGCCCGGCGGGGGTCGATCTCGGTGGCCAGGCGCAGGGCCCGGGCGAAGGCCTTGAAGCACGCCTCCACGATGTGGTGAGAATTCACCCCATCCAGCTGGCGGATGTGCAGGGTGAGGCCGGAGTTGTTCACCACCGCCACGAAGAACTCCTTCACCAGTTCGGTGTCGTAGCTGCCGATCTTCTGGGCCGGGATCTGCAGGCCGAAGCTCAGGTGCGGCCGGCCGCTGCAATCCAGTGCCACCTGCACCAGCGCCTCATCCAGCGGTGCCACAAAGTGACCGAAGCGGTGGATGCCGCGCCGCTCCCCCAGGGCCTGGGCCAGGGCCTGCCCGAAGGCGATGCCCACATCCTCATTCGTGTGGTGATCGTCGATGTGGGTGTCGCCGGTGGCGCTGATCTCCAGGTCGATCAGCCCGTGGCTGCTGATCTGGTGCAGCATGTGATCCAGAAACGGCACGCCGGTGCTGGCCTGGCAGCGACCGGTGCCGTCGAGGTTGAGCTGCACGCGCACATCGGTCTCGCCGGTGACGCGATGGATCTCGCCTGTGCGCATGGGAGCTGATACGCCTGCGGCGTCTGGTGGCTGGCTTCGATCATGCCGAAGCCCCTGGATTGATGCCATGATGCCTGTGGCGGACGCATCTTGATGCCATGCGCACCACGCTCACCATCGACGATGCCCTGCTCCGGCAGCTGCGCCAGAAGGCTCTCGACAGCGGCAGGCCCTTCAAGCAGGTGGTGAACGACACCCTGCGGGCGGGCCTGGAGCACCCCGTGGCGCCGCAGCGCCAGCCTTACCGCTGCCCGAGCTTCTCCATCGGTGGCCTGGCCCCAGGGGTCGACCTCACCAAGGCCAATCAACTGGCGGCTGCCCTGGAAGACGAGGCCCTGATCGAGAAACTGCGGCAGGGCCGGTGATCCTGGTCGACACGAACCTCTGGCTCTACGCAGTTCTGCAGGACATCCCGCAGCACAGCGCTGCCCAGGCATGGCTGGAGGCCAGGTTCAACCAACAGGAATCGATTGCCCTGCCCTGGAGCGTGGCCCTGGCCGTGCTGCGCATCAGCACCCATCGCCGGCTGATGCAACAACCCCTCAGCCCCACCCAGGCGATTGAACTCGTCGAGGGATGGCTGGAGCATCCGCTGGTCACGGTGGTGCAGCCCGGCCCCAGCCACTGGAGCATCCTGCGCCTGCTGATCCAGGAGGCCGGCACCGCTGGCAACCTCACCGTGGACGCCCATCTGGCCGCCCTGGCGATCGAGCACAACGCCACGTTGTGCTCGGCCGACAGCGACTTCCGCCGCTTTCCCGGCCTGCGCTTTCTCAATCCCCTGCTCTGAGGGTGCTCACATCCCGGTGATGCAGTAGCCCGCATCCACGTAGATCACCTGGCCGGTGATGCCGGAGGCCAGAGGACTGGCCAGGAACGCCGCGGTGCCGCCCACTTCCTCCTGGGTCACGGTGCGGTGCAGCGGGGCCTTGGCTTCCACGTTGTGGATCATGTCGAGGATGCCGCCGATGGCGGAGCTGGCCAGGGTGCGGATCGGGCCGGCGCTGATCGCGTTCACGCGCACCTGCTTCTCGGGCCCCAGCTCGGCGGCCAGGTAGCGCACCGAGGCTTCCAGGGCCGCCTTGGCCACCCCCATCACGTTGTAGTTGGGGATGGCGCGCTCAGCGCCCAGGTAGCTGAGGGTGATCACGCTGCCGCCCTCGTTGAACAGGGGCTTGGCGTGGCGGCAGAGGGGCGCCAGGGAGTAGGCGCTCACCTCCAGGGCGCGGGCGAAGCCCTCGGGAGAGATGGCGGAGTAGTCGCCGATCAGCTCGTCCTTGCCGGCGAAGGCGAGGCAGTGCACGAGCACGTCGATCGAGCCCCACTGCTCTTTCACCCGGTTGAACACGGCCTCGATCTGGGCCGGGTCCTGCACGTTCAGGGGCTCGAACAGGGTGGGGGCCAGCGCTGCGGTGAGGTCGCGCACCTTGCCCTCGAAGCGGCCCTTCTCATCCGGCAGGTAGGTGACGCCCAGCTCGGCGCCGGCGGCGTGCAGCTGCTGGGCAATGCCCCAGGCGATCGACTTGTTGTTGGCGATGCCGGTGACCAGAGCCTTCTTGCCGCGCAGATCGAGAAGCATGGGGAGAAACGACGCCGGGGCGCTTGCGATCGAGGGATTCTCTCCCAGCCACGGCCACCGGCCCCAGGCGGCAGGATCGGCCCTTGGATTGCTCCACCCCGTGGCCCCTGATTCCCTTGCCGGCGTTGCACTCGCCTGGGCTGATCAGCCGGGCGACTTGCCGCGCCAGTTCGAGAGCCGGCAAGCGCTGGAAGCGGAGCTGCGCCGCCTGTTTCCAGCCGCTGAAGGCCCCCTCAGCCCAATCCGCGGCGGCCGCCGCCAGGCCGAGGCGCTGCTCGACCGCATCCAGCCGGCCCGCTACGCCAAGGGGCGCAACTTCCTCGATGGGCCCGTCACCCGCCTGTCGCCCTACATCCGCCACGGAGTGCTCAGCCTGGCGGACGTGCGCGATGCCGTGTTCGCGAAGCTGCAGGCCCCGGGCGGCGGCGGCCGGCAGGTCGGTGAAAAGCTGATCAATGAGCTGGGCTGGCGCGACTTCTGGCAGCGCCTCTGGCAGCAGCTGGGCGATGGCATCTGGCGCGATCAGGAGGAGCTCAAAACCGGCCATCACCCCGGCGCCTATGCCGCCGAGCTCCCGGCCGACGTCGCCGAGGGCCGCACGGGCCTTGCCTGCATGGATGGCTTCATCGCCGAACTGCACGCCACGGGCTGGCTGCACAACCACGCCCGCATGTGGCTGGCGGCCTACTTGGTGCACTGGCGCCGCATCCGCTGGCAGGCGGGCGCCCAGTGGTTCCTGCGCCACCTGCTCGATGGCGATCCGGCCAGCAACAACCTCAGCTGGCAGTGGGTGGCCAGCAGCTTCAGCCACAAGCCCTACTTCTTCAATCGCGGCAACCTGGAGCGCTACAGCGGCGGCACGTTCTGCCGGAACTGCCCCCTGAGCGAGCAGGGCTGCCCGTTCGATGCCAGCTACGAGCAGCTGGAGGCGGAGCTGTTCGCGCCGATGCCCAGCATTCGCGCGGGCAACGACCGCAGCCGCGAGCGCCGCGATCCTCGCCGTTCAGGCTCCAGCCCCGGCCCTTCCGCCGCCTTGAGCCGCCCCGCCCGCCGCCCCTGAGCCCATGCAACGCCCCATCCTCTGGATCCACGGCGAGGCACTCGGCCCCGCCAATCCCGCCCTGCAGGCCTACCCCGGCCGGCCGGCGGTGTTCGTGTTCGATGCTGCGCTGCTGGCGGGCTGCAGCCCCACCACCGGCGATCCGGCTGGCGCCGCCCCCCAGGCAGTGAGCCTCAAGCGCATCGGCTTCCTCTACGAATGCCTGCTGGACCTGCCCGTGAGCCTGCGCCACGGGGATGTGGCCGCAGAAGTGCTCGCCTTCGCCCGCGCCCATGGGGCCGACGGCATTGTCACCAGCGCCGGCACCGACCCGCGGGTGGAAGCGATCTGCCAGGCCCTCGAGCAGGAGCTGCCGGTGGAGGTGCTGGCGCCGGAGCCGTTCGTGGAGCTGGATGGGCCGGTGGATCTGGGGCGCTTCAGCCGCTACTGGCGCCGCGCCGAGGCGGCGGTGTGGCGCCGTTTCACCTCCGGGCCAGCCTGAGGGGCGTCCCTCAGTCGGCGGGAGAGGCGGCCGGGGCGCCGCCGCTGCCCAGAAAGCGCTCCTCCTGCTCCAGCACCGCATTGGGATCGCTGAGCAGATCCGGCTCCTCCAGCAGGGGATAGGGCTCCACCTTCAGCTCCGTGGGCGCCGTGGGTGGGTCCTGCCAGGTGAAGGTCGCCCGCGGGGCCCGGGCCTTGCAGAGCTGCTCCAGCTGGCTGCGCAGCATCCGCTGCACGTCCGCCCGGCGCACCACGGCGAAGAACTCCTCGGGCGTCGCCAGGCCGGAGCTGAAGGGGGCCGTGCCGTTGCCGTTGAACAGCCGGGCCGGCGGCACCACCCAGCGGGGGCTGCAGCGGCCCTTCTGGCGGGTGTCGGTCTCGAGCCAGAGGTGCACGCCGTAGCCATCGGGCTGATTCACCACCGCCAGGCCGTCGTGGGGCTGCTGGCGCTGGAGGGGAAAGATCGCCCAGCTGGGATGCCGGTGGGCGGGAACGCAGCCCGCCAGCGGCAGGGCGAGGGCCGCCAGGGCCAGGGGAAGGAGGCGTCGGCGCAAGGCGAGCGAGCAGACCGGCCGATGTTGCTGCAGCCGCCTGCCGCCTGTGAGTACAACGGCGACAGCCCCGTAGCTCCGATGGCCCTCACCCCGTCCCAGATGGTGCCGCTGGGCACCCCTTTCCCCCTGGCTGCGCTCGAGGCCGCCCTGGAGGCGGGGCGGGCAGAGCTGGTGAGCGGTGCTCCCCTGCCGCCCCTGGCCGGCCGGCCCCTGCTCGTGCTGTTTCTCTGCGCCCACTGCCCCTTCGTGAAGCATGTGGAGGTCGAGATCGGGCGGCTGGAGCGCGACTATCCCGCCCTGCAGCTGGTGGGCATCGCCAGCAACAGCACGCTCACCCACCCCCAGGACGGGCCCGATGGCCTGCGGGCCCAGGCCCGTCAGCAGGGCTGGCGGTTCCCCTATCTGTTCGACCGGGATCAGGACCTCGCCCGGGCCTTCCGGGCCGCCTGCACCCCCGACCCGTTTCTCTTCGCCTGGGATGGTCACCGGGAGCAGCACCTGCTGGTCTACCGAGGGCAGTTCGATTCCAGTCGCCCGAGCCTGGGGGTGGCCTGTGACGGCCGGGACATCCGGGCAGCGATTAGGGCCCTGGTGGCCGGGGAGGGGATCGCCGCCGACCAGAAGCCGGCGATCGGCTGCAACATCAAGTGGCGACCGGGTGAGGAACCGGAATGGGCACGTTGAGAGACTGTTTGCGCGGCGCTTAACGTTTCCTGCATGAACGTGCCCCCCTTCAGCCTCAACGAGCAGCTCGCGGCGCTCGGAGAGGATCTCGACCAGGCCGTGCTGCAGGTGTTGCGCAGCGGCCAGTACATCGGGGGCTCCGTGATCAGCGGCTTCGAAGAGGCCTTCGCCCAGGCGGTGGATGTGCCCCATGCGGTGGGCTGCAACAGTGGCACCGATGCCCTGATCCTGGCCCTGCGCGGGCTGGGCCTGGGTCCGGGAGACGAGGTGATCACCGCCTCGTTCAGTTTCTTCGCCACGGCTGAGGCGATCAGCGCCGTCGGTGCCATCCCGGTGTTCGTGGATGTGGATCCCGCCAGCTACCTGATCGATCTGGATCAGCTCGAGGCGGCGATCACGCCGGCCACCAGGGCCCTGATCCCCGTGCATCTGTTCGGCCGGCCCGTGGACATGGAGCGGGTGTGCGCCATCGCCGCCCGCCATGGGCTGAAGGTCGTTGAAGACTGTGCCCAGGCCACGGGTGCCTGTTGGGCCGGCCGGCCGGTGGGCAGCTGGGGTGATGTGGGTTGCTTCAGCTTCTTCCCCACCAAGAACCTCGGCGGCGCCGGGGATGGCGGTGCCGTCACCTGCCGCGATCCCCAGCTGGCGCAGACGATGCGGGAGCTGGCGGTGCACGGCATGCCGCGGCGCTATCTGCACACCGCTCTGGGCTACAACAGCCGCCTCGACGCGATCCAGGCCGCCGTCCTGGCGGTGAAGCTCCCCCACCTGAGCCGCTGGGTGGCGCAGCGCCGGGCCATCGCCTCCCGCTACCGCGAGCACCTAGCCGGCCTGGAGCTGGTGCAACTGCCCGAGGCCGGTCCGGAGGGCCACAGCTGGAATCAGTTCGTGGTGAGGGTGCCTGCCTGTGCGGCTGGTGCCCAGGCCTGTGGGGGTTCCGCCAGCTGCGTGCCCTCGGCCGACAGTGCCGGATTCGGCCTGCCGGAGGCCTGCTGCCGCGACTGGCTCAAGCAGCAGCTCCAGGAGGCCGGTGTCAGCACGATCATCTACTACCCGATCCCGATCCACCGTCAGCCCGCCTACGCCGATCTCGGCTACGGCCCGGGCTCCCTGCCGGTCACGGAGCGGCTCTGCAGCGAGGTGCTCAGCCTGCCGATCTTCCCGGAGCTCAGTGAGGTCCAGCAGCAGCGGGTGGTGGAGGTGCTCAACGCCCTGCTGCCCGCCGGAGCCCCCGTGGCCGCCTAGGCCTTGATCGTGGCGTAGAGCGCCTTGAAGCGGGCCTGCTGCAGCTTGTGGTTCACCAGCGGCGCCGGGTAGCCCCGCCGCTCCAGGGGGGCAATCTCGCCGCTGAGCAGGTCGCGGGTGCTCACATGCTTGAGCTCCGGCAGCCAGTGGCGGATGTAGCGGGCTTCGGGGTCGAATTTCGCCGCCTGGGTGGCGGGGTTGAAGATGCGCAGGGGCTTGGGATCCATGCCGCTGCTGGCGCTCCACTGCCAGCCGCCGTTGTTGGCGGCCAGATCGCCATCCACCAGCCGGGCCATGAAGGCGGCCTCGCCCCAGCGCCAGTCGCAGATCAGGTCCTTCACAAGGAAGGAGGCCACGACCATGCGGCAGCGGTTGTGCATCCAGCCGCTCTCGTTCAGCTGGCGCATGGCCGCGTCGATGATCGGCATGCCGGTGAGCCCCTCCCGCCAGGCCGCGAAGCGCTCGGGGCTGTTCTCCCAGGGGAAGGCGCGCCACTGGGGCCGGTAGGGCCCCTCCGCCAGCTCGGGGAAATGGAACAGGGCCTGCTGGTAAAACTCGCGCCAGGCCAGCTCCTGCTCCCACACCTGGATCGAGGCCAGCGCTTCCTCCGCCCCCCCCAGGGCTGCCACGGTCTGCCGGGCCTGCTGGGACCCCGTCCAGGCCTGGCGCGGGCTGAGGGTGCCGAACTTCAGGGCGGCGCTCAGGGCCGAGGTGCCCGCCTCGCCGGGGAGGTTGCGGCCCTCGTCGTAGGTGAGCAGCGGTGCCCTGCGGCCACCTCCCTCCAGTCCGGTGCAGAAGGCGGCCAGTTGCTGCTGGGCCGCCGCCTCCCCAGGGCGGCAGGGGCAGAGGTCAGAGCCTGAAAAGTCATGCTGCAGCCCGCGAAACGGGGCCTTGCCGGGGGCCTGGCCCAGCACGGGCAGGTCGGCGAGCGCGGTGGGATCGCAATCGATCAGGGAACGCGGCGCCGGCAGGGGATCCAGGCCACCCGAGGCGGCGGAACCGAGGGCCTCCAGCTGCTCCACCCGCCGGCGCCAGCTGCGCCAGTAGGGCCCATACACCCGGTAGGGATCGCCGGCGCCGGTGGCCAGGGCCTCGGGCTCCACCAGCAGCTGGTCCCAGCCCGCCAACACCTTGCGCCCGTCGGCCTGCAGCGCCCGCGCCACCCGCCGGTCGCGCTCGCGGGCGAAGGGTTCCACGTCGCGGTTCCAGGCCACCACCTCGGCCCCCAGGGCAGCGGCGACGCGCGGCAGCAGCTGCTCGGGATCTCCCCGCAGGATCAGCAGCCGGCTGCCGGCAGCCCGCCAGCTCTCGGCCAGCTCCCGCAAACTCTCCTGCAGAAACCAGAGCCGCGCCGGAGCCACCGCCGGCAGCGCGCCCGGGATGGTGGCCGGGGCCTGGGCATCCAGGATCGTCGGATCGAGCACGAACACGCCGGTGACGGCCGCGGTGGCGCGCGCGGCGGCGGCCAGGCCCAGGTTGTCGGCCAGGCGCAGGTCGCGGCGGTGCCAGAACAGCCAGCGGGGAGGGGTCATGGAGCGGGCGGCGCGGTGCGGATGTCGGTCAGATCCCGAGCAGCTGCTTGGCCCGCAGCCAGGCGGTCACGCTCTTGCCGTCGAGGTATTCATCGCCGCTGGCCAGGGCCGCATCCAGCTCGCCCGGCTCCAGCAGCAGCACCTCCAGGTCCTCGTCGTCGTCGCCGGCGGGGGGCTGCTCCAGGGGGCTGAGGTCGCGGGCCAGGAAGAGGTGGATCACCTCGTCGGAGTACCCCGGGCAGGGCAGCATCGCCCCGAGGGGATCCCAGCGCTCGGCGCTGTAGCCGGCCTCCTCCTGCAGCTCCCGCTGCATCGTGCTCAGGGGGGTCTCGCCCGGATCGAGGGTGCCGGCCGGGAACTCCAGCAGCCGGGTGGCCACGGCGAAGCGGTACTGGCGCAGGATCACCACCCGGCCGTCATCCAGCACCGGCACCGCCAGGGAGGCGCCGGGGTGGCGGATCACGCCGAAGTGGCCCTCCACCCCCATCGGCAGCTGCATGCGGTTGATCTCGAAGCGCAGCTTGCGGGCATCTAGCACGGCCGTGGTCTCCAGGTGGCGCGCGGGCTCGGGGGGCGGCAGGGGCGCCATCGGGGCGGGGCAGCGGCAGCGCCAGCATCGCGCAGGCCCACCCCCGCCGCCCCGGAGGTCAGTAGCGGGCGCCTTCCTCGAGCAGGCGGAACTCCTCCTACACCGCCAGCGCCTCGTCGCGCATCAGCAGCTCCGGGGCCAGCAGCCGTTCGGCGGGCGGGCGGGCCAGGTCGGCCTGGATGCGGGCGTCGTCGAACAGGTCGGCGTAATCGCTCCAGCGGCTGGCGAAGTACACCTTGTCGATGCGAGCCCAGTAGGCCGCGGCGTAACACATCGGGCAGCATTCACCGCTGGCATAGAGCACGGCGCCGCTGAGGTCGTGGCTGCCGAGGGCACGGCAGGCCTGGCGGATGGCGTTCACCTCCGCGTGGGCGGTGGGGTCGTGATCGCGCAGCACGCTGTTGCCGGCGGCCCCCAGCATCACACCGTCACGCACCACCACGGCGCCGAAGGGGCCGCCCGTGCGCTCCACCACCCCCGCCTGGCGCATCAGGGCGATGGCCTGGCGCATGTGGGCTCTGTCGGTGTTGCTGGGGGTGTTGCTGGGCATGGCGACGTCTCCACACACCCCAGCTTGGGTTGAGGCTATTCAGGCCAGCCGGGCTGGCCCGGCAGCCGGGTGGGGGGAGGCTCCGGGCTGGTGTGCCGGAGCTGGGTGAGCAGCTGGGTCGCCGTGGCGCGGGCCCCGGGCGGGGTGAGCTGGGCATCGATCGCCGCCAGGGGGGCCAGCACGAACGCCCGCTCCAGCAGCCGGGGATGGGGCAAGGTGAGCACTTCATTGCGGCTGCGCAGCTCGCCCCACCAGAGGAGGTCGAGGTCGAGGCTGCGCGGGCCCCAATGCTCGCGGCGCTCCCGGGCGAAGCGCTGCTCCAGTGCCTGCAGGTCCGCCAGCAGCGCCAGGGCGGCGGCAGCGGTGGGGGGGTGAGTTGGATTCACCAGCACCACGGCATTGAGATAGTCGGGCTGGCCGGCGGGGCCGCCCACCGGCGCGGTGCGAAACAGCGGCGACCAGCGCAGCCCGGAGCACGGCCGGGTAGACGGGGGCGCCACGACCCCGGGCTCCAGGTCTGCCAGCAGCTCGGCCAGCAGGGGCCGCGCGGCCTGCAGGGTGGCCAGCGGCGGGCCGGCGGGGCTCGGCAGGTTGGCGCCGAGGGCGATGGCCAAGCCGGGGGGCGGATCGGTCGCGGCCGGGCCAGGCTGATCAGCGAGACTGGCGCGCACGACTGAGGCTCCGGGCCATCCCATGGTTGCAAGCGGACCAGCTGCCAGTGCAGGCGCCAGCGCCGCGGCCCGGGCCTTCCCTCTGGCGGCCATCACCGGCCACGGCACCCTCAAGCTGGCCCTGCTGCTGGCCGCGGTGGATCCCGGCCTGGGTGGGGTGGTGATCGCCGGCGGTCGCGGCACCGGCAAGTCGGTGCTGGCGCGGGGGCTGCACGCCCTGCTCCCACCGATCGACGTGCTCGATCTGGGCCCCACCGGCGGCGGCACGGTGCCTGGCCAACCGTTGCCCGCCGGCCTGAACATCGATCCCCAGTGCCCAGGCGACTGGGATGAGGCCACCCGCCGGCGGCTCACCGACCTCGGCGCCGATCCCACGGGCAGCGACCCGGCCTCCCTGCTGCCCACCAAGGTGATCCCGGCGCCGTTCGTGCAGGTGCCCCTGGGCATCACCGAAGACCGCCTCGTGGGTTCGGTGGATGTCACCGCCTCGCTGGCCAGTGGCCAGGCGGTGTTCCAGCCGGGCCTGCTGGCGGAGGCGCACCGGGGCGTGCTCTATGTGGATGAGCTCAACCTGCTCGACGACAACATCACCAACCTGCTGCTGGCGGCGGTGGGCAGCGGTGAGAACCGGATCGAGCGCGAGGGGCTGAGCCTCAGCCACCCCTGCCGCTGCCTGCTGATCGCCACCTTCAACCCAGAGGAGGGGGCGGTGCGCGACCACCTGCTTGATCGCTTCGCCATCTGCCTGTCGGCCAACCAGGTGCTCGATCTGGAACAGCGGGTGGAGATCAGCCGCGCCGCCATCGAGCACGCCGAAACCAGCGATCGCTTCCGCGCCAAGTGGCAGGAGGACAGCGACGCCCTGGCCACCCAGCTGCTGCTGGCGCGCCAGTGGCTCCCGGATGTGCAGATCTCCCGCGAGCAGATCGCCTACCTGGTGAACGAGGCTCTGCGCGGTGGCGTGGAGGGCCATCGCAGCGAGCTCTATGCGGTGCGGGTGGCCCGTGCCCATGCCGCCCTCAGCGGCCGCGACCGGGTGGAGGCCGACGACCTGCAGGTGGCCGTGCGCCTCGTGATCGCGCCTCGGGCCTCCCAGCTGCCGCCGCCCGACCCTGACCAGCCCCTGGAGCCACCGCCGCCGCCACCGCCGCCGCCCCAGGGCGAGCAGCCGCCTGAAGACCCCGAGCCGCCTGAGAACGAGCAGGAGCCCGACGAACCCGACGACGACAACGAGCCTGACGACCAGGACGACGACACCCCAGAAGACCAGGCGCCCCCCCAGGTGCCGGAGGAGTTTCTGCTGGATCCGGAGGCTGTGGCGATCGACCCCGACCTGCTGCTGTTCGGCGCCGCCAAGGCGAAAACCGGCGGCAGCGGCAGCCGTGCCGTGGTGTTCAGCGATTCGCGCGGCCGCTACGTGAAGCCGATGCTGCCGCGCGGCCCGGTGAAGCGCATCGCCGTGGACGCCACCCTGCGGGCCGCCGCGCCGTACCAGAAATCCCGGCGCGAACGGGAGCCCCACCGCAAGGTGGTGGTGGAAGACGGCGACCTGCGCGCCAAGCAGCTGCAGCGCAAGGCCGGTGCCCTGGTGATCTTCCTG
>Ga0194123_10004509_pt1 | contig 15704 bp, 15 predicted proteins | sample TA2MahsurfametaG_5_FD_155479 | JGI IMG/M metagenome (GOLD analysis project Ga0194123, IMG submission 155479) | Freshwater microbial communities from Lake Tanganyika, Tanzania - TA2015023 Mahale A surface | ecosystem: Environmental > Aquatic > Freshwater > Lake | place: Tanzania: Lake Tanganyika... | reverse complement strand
ACGGACTGGCGTATCTGTTGTTTTTCAGCATCGGCACTTTCTGATAGATCGGAGAAAGTCCGCCCATCGGGTCTATTTCGATCTCTGGAAGCGTGTAAGACGTGAGAACGTAAGGATCGGTCGAATAGGGATCGGCCTGCTCGGCATCCGTATAATAAAAGATGTTCCCACCGTGGATGTCTTGATACGACCTGTAGAAGCCTGTGTGTAGCCCTGGATCGCGGTACAAGTTGTCGAGTGGTTGTGTATTCCTGGATTGTAACGGGGGGCGGTCAAACGTGGTCCGTATCGCACGAGGGGAGTCGACCGTACGAGGGTCCATCGATTGGTATCCTGGGCAGGTACCTGTCTTTTGTACGTTGACAAAGTCGGGCGAGCACACAAAAGAATGATCGCGCGCATTCAGAAATTTATAGGGGTCGCCTGTGATACGAGCGGGAGAAATAATCATTTTTATTTTTATTTCCTACAAGAAATAAAAATGCAACAACAACAACAACGGCAAAAAGCACAAGTCGTGATGGAAGCATCAGTGGGCTCGATTATTTTTTCTATTTTTCTTTTGATTATCATGATTATCGTTCTTGTTATCCAAATAACAATTATCATTACTTTTATCTTGAGCAGCAACCGCGGACGGTGTGTGTACAAAGACGAGAAAGGAAACTGTTATTGCAAGTATACCAACCGCAAGTCATGTGAGAGCATCAAGGGGCAGTATAACAGCAACCTGAGATGCTCGGACGGATTTGCGGCGGTGTGCGACGCCCTGGATGTTGAAAACATTACGACGGTATAATAATACACACGATATATGTCGCCACTCCATGTTTTTCAACCGAAAAAAATAATGGAAAAGCGGTTTCAACATAATCGCCAATCGTTTTAAAGATTGCCGCGCCGAGGCATTTCCGACCTTTTATTTTTTTAATGTTTTTCTTGAATTCTGTGAGAGAAAGACGGTTTTTCTTGTCTTTGACAAGGAACGCCTTGAGAAAGACTTTCAGATGATCATGGATTGCCGATGTGAGAAATACCTCATCTACGCACGAAACGACCCTCGCGCTTACCTCGTCGTTCCCGATAACAGAAACGTGCTTTCCGTACTCACGCAATCTTGAAAATACAGGAATGAAATCACGGTCGTGGCTCGCAATCACAAAACGCTCTTCGTCAGTCGCTATTGACATTTCTATAATATCAATCGCCATCTGGATATCAATACTGTTTTTCCCTCTTTCTGTACGCACCTCAACAACACTGAGATGAAGACATGTATGAAAGGTTGCATACTTATGTGCGACATCGGGTGTCGTGTAGACCCTGACATCTGATAACCCAAACCTGTAGACAATATAGAAAAGGTCTTCCTCCATCAGATTTATATTTTCCGCATCTACAAAAAGTACAGTCATTTACAAACTTGTATTATATAAATATATATTCAAGAAATTAATTTATAATACCGTAGATACAATAATTTATCGCAATCGCAATATAAGTACGTCTTGTCCAATTCGACTATGGTCTCATTGTTTTTCATGAAAAAGATTGAGAAATAATGGTTCTTAAAAAAAAACCATTATTTTGAATACATGAAGTGAAAAGCAAACGAACTTATCGATGAAGTGAAGTGTTCACGACGAAAAACACAAAAACGTTTTCATTTATTTTTTATTTCAAAACAATTGTATCTTTGAGAATAAAAATAAAAAGTGTCATGTTAATCTATATTTCATGTTTTGAAAACAAACTTTTTTTTGACATGATGTCTGAAAATTTATAAGAAATAATTTTTTTTTTTTTGAAGTATAAAAAAATGTTGAACATACTTACAAGTAAACTTTATGAAACAATAGTATTAGGTATACTTGGAATAGCTCTTGTCATTGTTTCTTCGCTAAATATCAAATTTAAAGTCTTAAGTGATAGTTACGTTCCACAACCAGGAGATGTTTTTTGTACGAAAGTACCACAAAATGTCGACATTTCAAACCTTTCAAGCATTCAAAGTAGTGAAAAACACACAACAGAAAAGGCTGTCGCACTTCTTTGGACGGCATTCATTGCAGGTATATTACTGATTGTCCATGCATCAATACTTCTTTTTAGCATGTACAGTACAAAAAGTACAAAATAAATAACAACAGATGCTGTAGACGAATTATGGTGTGTGATATACCCGAAAGGCTTTCAACGAGATCGGGAAATGGTCTTCAAGGATATTTTGAATGACGAGAGCAAAATCACGGACCTCTTGTTGTGCGTGTAGGTCTGTCCTCAACTCGACAAAATTGATCGCCGCTTGCAGACTGCATGTCCATATAACCTCTGTCATGACAGACAATGGAAGAAGGATGCGCGCCTGTTCCTTGGCAACACCAAGTTCAATAAGCTTGTCGTATTTCTCGTACAGATCATCACAATACTGTTCATAGATATCACGGCATTGTTGTTGGACGTGGTCGGGAAGGTCTCCATCGCTCCCCTGTTTGTTGTTAGCACTCTGTTTGCGCCAGAGTGCTGGACAATACACATCATCACGCGACAACATGACGTACCGCCCCGAAATCTCGTTCCACCCGTGGAGCTGGGATGCGTGGCACGACGTCCATTCCGCCCCAACGACGTGTTTGAACCATTGTCGCATAACGAATTCAGGCGCGCGGATATGAAACCTGAGGAACACGTGCCTGAACGGACTGAAATGTTTGTGCCGGACAAGGTAGTGTAAAAGTTTTTCGTCTCGTGTATCCATTGTCTCTTTTGTCTTGCCAAACGAAACCCGGGCGCAATTCACAATCGTCAACTCATTCCCAAATATCTCTAAACAGGTCAGTTCTCCAGAAGGCAAGATATGTTTTTCTCCAACAGTGCTCATTCCTTTTGTTTCTTGATTGTCTTTTTAAACCGTCGCCTTCGATTTTTTGAAAGATGACAAAAAAAACTGATCACGGTCACCAATTCATACGTTTTTCATTCAAAACGTATGAAACTGGTCCTTGTTGAATCGCCCGCGAAATGTAAGAAAATACAAAGCTATCTTGGCGCTGGATACACCGTCCGTGCGACCATGGGGCATTTTACTGAAATCAAGGGCAATCTTGCGGGTATAAATCTACGGACTTTTGATATCCAGTACATTGTTTCAAAAGCCAAGAAAAAAACCTTTCATACCTTGCAGACCCTCGCGCGTCAGGCCTCCTGTGTCTACCTCGCGACGGACCCGGACCGCGAGGGTGAGGCGATCGCGTATCATCTCTGTATCTTTCTAAAGCTCCCCGTCGAAACAACACCCCGTTCGCGTTTTCACGAGATTACAAAGGCGGCGATCGTCAACGCCGTCAATCACCCGACCACGATCAACATGGGGATGGTGCGTGCACAGCAGGCTAGACAGGTCCTTGACATCTACATCGGGTTCAAGATCTCACCGTTCCTCTGGAAGGCGGTGGGACCTCGTCTTTCGGCTGGGCGTTGTCAGAGCCCCGCGCTTCAGATGGTGTACGACAAGGAACAGAAGATCCGAGATGTGTCGACGTTGGATAAAACGTTTACCGTCGTTTTTGACTTTGACCATGGATTGTCACCATCCAGGATCAGCCGGCAACCGCAGAGCGGTTGCGCCGAGCTGACCGGACGCTTCGCGTCCAGGCTCGTCCCGGACCTGACGACGTTTGATAACTGTGTCTCATTCTTGAAACATGTGAAACGGTCTCAAAAGTATGTGGTTGACAACGTTGACAAGAAACAACGACGACGGACGGCTCCTCTACCGTTCATCACATCGACGGTGCAACAGGCGTCGCACGGTCTCGGTGCCGGGCAGTGTATGTCTGTCTTGCAGTCCCTGTACGAAAAAGGAAAGATCACATATATGCGTACAGACAATCCGTGCCTATCGCAGACGGCGCGTGAGCAGTGCCGTCTCTATATCACCGAAACATGGGGCGCGACACTATACAAGGACCGCGACCACAGACCCACAAAGGCCGCGACCAACGCCCAGGAGGCCCACGAGGCGATACGCCCAACCGACATGACCGTGGTCTCCCTCCCTGATGTCTATTCGTCAACCGAAAAAAGAATGTATGATATTATCTGGAAGAGGACCGTTGCCTCTCAGATGATCGACCACGTCTATGACGAACACACGACGACAGTTTCGTGTCGCCCGTTCATCTTTCACCACGTCCACTGTTCAACCATCGAACCGGGATGGCGTCGTGTGTATTCCGATACCCAAGACAACGACACAGCGTTTGTTGCACCACCGGTCGGGACCTCGCTCGTGTTCAATGGCGGGACACTAACGGAGGAGTTTGAAGCGAACGGGACACGGCACTCGGAGCCGTCTCTCATAAAAGCCCTCGAGACGCACGGGATCGGAAGACCTTCTACGTACAGCTACCTCTGTGAGACACTCAAAAAGAGGTCGTACGCCGAGATACGGAACGTTGAAGGGGTGCAAGCCGAACGCCGTCGTATAACCGTGGACCCGAAGTACACGTGTACGGTAGCGACAGAGATGATCACGCTGTCACGGGAACTTAAAAAATTCGTCGTGACGGACACCGGGAAACTTGTGACCGAATACCTAAAAACCCATTTTCCACTGATTATGAGGTACGAGTATACACGAGAGATGGAAGACGACCTTGATACCATCGCTCATGATGCAACGCTCTACGTTCCTGTTGTCAAGAAACATATAGACACGGTCAATGCCCTGATACAACAGGTGGCAAGTTGATTTGATGCTTTGCCTACCACTCTATGCGCAAACTTCTACCAAAAGTCATGGTTCTGAAACCATTCTTTCACGTCTTGGAAAGAATTGATTAGATATAACTACCGTAGACGCAATAAATTAATTTGTCTACAAATTAATTTATTGCTATATCGGTCCGTCATTATACGCCTATGAGTTAATTGTTCTTTAGTTAAAGGCATTGAAAGTAACGCCTATTTTCAATAGGCGTTACTTTCAATAAATTAAATTAAAAACAAATTAAAATATGGCGATGACGGTATATAATATAAACTTCAGGTCAAGATGAAATAATTTAGAATGTGCGTAGAACAATTTAGAACACTGTTCTGTCCAAGGCTTGCATTCTTTTTCAATGGTAATATCATGGATGCCCTAATGTTGTATTTCACATCCAAGGAGGTAAAGAATGGCACGATCAGGTCAGATGGTAATATGGTGTAGGACGTGTGCCCCTACCCGCTTTTCTTGCGGATCTGTTTCATGAGATGTGATAGATTGTTTTGGACCATGTGATGAATGACGTCTCGTGCGATTGTCCCCATTTCATTCGCAAGACGGACGTGATCTTTTTTGGAGGATCGACAATATTTAAAATGTCGCGCAACGCATAATTTGGGGGTGGCTCCATACACCACGGCTGTTGGGCTCCGCCCCTTCTTGTAAAGTTCTCGTTCACGTTTTTTAGGCTTAAGCTACCGATGGGAACCCACCGTATTATTCCATTATCATTTGTACACAAAGTATCGTTTTCATTGTAGATGAATGCGGTTATGGCTTTCACTGGAGGTCCAAGGCAAGGTGGTGCACCCAGGTTTGCGCTCAAGTAGACTTGAGCGCAAACACACAACCGCCGGCAAACCAGGCATCTACGGTATTGGGTGAGAAATTAATTTACGTGTAAATTAATTTCTTGTCTCTACGATAATAAAATAATGGTCATCATATTCGTGGCTTTATTGATATTTATTGCTCTTGTCATTGTCTCGATAATTTTCATTTTAGGGTTCAAAACAAACGAGAGACAATTTTTTATGACAGCCACTTCATCTCCAACAGCAGTGCCTCTATATACGGGAAAAGATGATGATCCCGTACAGGGTATCATACAACCATATTTCTGTAGTGGAAATCCGTTTAGTTCTGGGAACACAAAACTCGGCTTTACTTCATTCATGAAAAAATTTGGTCCCAACCTGTTTACAATGCCAAACACGATCGACGGGGTGAAAGTGTTTGGGGTGGGAGACCAGAATGGCGTTGGTTGGTTGGGTGGTGATAGTGCGGCAAGCATCCAATTATCAAATGGTGATTTATTATTTGTTTTTGGAGATTCATTCTTATCCAAGATAGACGCACCAAATGTTTGGTTGAGTATGAGAGATACAGGACAAATAACGATGCCCCATAATTCATTGTCGTACTTAAAAGTCGACAAATCAGATAGAACAAAAATTAAACAAAATATATTTTTTATAGGACAATCAGAACAGAATGTATCAAATTCGTTTGGTCTTGGTTTTGATACCGAATGTCCGTTCGGATACACTCAAGGATTATTACAAAAATATAGGTCATCGCCATATTTTTTCAACCCAAACGGATGTGAGAGTTTGATACAACCTCGTGGGGAAAATATACCTAAAGATGCAAATGTATGGTTGATGGGTGGAATGTGTCAAAAGAGCGACATTGCAATTTTATCGAGCGTTGTCCAAGGTATTAAAAATATTGGTGCTCAATTTATAGAGGTACAAGACGCGATAAATAAGAATGGACTTGCAAAGAACCCATTTTTGTGGGACAAGGACCCCACCACCCGTTTTTTTAATATCAGTGATGAATTGACGATGAATAATACTATTTTGTATCAAAAGATTATGAAGGATGCGGATGGTATGTATGTCGTCATTGGTTCACGAAATAAAAAGCCAGGTGTAGAAATTTATCTCTTTAGGGGGACGTACAATCAAATATTACAACAAAATAATATTCAGGTATGGAATGGTCGATGGAATGTGATTTCAAACAGAACAAAAACCATTGAACTCAAGCCGATAGCGATTAGGAATGACATTCTGTATGGAACAAATTATTATTGTGAGTTCTACTTTTCTGAAAAGGAAAACACGTATTGTTTTTTTAGTATTTCGACAGATGAAAACAAGAATAAAATTTTATACAAATACAAGAGCGTGTCCAAAAAGATTGAAGGACCGTATGATATTGATGACACTTTTATCTATTCGTTCCCACAATGGATAAATAACATGAGCGACCAGTTGGATATCTATTCATTGCGTTCACATCCCGGATTAAACAGGATTGTTCAAAACGACACCAATGAAAATGTTGAGATTGTGTTGAGCTATGTCGTTCAAGGCATTTTTCCCCAATATTCTGGAAACTTTTTTAACGTCAATTACAGCACGTATAATATCTACTATCCACAGTTTATTATCATAACCTATTGAAGGATATCATGAGTGTCCTTGCGCGTATGATCGCGTTTCCGGTGGGACATACCCTCCCTTGAGAAACATGGTCATAAACCAGGTTTTATCCTCTTGTCGGACATGATGCTTCTGTTTTCTTTGTCTCATGTGCCAATTGAAAAAAGCAGTCAATTTAGAAATAACCTTGTGAAGACAGATTTCTGTATACACAAGACGAAATAACAAATCTTCGTCATGATTGTTTGAAACTATCTGCGTATGTATAAATTCTTCAAGACAAAAAAGCCTTGTGTATGTCCGGAGTATTTTAAGCTCGAGAAGAACCAATGCGTGGGCATCTCTCGTTCTTTCGTCGTATTGGGATCTACACAGGTCCTTTGGGAATAGACACGGAAAAACATGCATGTTCCTTACTGTACACGCAAGAAATTAATACCGTCATTGCCATAAATTAATTTGTACACAAATGAGCAAGTTGTCGGACCGTGGTCCGACAACTTGCCTATTTATTGCGTCTACGGTACTGTAGATGAAATAAATTAATTTAAAAATAAATTAATTTATTTACGGTATTCTCGTCACCTACCTGTAAAGGTCAACGTTTGGTCGGTACAAACTGTGCTCGATAAGATATTGATTCTTGTTCTTATTGGGGTGAATATCTAATGATACTTGTTTGAAATTCTCGATGCACGGTGAAACATCCATATTTTGAGACAATTCGGGGCACATGATAAGCGTGCCTTTCATTTCACGGGAAAACTGATTATACGATCCGAGTGTAGCATAGAGTGGTTTCATTTTAATTAAAAAAAAAAATAAAAAAGACAATATTAATAAAAATGAAAACATTCTCTATATTCTTTTTTGTCTTGATTGTGGTTTTTATTGTCGGCATTGTGCTTCTCAATGTCTATCTTCCCAGCAACTATATAAAAACAAACGTCCCACCACCTTTTCCAATCACGTCAGATACTCCATCCCCTATACAATCATCACTATAGATCACCTTCTCGACGATTTTCTGAAAAAAAGTCATCGAATTTACCGTCTGGATAACGGGCTTTGAGTTTTGTAATGTTTTCAGTCATGACTTCATTCGGATCAAGATTGAGTGCGCGACACGCATTCACCCAGTACCACAGAATATCACCAAGTTCGCGTTTCATATGAAAGACAACGTCCTTATTCAAAATCTTTCCTTGAAAAACGACCTTCTTGACAATCTCACTCAATTCTCCGGATTCCGAAGATAATCCTACCGCACTTGTCAAGAGAAGTGGTACATTGCACAATCGCAGGTCATTCAGTTCTTGACAACGATCGACAAAAGCCACAAAATCATTTGATTGCAGGCTTGTCACCTCCTTGACAAAATCGCTGTACTGCTTCAGGTTCGTCATTTTTACCCAAAAGAGTAAAAAAAAAGAATATCTTCAATTTTATTTCAAAAGGATCCCTCACCGAGGACCGTATCGTAGATGTGATAAATTTATTTCTGAAATAAATTTATCACATCTACGGTAATAAAAGGATATTGCCTGCGACATGAATATTAATGTTGATACTCATCCACTGTTGACTATTGTCCCTCAGTCGCGGTTGACCAAACAAAACCAAGACCTCGACGCGGTAGCTACGTCCCTGGATAACCTCATTATCACACGGGTCGTTTATCCTGCCGCGGATGTACAAAATCTCCCACCCGACTTTGAACCGCAAAAAAGCGTTTGGAGATCGTTGTTGACCGAGGCGAGAGACCAGGGGTCGTGTGGTTCCTGTTGGAGTTTTTCAACAGTGTCCTGTTTAGCCGATCGTTTGAATATCTTGCTCTCTCGAAAATATATTGATGTCTTGTCGCCGCTCCAGCCGACGATCTGTAATGACCTCACATCGCTTGTTGCAAATAAAAACCTGGGGAACCTTTTGTACCCATTTCAACTGTCGAATGAGACAGAACAACGATTTGCGTGCAAGGGGAATTTCTTATCATCCGCCTGTGTATACCTCCAGATTTTTGGGACGACCACAAACAGTTGTGTCTTGTACAAGATCAGGAACTTTAATGATTATAGGGACACTCGTCTCAACTGGGGCTTTCGTCCAAATAACGACATGTTCTTTTCTCCGCAAAATACCGCAACCAGTGATTTTACACAGTACAGCGATGTTGATATCAAAGGGAGCTGTGCGCTGTACAATGAATTATCCGCACCCCCGTTCTCGTACTGCGCGGACACCATAAACGTGGGTCGAACAAAGTGGTACGGGACCCCACAACAACATTTTCGTGCGCTTTTTGTGTATAAAGTGGACAGTCATGAGAAGGCCATCATGGCAGAGATATTTCGTTGGGGTCCTGTTGTCTCTTCTTTTGTCGTCTATGATGATTTTTATGATTTTGACCCCAAAACAACGCCTGTTTACGTGCACGACCCGACACGAACGCGTATTTTGGGTGGGCACTCGGTGGAGATTGTTGGATGGGGGGCAACATCGGACGGTACCCAGTTCTGGTGGATCAAAAATTCCTGGGGAACACAATGGGGAAACAATGGATATTTCCGTTTCTTGCGTGGACAGGACCAATGCCATATTGAAAGCAATGTTTTATGCATGATGCCCAATCTGTTCCTCCCGTTGGGGGATGTCGACTACGCACGAGAACTTGAAACAGCACTATCAACACTTGGAATATTTCAGACACAGATGACACCAGAGTATTATTCATTTGTTGAAAAGATTGTGAGGACGTACCATCCAGGACTGGTACAACAGATCCTCGATGTACCCTGGTTTATCCGATCGGTCGTGAGCTCTTTTCCCCTGCTCCATTTCTCTGTCATGTCCATGGTTGGTGTCCTGACGTCTGACATCTTGGTCAGGACGGGGTTTACGAGCCGAGTGTTTAATACGATGCCTGGCCTTCACCTGACGGCACCACGTGGACAGATACCGCTCTCTCCGACATTTCGTGCGGGTCTTCTTCAACCCAAGACGCAAAATGTTCCTATGAAACCCGGGCGGTCATCATTGTTGTTTATTGTCTCTTGTGTATTATTAGGCATTATGGTCGTTATGAGTTTTTTATGTTTCTATTTACTACACCTACGGTAGCACACAAGTGTCAATCTGTAGATGTTCATGTGAACCACTATTCTGACTTTTCGTATACCTCCTATAATAACCATATAATACGAGGGTTGGTAATCAGATAAATAAGGACAATGTGCAATAGTGTGGTGGACAGGGAAATGATAGTTGGGTATACATAGAAATTATCATCTGTTGTTTTGAATGCATGAGGAACAAGAAGACCAAAGTTGACCGCTGGGGGAAGAAGACTGGTACTTATTGCAACCCCAATCAAATTTTCATTACGCCCGTCATAAAATGAGCATCCTGCCGCCGCACCAGACGCTACCGCCAAGAAACCTTCCCAGTAAAGATTGATTAATTTTGTTCGTTTCAACATCTCGTTTGTTGCTACAAGGGTATCGTAGCATATGACACCCCCTTGTATACCCATACAGACACCAATTCCTAAGCTCATAAATAGACCTGTCGCTCCCCTCTTGATAAGACAGATATCATTCAATACCGTACCAACACTCAGACACGACACATAACCCATTATTGGGCATATAACCATGCTCGCGATAATACTTGTTGGGCTGTCTGTTATAAGACCTATCGCTGATATTGAGGAGGCGGATACAATGTACACAAAATATTCTAATGAAAATCTGGTGTTCCTCATGAGTTTTGTTTTCAAATGAACGAAAGGGTTTGGGGTCATTTATTTTTTACGTGTAAAAAATAAAGTTTGTCCAGAATACGTGTTTGGCGATTGCGATGACATGTGATTACCAATGAAAATATGACGACCGATGACTAATATTGATTGAAAGCGTTGTGATAAGATTGCAAATATCGTATTTGCGAGTGTCGCATACAACGACAACGAGAGAGTTTTCATAAATAGAATAGGCAATGCTTCCATGGCGTCGTGTCGCCCACTTCCAATCTTCAAATGTCCCATGATTATCAAATTCGTCAACGGGCCACCGCATGTGAAGTTTTGGACGATTGAGAAGACAATAGGATGGAGTGTAAGACGCGTGCAGAACACAACCATGTTGCTTCATCCTGGGCATGACACGAGAGGTTGACATTTCACTTGCGGCGTCTGTATTTCCAAGGCATCCGATACCTCCTGTCCCTATATTTCCGTATGCACACCACAGAGGTATCCCGGCAAGGTTTACGATCCAGGGCCACTGTTGGTAACAAGGTAATCCGGTATTATATCCCTCTGTTATTGACGCTAAAACTACATCATCTTCTTTAAAAAATGCAATAGACGCATCTGTGAGATATGCCCCCCGCACATATGGACGCACCAATGGGCTGTACGCAAGACATGAAACCATAGACGCCATACACGATAAGGACACACAGGACAAGAGAGACCGTGCCGTCGCAAGCGCCTGAAAATGAGGATGTCTCCACAAATGAAAAGTATCCATAAAACGAATAACACGTCGTGCGAGAGACGTCTGCAGAGGTATAAATATACCATGGCTCCACAACATTGTTACAATAATATCATCATCGTCTTGATGATGAAAATGAGCAAGAGAAGATAAAAGCGTGTCGTATGAAGGAGAAACGACAATCTTATCATTCTGTTTGAATGTTTCGCGGTTGAAACGAAATGTTGTTGTGAAAAGAGTTTTGTAAAGAGCCTGAGATGCATCTTTATCAGTCAAGTCAAGACGACCATCATGAAGAAGGAATTCAAGGAAAACACTGATATGATGACCGGTTGTCTTTTCACGATGTCGTGCGTAGCTCCTGGCGGATGGTGAGACAAATGAAGCATCGTCCAACGCGACAGAAAGCAGTTGTGTTGAAATTGCGCACAGAACATCATGTGATAAATCACGTATTTTCTCAATGTGTGTATAATCATAGAGGTTGAGAAGAGAAGACAGTGTAAAAGGGAGATACACTGGGGACAAGAATTCAGCGAGACCATGTTTTGCCTTGAATGATAGAAAGAATTCGAGGCGCGCGAGTAGAGACCGAGGGATGTCGCGTTGAACAAATTCAAGGAGGAGGAGATGAGATGAGAGATACATGAGAGAGTGATTTTCTGTCCAATACACCTGTCCTGTTGTTTCCATCTTCATGTGATACCAGAATTCAAGGGTATCAAGAACCGTTTCAGCTTCGCGTGGATCATCTCCAGTAATGATCCGTCGTAACTCACCAACGAGGACCATGTCTGATTTTTCGTTTGGTGGGAATATTGACATTTTTTGTACGACTGTTATTATTACTATACTACTGATATAGCAATAAATTAATTTGTACACAAATTAATTTATTGCTATATTGTATAAGCGTCCTCGTTAACGAGGACACTTATCAAGTCCGTCATTATACGCCTATGAATTAATTGTTCTTTAATTTAATTTATTGAAAATAATGGCTATTTTCAATAAATTAAATTAAAAACAAATTAACTTATGGCGATGACGGTATAGAAGTGATAAATCAATTTATAACAAAATTCATTTACGGCATCTGCGGTAGAAAAGAAAATAAATACTGAGACGCAAAGCGTCTGTGTAGCAACACGTCGAAGCTGACCGGGAAGTAGCTGGGTCAAGCACTAGAGCATATACACGTAACTTCTTCTGATCCCAGATAAGACAAAAAAAATTATTGTTGCATGTATAATAAACAAACAATGGCTTCCTTCGGACAAAACCCTTATGGAGCCCCAAACCCGTTGACCCCAAACATGGTACCTCCCGTCGTCAAAAATACTGTACAGACAGGTGAGACTACTGCGATAAATTGGTATCTACAAAATTCAGGGACGGCGTATGACCAGCAGGACAAGACTGCCAACAGGGCGGTGCAGGTCAGCACCACACTTATGATTGCATCTTTAGCAGTAAGTGCCGCCGGGCCAGAGGCCGCCCCAATAGCATTCGCTCTCGATATGGCATCAAATATAGCGGGGATGGTGGGGTATGGGATGGAACTTCACGACGCCCTCAAGTCCCACAATAAAGCAATGGAAACCGAGGCCATCATTGGTATTGTTGCGTCAGGGATTGGTATGGGTGGTGATGCGTCTGCACTCATGAAAGGTACGGAAATTGCAGCAAAATTTGCTTCTAAAGGTGCGGAAATTAGTTCTCGATTTGCATCAAAACTCGCTGATGCGTCACATTATATATCAGAAGCAAGAAGGCCCGCTGAAGAAGCGGTCAAACTGACACGAACCGAGACTTTGAAAGCTGAGGACATGTTTAAGGACGCGCAGTTTCGGAGAAAATATGGGATGAAAATTAAGGGTCCAGCATACACTTCAAAGGCAAATTTCGAAGAGCATCTACTTCGTCAAAAAAAAATAGCCAAGCAATCAGAAAGAGATGCTGCAAAATCACTACGATACGAAGCAACACGCGCGGCAATGGAAAAAAACGTTGCCGCGGTCACTAAAATCGGAAGCAAAATACTAGCACCACTCGCAACACGAGAAACTCGGTTAGCTGTGCGTTTTGGGGTACATGTCTTGCATAGACGGTAAATAATGTCTTCATTTGGACAAAATCCGTACGGACAGCCAAACCCGTTAACCCCGAACATGGTACCCCCGTCGTCAAAAGATACAGACAGGTGCAACTGCTGCGACAAATTGGTACCTGTCGAACTCTGGGACGGCCTATGTGGGAGACGGAGTTGAGCCATTACAATAAAAAAGACTCTTGATTTTGGACGATTCCAAGATTATATTGAAAAGAAGAATAATATGAATTTCAATCTTCAAGACTTTTATCAGAGATATATATTCAGGAAACTCAAGCTTGAAGGATGTATGCGACGACAAAAACGGAATCGATGATGATAAAACGGTTCAATAAAGTCTTCGGATCATCAGGAGAAACAATTGTGTGTGGGAGATTTCCAACAAAAGCAACATCGGAAGTTCAAAGAACCCATCAAGGGGAGAGGATTCCGAACCTTATTCCGAAGACATGGGTACAAGGTCTATCTTGTCGATGAACACAAGACAAGTTGTCGGTGTGCGAATTGTGGATGCGAGACTACAACATTCCGATGTGTAAGAACCCAAAGTATTGGAAAGATGATGTTATCAAGAGACACGGACTGTAAGAACGGGTGTGGGCTGTGGAACAGACATACCAACGGGGCGATCAATATCTACAACGAGAAAGACCAGAGTACCGTAGACGCGATAAATTAATTTTTTTACAAATTAATTTATCACAATATCGGTCCGTCATTGTTCGCCTATGAGCTAATTGTACTTGAATACAAGGCATTGAAAATAACGGCGATTTTAAATCGCCGTTATTTTCAATAAATTGAATTAAAAACAAATTAACTTATGGCGATGACGGTATCTCAAACGAACGAAGCGTTCAATCAGTGGGTTTACATCGACATCCACGACCCAAGATGTACCCGAAGATCCGTTTTCATTTTAAATGTCGGATAGTGTAAAATTAGGAAGAGCGGCGGTTCCCTTTATAAAGAATGCTTTTGCACATCGCAAACGCTAACATCTCCCGGCGATTTAGTGCATCACTACCATTGCGTCAATAAAAACATCATCACCGTCAGCGAGTATGCACCCATTACTCGTATATCCGATCGCATCCGGATGGTGGAAAACAAGGTGTTGAAGAAAAGACTTGTCGCCTCCTCGCACCGTGCAGAGGACCCTTGCATTGAAATGAGGCACGACCTGGAATTTTTGTGAGAGGTCGCATTGTTGATCACCTATTATTTTTCTCTTCATGATGAAAACGTCCGATGTTGGTGAAGGGACAAGATCAGCGAGCGAGACATCTGTAAACAGTGTGTCTTGAGAACACGCAACGTATTTGTCAACATGAGCGACGATGCCCACGAGATGGATCATGTCGATCGGTCTGTGCTCTGTGTTTTTCATAAACGTCGCGTCCCCGATCGTTACAAAGTCGGATTGGTTGTAAAACACAATGGTTTTATTGTCTTTTTGAATATCAGTGTCAACGTTTTCGTACGAAGGATCGTCGCACCTGAACCATTCTGTCGTGACGAGGTCGCACGACAATTGAAAAAAATTTAAAAACCGCTTCTGAAAATAATAATACGTCATGAGGTTGTCGATGGGAAGATAGATCCCCGTATACCTGATCGTACCCAGAAGGAACGCCGCCGCCTTTTTATGAATGACATACCCAAACGTTCCCCCAACATAGTCCGATGATAATGGTTCAATGGAAAGAGTATCTGGGCGACACGGGGTCTTGTTCTCCAGCCGAGAATAACCGAGCATCAGGACGTCCCATAACGGGAGCGCTTGAAGCATACGTTCAATGACGACGAGCGATGCCTGGATGTCTTGAAAAAAAGGCTTGTCCGTTGAAATGGTAATGTCATCTTCA
>Ga0194123_10004508_pt1 | contig 15704 bp, 14 predicted proteins | sample TA2MahsurfametaG_5_FD_155479 | JGI IMG/M metagenome (GOLD analysis project Ga0194123, IMG submission 155479) | Freshwater microbial communities from Lake Tanganyika, Tanzania - TA2015023 Mahale A surface | ecosystem: Environmental > Aquatic > Freshwater > Lake | place: Tanzania: Lake Tanganyika... | reverse complement strand
TTCAGATAAATTGAGTTCCATATTATACAAAATATTTTATTATATCTTCTTTAACATAAAAAATAATATAAATTTAATATAAAGATGCTTAATACTTATATTAAAAAACAAGGTGTTACACAAACTATTGTTCATGATAATAAAGACAATCATTTTAATCAAATTAATTGGGATGCTGATTATGATGGAAATAAAGCAAATATATCTGTTAAATCTAATACTGACGGAAAACGCGACAGATTTGATATCAGTCTTGATAATGAAGATTTAGCACATATTTTAAATATTCCAAGTATCAATATGCCTATACATAAGCGACTTAAAATGGATTTTCAAAAACCGTCTTATAAACTCGAACCATCTTATAAAGTAGAACCTTATATTTTAGAGCTTCCTAATCCTCGACTTCTTACTCCTCGACTTCTTACTCCTGAATTAGAACCCAGAAAACCTGAAATATTAGAAGAAATAATTAGCAAAGGTATTACAAGTCCTGTATCTCATGAAGAATTTATTGTTCCATTAACTATTGATAAAAAAACAATGGATGATTATATTCTTACTCCAACAAAAAAACATAGACGCCGTAAAAGTCATGTTACTCATAAAATTTATAAAAAACCTAAATCTAGATCTAAATCTAAATCTAAAACTCGTTCATCTAGAAAATAAATAAAAATGACAATATTGTTATTTTATCTAATTAATCGCATTTAATATCATGACCTCATTTTCAGAATAAGTTCTTTCTCTTTTTTCGATCTTAAACTTTTTTGCCGCATGTTTGTCCATTTTTTGTGTCAAAAAGTATTGTGAAACATATAAAACTGAATGATTTGTTTCGTCATAAATTAATTCAACATATAATCCACCATGTTTTTTTATCGTATTTAAAAATTCTATCATATTGTTTAGTTTTGATTGTGGAAAACTAACCGATATTATGCAATGTCTGCGCTGAAACTGAGTTTTATTTTCGAATTCATAATCATCATAAAAATCTTCACAAAAACATTTTTCAGCACATTCCTTTACATGTTCTAATAGTTTATTTATACTACCATTTTTTAAAACATTAAATGATACTTCAATATTATACCCCATTTATATAGATGAATATTTTCTAAAATTCAAATAAAAACATTTTATGTAGTGCAATTCTCTCTACATGTTTTTAACTACATTCTATTTTCATTCTTTTAATTATTCATTCAAATTGTAATTATTCCATATTTGTAAAAAATGCTTTTTTGGATTAATAGCATATTTTCTTCATGTGAAATTTCTGATTGTTTAATTATTTGAGAATAAAAATCAATAATAAACTATGTATATATATAAATGTCATTTAGACGATTTGGAGGAATACCTAAACGTAATATAGTTGCAAGTAATTTGATGGTAACAGAAAATGTTGGGCAACCAAACTCTTATATAACTTTTTTGAGTGATATAAGTGGTGATATAATAATATATGGAAATTTAGATGTCAGTGGTAATTTAACAGTTGAAGGTAATATTGACATTAGTGGTAATACAACTATTGATGGAAATATTGACATTAGTGGTAATGCAATTGTTGGTGGTAACCTTGATATTAGTGGTAATACAACGATGGATGGTAACCTTGATATAAATGGCAATGTTGACATTAGTGGTAATACAACGATGGATGGTAACCTTGATATAAATGGTAACGTTGATATTAGTGGAAATATTACTGGAAATATAACTATAAATACTAACCTTGCTATAAATGGAAATGTCGACATTAGTGGCAATACAACTATGGATGGTAACCTTGATATAAATGGGAATACAAATATTGTTGGTGATATCGATATAAGTGGAAATATAAATATCAGTGGTGACATTGATACTAGTGGCAATATTACCGCTTATTACATGTTTTTATCTTCTGACAATGATTATGCAACACAACAAAATGCTGTTATGCCTAAATCTTATATAGATACAGTATCAAGCGGTCCGAGACCTGTTGGAGAAGTTGTTGCTATTTCTACCACAGGAAACAATGGTCAAACACAAAATACTATTTATCCTGTACCAATTAATACCGATTTATCTGCGAACTTTATGATTGATGGTATTGACATTTCAGGTGGTAATGCTGTTCTTTTAAATGATCAAGACCCTTCTGGAGGAGCCTCTGTTAATAATGGGGTGTATTATTTTATAAACACATCAGGTAATACCTATCAATTTCAAAGAGATGCATCACAAAATATTTTACCAGTCGGGTCCGATGCGAGAAATGCATTTGTTTCTGTTTTAAGAGGTAATCTTTATTCTAGATCCGGTTGGATACAAATATCTGCCGATGCCAGTTCGAATATGGCTGTTGTAGGAACAGATCCTCTATTTTTTTCCGAATTTTTTAGTCTTAATTTTAAAACAGGACAAGGTCTTTACATAACGGATGTTGGTAGTATTTCATATTTAAATGTTGATCCGAGTTTAAATTTTATAAATTTTTTAGATAGCACAACTGGTGTTACTAATGCAACTGGAACATTAGCAATAGGAACTAATTCTACTAACGTAATTATTGGACCCACTGGTGGAAATCCTCTTCAAATACAAAGTCAAATTCAATCACAAAAAGGTATTACTGGTCCTACTGGATCTTTTACAGATATAATTACATCTAATTTTATTAGAGCAGAAGGAAAAGGCATAACAGGAACCACTGGATCTTTTACTTATTTATCTTCATCGAGTGGTATTACTGGTCCTACTGGATCTTTTACAGATTTAATTACATCAAATCTAATTACAGCACAAGGAAAAGGAATAACAGGAACCACTGGATCTTTTACTTATTTATCTTCATCGAGTGGTATTACTGGTCCTACTGGATCTTTTACAGATTTAATTACATCAAATCTAATTACAGCACAAGGAAAAGGAATAACAGGAACCACTGGATCTTTTACTTATTTATCTTCATCGAGTGGTATTACTGGTCCTACCGCATCTTTTACAGATATAATCACGTCAAATCTCATTACAGCACAAGGAAAGGGAATAACTGGAACTACTGGATCCTTTACTTATTTATCTTCAACAAGTGGTATTACTGGTCCAACTGGATCTTTTACAGATATAATCACGTCAAATCTTATTACAGCACAAGGAAAGGGAATAACAGGAACTACTGGATCCTTTACTTATTTATCTTCAACAAGTGGTATTACTGGTCCAACTGGATCTTTTACCTTTTTAAATTCATCTAATAATAGTTATCTAGCAACTAGTTCTGGTAATGTTGGAATAGGAAAAACAAACCCAAGTAGTAAATTAGATGTATCTGGTAATGCATCAATATCCGGAACATTAAATGTAAATGATGCTGTTACTGGTCCAACTGGATCTTTTACCTTTTTAAATTCATCTAATAATACTTATCTAGCAACTGGTTCTAGTAAAGTTGGTATAGGAAAAACATCAGCTAATTATAATTTAGATGTAAGCGGAAATTTACGTCTAGTGCTAAGAAATTCGAGTGAATTTTCAGTAGAAGATGATACTTCCAAATTTAATTATAATGGTTTTAATCCTAATGCAGGTACTAAAATTTTTTATAATTATCCAGTAGTTAACGATGCTAGAACAACTTTTTTAAATAATGGTCAAGGACAATCAGGAACTAATGGATTTGGTTTTTATATGTGTAGTGCAGCAGTTCCGACACCAGTTCTAGCAACAGTAAGTTGTGGAAAATTGGGTGTAGGAATTTACAACCCACAATATTCATTAGATGTAAGTGGTATTGGAAGATTTGGAACATATTCTGGTTCTTATACTACTCCATTTGCTCCTCAATTAATCGTTAGTGGAGATACTACAGGAGATTTTGCTAACGATAATGGACAAGTTATTATAACAGGAACAAGTAACCCACAAAAAAGATTGGGAATACAATTTGATACTACAAATAATAACGTAAAATTTCAGGCAGCATTGGCTGGAACACCAACTAATTATCCTATTTGTTTAAATCCTGTTGGCGGTAATGTTGCGATAGGGAAAAATACTACATCGGCAACATTAGATGTTGCAGGAACTGCACTTATTACATCTACTGGTTTAAATTCTTCACCAACATTAAGTCTTAGAGATGCTAGTACTAGTAATGAAATGAGGTTCGCTTTAAATTGTATTGCTGGTAATTATAACTCTTTGGTTCAAGCGGGAGATCAAGTAATATGTGCTACACCTCAAAATACAGGAGAAGTACTAACACTTTGTTCAAATAGTAGTACTACAAACGGTGTTCGTATAACTCCAACATCTGTCGTTATTGGAGCAGGTGGTTCTAGTGCTACTCCTACAGCAGCTTTAAGTTTTTCAGGTAAAACAGCAACTGTAACTGGTGTCTTTTCTCAAGGACAAGATGCTAGTTTCAATGTTTTAAATAGAACACAAATCTTATATAATAGTAATGATCCAGCAATTCCATTCAATATTTCATTCCATATTAAAGACAGTGCTAGTTCAAGGGATTTGCAATTTTATTCTAATGTTGGTACTCAAACTACAGCACCAATAATTCAATCTGGTGATAGTGCCATAGTAGCAAATTCTTCAAGTCCTTCATTATCTTTAACTGCTGGTTTTACAAGTGTTTACACAGGTGTCAGAATAACTACAACATCTGCTACAATTGGATTTGGGGGATCAGCATCAACTCCTTCAAATTATTTTATGGCAAACTCTAGTGGTGTAAGTATTGTATCTTCAGGAAATATATCATTGAGACCAACAACAACTTTAGATGTAAGTGGTAATACAAGAATATCAGGTACATTAGATGTTAGTGGGAATATAGCAATAGATGGATCTGCTAATTTTAAATTTCTACCTACATATACTGGTTCCACAGATGCAAGTGGTAATCCAAGTCCTGCTCCTAGCAATAATCAATTCATCACTAAGAAATATGCAGATAATACATATAGTGGCGCAGGATCAAATCTTCTAAATTCGAATAATAATTGGAAAGGAACCAATACATTTGAAAATACATTAACATCAACAACTAATACTTATTTAGCAACTACTTCTGGTAATGTTGGTATAGGAACTACATCTCCTGGGTCTAAATTAGATGTAAATGGAAATGCTAGAGCAACTTCTTTTATTACAACATCAGACTACCGTATAAAAGAAAATATTCATCTTCTTAATGAATCATATAATGTTGATAATTTGCGTCCAATCACTTATCTAAATAAAAACCTCAATAAACAAGATATCGGTTTAATAGCTCATGAGCTTCAACAAGTATTTCCTTGTTTAGTAACTGGAGATAAAGACGGTGATCAAATGCAATCAGTAAATTATACTGGATTAATACCAATATTAATCAAAGAAATCCAAGACCTTAAAAAGGAATTAAAGTTATTGAAAGAAAAAGTTTTATAAACTATAATATTTGTAAAACTACTTTATAAATTGTGAAAGGTCTTTAAGTCATTTTATTAAATAATAAAATTGAATTGCGTTTATTATTTAATAATACAGTATACAAATATCACACGATTATGAAGCCTATATTGAATAACGTATTATGTGTTAGACATGCTCATCCACGCGATAAGCACATTCAATTCTTTGAAGAAGATCATAAATATATTGTTGATTTAGAACCTGATACTAAATATACATCTGTCACTACATGGGTTCATGAACATTTTGAAAAATTTGACACAGACAAGGTCATTGAAAAAATGATGTCTGGATCAAACTGGAAAAAAGGCCATAAATATTGGGACATGACCCCTGAGCAAATTAAAGCGCAATGGAATGCAAATAAAGATAGTGTTTCGGGTGCAGGAACTGACATGCATTTTGAAATTGAATGTTTTAATAATAGTAGTACACGATTTCGAGGTGATTATACAAATGCTGACTTAGCACAGCTCTATATAGCAAATGAAGGAGAAAAATTACAAAATAAGCCTCTTGAATGGCAGTACTTCATTAATTTTGTTAAAGATCATCCAGATTTAAAACCATACAGAACTGAATGGGTTGTTTTCAATGAAGATATTAAAATTTCCGGATCAATCGACATGGTATATGAAAATCCTGATGGAACATTATCTATTTATGATTGGAAACGATCTAAGGGTATATCAAGAATAAACACATTCAACAAATTTGCAGTTACACCATGTATTTGCCATTTACCTGACTCAAATTTCTGGCATTACGCATTACAATTGAATATATATAAATATATTTTAGAAACTAAATACAATAAAACAATTAGAGATCTATATTTAGTAAGATTACATCCTGATGCAGAAGAGAAAAATTATGAACTAATTCAATTACCCATTTTAACAACTGAAATTAATGACCTTGTTCAAGAAAGAAATAAAAAACTTTATTCGGAAAACACTTAAAAGAATTAAATTATAATAATTATATGATTGACAAAGCTATTTTTTTTATATGGGTAATTTGGTATTTTTATAAATATGTACCTCATAATCTATTACTAAATGTTTTTCCATTCTACAATATATTAAATTTTTGGGATGATTTAACAGAATGGGACACTACAACTGAAACAGATAATGACAGCGAAACAAATGAAGATGAAACAAAACCTGTAGAGGAAAAATTTAAACAAGAAATTAAATACGAAGACAAATACTTAGATGATATCAGAAAATTAAATAAAGAATGGATATTTACTGATGAAGAAAATAATGAACTGCCAAAACTTATTGAGACTATTTATAAAGGTTATATCGATTCAAGATTACAAAAAAGTTCAGATATAGCTAAGCAAATTTTACAATTACAGAAAGAAATGGAAGATGATAAAGATACCATTAATTATGTAGAAGATACAAATGAAGAAGGGGATGAGCTTATAGATAAAAGTACACTGGAGGAGAGAAATAAAGAAAGAAATTTAGAAATAGAAAACCTTCAAAAAGAGCTTAATGAAATTATGACTGAAATAAATAATGAAGAAAGCATAAGTGAATTAAGGAAAGAAGCTGAAGAAGAAGCCACACAGTGTATAATCGATAAACGATTGAACAAACTTGCAAATTGTTATGTTATAGAAAAAACCCCAAATGGCAATGTTATTATGATTTATCAAAAAGATAAAGGATCATTTAAATATTATTCTGACCATAATATTCCATATAGGTATTTGGAGGTTGTTGGTAGAAAATATGTAAAATTATTTGATTGCAGACCTATTTTTATTGATATGGAAGAAGAATTGAGATTATTTGAAGAGAAATGGGAAAAAGAACAAGAAATTAAAAAGATGAAAGAAGAAAATAAAAAGATGAGAGAAGAAGATGATAAAAAGAATGCTGATAAAAATAATAAAACGGTTGAACAAAAGAAAAATGTATTTGCTAAATTTAAGAGTTATAATAAGGATGCTGGAGGAAAGATTAGTATGGCAGCACCACCTAAGAATAGCATACCAAATAAAAGTGTAACTGAAAATAAAGAAAATGAAAAGGTTTTATTAAAAGAAAGAGCCAATCGCTATACTTATGAAGGTAAGTTTGCAAATTTTAATTTTTTACAAAAGATTGAGAGAAAAGTGTTTAATAAAAAACTTGGTCTATCGTTCGCGGATTTTAAGCGAATTCAACAAAAGTAAAAAGTAAAAGTACTATTATAATAATTTAAACTTCTTATTATAATATAAGTATGTCAAATTTAACAAGACGCTTTAAAAATAACAAAAAAAATAAAACGATGAGAAGAGGCGGTGCATCAGAAGAAGGCGAATTTAAAGAACGCCGAGGTGTTATTGATATATTAGGTAACACAGCAAAGGATGTTGCTTCAATTGGTGCTAGACTGGCTGCAGATACTGCTCTTAATTTTGCTGGTTTAGAGAGAAAAAAGGTACCTATTGGAGAGGAAGAGGTAGTTGAAGATACTGCTGCTACTAATTATGATCCTAGTATTTATGCTAATCGTGGAAAAATTGATATTTCTCCTAAAGATAATGAAAATAAGGAACCTGGTCTTTTATGTACAGTGTTAGATGTTGTAGATAGAACTGGTGGTCTTATTATTAGTGATCTTAATGAAGTTTTAGCAAGTGATCAATTTAAAAAAACAACTGAAGAAGCCGCAAAACAAACATCTGCTTTAATAAAGGAGACATCTCAAAGATTTAATGAGGCATTAGATAACCCCGAGGTTAAAGCTCAGCTCGAAGAAGCGATAAAAAAAGCCGGCGAAATTAGTGAAATGGTCGTTAAATATGGAGAAAAACCATATTATCGAGCGGTTGATATAGCAGGTAGAGCAGCACAAAAAGCATCAAGTGCAGCAGTAAGTGGGTCATTAAAAGTTGGAGCAGATGCTATATCAGCAATACCTTTTTTAGGTTCGGTTGTTAGTGTAGGTAACATGATAAATGATACTTCAAAAGCAGCAAGTGCTTTAGTAGAAGCTGGTTCAGAAGTAGTTCAATCAGGTTCCGATGTTTTTCTTGAAATAAAAAGAAATATTGAAAAAGATTATAATTTAGATAGTCTAGAAGAAAAAAAGAAATTGGGGCAACAAATTTATAACCGTGTTAACAAGTCAATTAGTGATTTTCAAAATAGTAAAATGGGCCAGCAAATTTCTAACAAAGTTAACAAGACAATGAATAAATTTCAAAATAGTAAAATTGGGCAACAAATTTCTAACCGTGTTAACAAGACAATGAGTAAATTTCAAAATCAAAATTCTACACAATCCGTAGGAGGTCATAAAACTAGACGAAGAACTTTTAATCATAATGCAAAATAAAAGGCAGTACCATTTATCTTTTAGATAGCCATTCTTTAAACCCATTACTTCGTGCAATATTGAAAGAAGTTCCGAGATGACAATAAGCAATATCATACGCTTTTCGATTTTGTTCGTCCATTCCACTTAAATATTCAAATATATTCTTTTGTTGTTCAATTGGATATGTTTTCAATAAGTTGGAGATTTTCATATTTAAAGAAGTAAAGTCAATCTGTTCTGCCATTTCTTATTTATTTATGATTGTTATATATTTATATGAATTTTAATCAATTTTAAAAAAATAATTTATAATATATTGAATAGAACAATATATCTTCAAAATTCTAGAGAGAATTTATTAACTTTTAATTTATTTATAAAAAATTGAAATAAAAATATTTAAAATAATTAAAATTAAATAAAAATACTTATCGTCTGATATCATAAAATGAGTGAACAATTATCATTTGCTGCTTATGAAAATATTATGGAAACTGTTTCAAAATGTGGTTCTTGGAATGAACGTGGACTTCTTGCAAGTTTAGATAGAAAAGGATTTACTCCCAATAAATGTTTTATGGAATTAATGGCAAATTCAACGGATGCTCAAGCTACAATGATTGTATGGAAAATTACATCGGAATATATTAAACTTGTAGATGATGGAATTGGTATGGACTATGAAAAATTAGAAAAAATGTTTGATATGTTTAGAGCAAATAATGGTGATAGAAAAACTATGGGTGTTTCTGGATTAGGAGGTAAAGAAGGTATGTATATTCTCTCTAAAAAAGAAAATAAAGAACCAACAACTGTTATTCTTTACACACATTCTTCCAACGGAGACTATTGGAAGGCCATTGTTCCTTGGAAAGAAATAATTGATGAAAAAATATATACTGGAAAAATTCTAATTTCTAAGATGACAGCTGAAGAAATTACAAATTTTATTGATGACCGTGAAAATTTTCAGTTTAAACATGGAACAACAATTTGTTTTGAATATAATGATAATATTAAAAATTTAATTGAAAATGCATTTGATACAAAAATAATTAATAAAGAAAAAATTTCTCAAAATAACAGATGGGAATTTGTATTTGGACACTCAAATCCCAAATTTATTTTAGAAAAATCTGATGGATCCCCAATAATTGAATTAACTAAATATGACTATTTTAGTGGTACTGACATGGAATTTTATATTCGAAAGCAAATTGATCATATATTTCATTATATAGATGATAAAAATAATGACAGATATATTTACATAAGTGATGATGGAAACTTAGAAATTCAAACCCATGGTAAAAATGGTTATAAAACTGACCCAAAAGAAGTAACAATACATCAATCTTGGAAACATATAGGTACATATGAAATTCGAAATGGTATGAGAATTATCAAAGATTTATTTGATCCACATAATCCCAAAACTCCACATGGTGCAACTATGCATCTTAATTTATATGATCAAGCATTCTTTCAAGGTGCAGATGTTGAATATATTAAAGAATGTTTATCTGGTTGTTCTGTATATAGAAATGAACAATTGATTACAAAGATTAATTTTGCGGATGGAAAATTTAACTCTAGTACATCTAGAGCTGGTGTTGATTCTATGATTGATAAATTTTATCACAGAACAGAAATTCATTATTCAACTATATCAACACAAGATAATAGAATGGATATGGCTATGGGTATTCAAGAAAATAAAAATCAACACCAAAATGTATTGCCTAAGCCATTAGAAAGGTTAATTACTCATATAAAGTCAAATCATTTAGATAAAATTCGCAGTTATTTTGATGAAGTTATTGAATTAAAGTATCAACAAGAGAAAAAGAAGCGTGCACTAGAGACTGAAAGGTTACGTTTGATAGCTGAGCAAAAAAAAATTGAAGAAGAGAAGAAACGCATCGAAGAAGAGAAGAGACGTCTAGAAGAACTTGAAGAAGATTCTGATGACGATTTTGAATATGATTCTGAAGAAGAAAAAGAAGATGTTGGTAGTCAAGAAGAGAAAGAAGATGATCCTGAAGAAGAGAAAGAAGATGATCCTGAAGAAGAGAAAGAAGATGATCCTGAAGAAGAGAAAGAAGATGATCCTCATGAAGAGAAAGAAGATGATCCTCATGAAGAGAAAGAACATGATTCACCAAAATCTTTGCAAGTTGAAGTAGAAAATTTGCAACAAAAAATTGCGGTTTTAAGAGCTAAACTATTAGAAAAAATTAACAGTGAGAATGACTATGATAAAATGCAAAAAATTTACGAATTAATAAGCAATCTATAAATATTACAAATTTTATAAAAAATAATATATTATTTTTTGCTACTTAAAGACGGCGATACTACTCTCACTCTACTACATTATGAAGGAAAATTCTTTAAATTAGTGATTTTTTGGTCGTTTTTTCTTCCCTACACATGAAGGGAAATTGTTGATTTTCGAAAATGGAAAAGTATTTTGATTTTTCAAAATGGACAAAAAAAATGTCCAAAATCGGAATGCCAAAATACTCCTTACTGACCGATTTTTTCTGTGACGATATTGAAAAATTATGGTAACAAGACAATCTATAAATTTTATTTTGTGATTGTAAAAATTTTTATATTTTTTGCGGAAAATGATTTAGGGATTTTTTATGTTGCTAAATTATAGGATAATGTCAACATCAAAATCCCCAGAAAATCCCAAAAAATATTCGTGTAATATTTGTAACCATTATACGAGCAATTTAAAAGACTTTAACAGACATATTTTAACCCAGAAACATATCCGCAACACATCCGCAACATTTAGCAACAATACCGCAACAGAAAAATCCCTACATCATATTTGCTGTAATTGCAACAAAGAATATCGAGATAGAAGTGGTTTATGGAGACATAAAAAATCCTGTTTATCCCCAACATTCTCTAACACACAAAAAGAAGAGGAATTTGAAAATAAATCCGACGATGAAGAACATGACGATGATATATCTACAAAACAGCTTATTTTATTGATGCTTCAACAAAATAACAAAGTGCAAGATGCTCTTATTGAAATGACTAAACAGATTTCGACAACAATGACAAATACAAATACTACTAATACAAATAGTAACAATAATTCACATAACCAAACGACGAATAATAACTCATTTAACCTGCAATTCTTTTTAAATGAAACTTGTAAAAACGCTATGAATATTACAGATTTCGCCAACTCTATTAAGCTCCAATTATCAGATTTAATTAGTGTAGGCGAACTTGGTTATGTAGAAGGTATTTCAAATATTATTGTCAAAAACTTAAATGCTTTGGATATTACAGAAAGACCCGTACATTGTACAGACAAAAAACGTGAGACCATTTATATTAAAGATGCCGATAAATGGGAAAAGGATGAAGACGATAAAAAATTGAAAAAATTCATAAGAACCATCGCATTTAAGAACCAAAATCTTTTCCCAAAATTTAAGGAAAAATATCCGGACTATAATGACTCCGATTCTGTACATTCAGATCAGTATAGTAAAATTGTAATTGAATCATTAGATGATAGTAATCCAGAAAAACAGGAAAAAATAATAAAAAATATATCTAAAGCAATAACGATTGATGCTCTTAAGAATAAAAACGCATAAATGTCTACAGGTCTTGAAAATTAAATTTAGTTTAGGATATACTAAGAATAATATTCAAGTTGTAGCAGCAATTGTAAATAAGATGAAAACTTATTTACTAGATAGCGAGTAGTTTATTAAAATTTGTTTTAATAATAAATAATAAATAATAACAGAAAATAATACTAAAAATGATTTAAAAATATAATCTTATAATGTATTATAAGATGCAGATTTTTGTCAAGACACTTACAGGCAAAACCATCACACTAGATGTTGAACCTGGTGATACAATTGAAAATGTTAAGCAAAAGATACAATCCAAAGAAGGTATCCCACCTGATCAGCAACGCCTAATTTTTAGCGGAAAACAGCTTAACTAAACCATCAAATCGGGCTGGAAAAGCAGTCGGGACATAGGAAATTGGTGTAACTATGTCATAAACCTGTTAGTGGGACCAATTATTATCCACAGCTGCTAGTATCTATTGTAGATGCGACATTGTCAAATTGCTGGAACCCCCTTAGAGCTTTTATTACCAAAGTAGTATTGAAAAATATTACTGGCCAAGAGAAAACTTGGGTATGGTGACAATATAAAAGATTGGGCAATCAGCAGCCAAGACCTAAATTATTAAGAAAAATATATTAGAAATTAAAATTGTATTATAAATATGTCAGTTATTATATATAAAATTACGTCACCTTGTGATACCTCATATATCGGTCAAGTTATAAAAGAAAAGGGAATTATGGCAAGATGGAAACAACATATAAATTCAGCTAAGTCTAATCCTGAAAAAGGATGCAGATATTTAAATAGAGCAATTTTAAAATATGGCCACAATAGCTTTAAAGTTGAAAAAATATGTGAAATACATGAAAACCTAAAAGATGTTACAGAACAGCTATGTATAAAACTATATAAAACATTAGCTCCAAATGGTTATAATTTACAAACGGGTGGAACGCACACAATCCATAGTGAATATACGAAAAATAAACGTTCAGAATCATTAAAATTATTATTGAAAGACACAAATAAAAGAAAAATATGGAGTGAAGCAAAGAAAGGTATTCCACAAAATAATAAAAAAAATAGAAAATACGAAGAAGATTATTTATTACCTAAATATATAAGACGAATTCGTGGAACTTATTCTGGGTATTGTATAGATAGTCACCCGTTATGTAGGTCAAAAAAATTTATATCTAAAAAAATAACTGATATTCAAAAATACAATTTAACTATAGAATTTTTAAATAAACTTAATAACATGGTTGCAGTTCAGAGACTAAATGGCAATGGGTAAGGTTATTCCTTGCTTAAGATATAGTCCAACTATATATTGAAAAATATATAATTATTGCGAAGATGGTAGAACGTTATCTGATTATAACGTACAGAAAGAAAGCACGCTCCATCTCGTGCTTCGGCTTCGTGGAGGTATTTTTTGTAAGATGTAATATTACTCTTTATATATTATATAAAACAACTTAAAGACTATTTATATAATATATGTAAAATGAATAAGTGTAATAAGTGCAAAAAGGATAAAGCATCTGAATTATTTTGTGAAAATAATAAACAATTCAAAACTTGTATTGATTGTAGAAATCAGTCGCGAAATTGGAGGGAAAAAAATAAAGAAGTAGTTTCATTATATAATAAAGTATACAATGATAAAAAAGCTGACAACACAGAAGTAACTTATGTTTATGCTAAAAAATTTAATTCTGATGATGAATGGATGAAATTTGAAACGCAATCTGATGCCGCAAAAAAATTGGGTGTTTATACTGCAAATGTTAATAAAGTTATTAATGGTAGTTTAAAAACCACTGGTGGCTATATTTTTAAACAAGAAAAGGAAATATTTAAAGCAGATGAAACCAGTTGGGAAGAAATTAAACAAGAAAATAATATTGAAAATAAATGTAAGGGTCAACCATCTAATCACAGAATTTTACATGAAACTATTGAAGGAATTATTGGAAAAAAATGTTGTAAATGTAAATCTTGGCAACCATTGACAGAATATAATTATTCTAAATCACATTGGGATAATTTAAGAGTAGATTGTAAAAAATGTCTTGTTAAATGGAGAAAAGAAAATAGAACAAAAATTAGCGAAAAATACACAGAGTATGAAAAAACACGAAAATTAACTGATGCTGAATTTAAACTTATTAAAACACTACGAAGTAGATTAAGTAATGCGATTAAAAGACAAAATTCGAATAAAAATAATACCACAATTGAATTATTAGGTTGTTCTGTTTCATTTTTAAAAGGATTTTTGGAAGCTAAATTCAAAGAAGGAATGACATGGGAAAATCATGGGGAATGGCATATAGACCATATTAAACCTTGTGCCTCATTTAATTTGCTTGATGAGGACGAACAGAAAAAATGTTTTCATTACTCAAATTTACAGCCTTTATGGTCTTTTGAAAATCTAATTAAGGGTTGTAAATATATTGACGACAATATTTAGCCTTAATATATTATCATTTTTGACTACAATATATGTAATGAATATTCTAACTAATCTACTATAACCTAACCGTTATACGTAACAAAACAAATTAACTTGTTACCAGTATTGGTATCAAAACGAATGTCACTATCATTAAACATTTTTGTTATACTTGTATCGACCGTATAACCATTGCTTACCAAATATGATATCAAATTGGGGACTTCGTCGACGACCATTAGATCACTGTTACAACCTGCATTACACCCATCTAGTGACATAATTGCAAGCCCACAATCTTTTAATGGACTACACGGACCAGGTTGTTTGAATTCGCTTAAAGGTGGGAATTTGACGAAACGTACTAACTCTCCTAAAGGGCCCTGTGGTTTTAAATTCACGACCACAATATTTTTATAACATTGATTATATGTATCTAAATAGGGTTGGCTAAATAGCGAGACAGTTTTTGCTGTTTGCATTGGAGGTGGAGGTGTGCCTCGAATTAAATTGTTTGGTTTTATGGAACTACCGGCTATTATTCTTTTCATATTAGGTTGGTTTGTATTCATATTATTTATGAAGTTGTACATATTTTACATAAAAAAAGAGAAATTAATTCTAGTTTTATAAAAATTAAAAAAATTAATGATGATGATCTGTAGAATGATGATGATCTGTAGAATGATGATCACCTGGACTCGTATAGAGACAGCACGTAGCTCTCTGTGTATCTCTTAAAACTTCATCATAGTTAACAGTTCCTCTGAATGCTCCAACACAGTAAGGATACTCAGTATTACAG
>Ga0194123_10004505_pt1 | contig 15712 bp, 21 predicted proteins | sample TA2MahsurfametaG_5_FD_155479 | JGI IMG/M metagenome (GOLD analysis project Ga0194123, IMG submission 155479) | Freshwater microbial communities from Lake Tanganyika, Tanzania - TA2015023 Mahale A surface | ecosystem: Environmental > Aquatic > Freshwater > Lake | place: Tanzania: Lake Tanganyika... | reverse complement strand
ACATTCCAATTGATACAACCGGTATTTCTTGATTATTCAAAAAACAAACTCCTTCCTGACTAACCCCATTCACAAAAATACTTGAAATATTTTTATCACTTCTTCATTGTAAGCAACTCCTTCTCCATGCGGAAAATCATTCTTGAAATATCCCCCAAACGATATTTTCTCCATATCATTATATGATATTCCAAATCCATTCAACTCTCCATTTTTGAAATATCCCCTCATACTTTTTCTTCCCATTCTCCCCAAACAATTTTCCCCTTCCATGCTGCATATCATTCATAAAACATCCTTCATAAATTAACACACCAGTCTGCATATAAATTTTTCCTTCTCCATTTCTCATATTATTCATAAAATCTCCCTCATAATATATCCCACCACTCTCATAATATAACTAACCCTTTTCCACTCACTCTCCCATTATTATAATCTCCATCAAATATTATTTTATCAACAAATTTCACAATTATTTTTTCATTAAATATTTTTACTTCAACTCGCCCATTCCAATAAATACCAGGCTCCTTTGTTATAACAACATTATTTGTAAATCCTTCTCTAATTCTTGTACTATAAAAATTATCATTTATTAAATTATAATTTTCTTTATTTTTTAACTTATACTCAACATCCTCAATTTCACCAATATCATAAAATAATAATTCGATATCTTAAAATTATAATAAAATAGACTCTCCCCAACCATTCCACGATCCACATAACTCATCATTTACCAAAAAATTACCCTCCGGAATACTAATATACATTTTTTACCTCTTATAAATACTTATTTTTTTAAACCATTTTTTTCTCAAAAATCTCGACATGCTTTACTAAAACATTTATACCACCACATTGGATTGATACTATATTTTATTACAAACTCTATATCATATTCATATTTTTCAACGTTGTATAATTCAAATAGGCCATTGGCATAATATTTTTTGTACATACATGCATAAAAATAATTGCTAATAAGAAAATCAAATAAACATATTTGTAAAATAATTCTGTAATCATTGCTTATTTTCTTTTGTGCCTGATGTTGAATTGAGATTAAACTGAGAAGATTATCTAAGTTTTTTTCGAAAATATTTAATTTACATTGTATTTCGTAATGTGGTTTTGTAGTCAAGTAAAATATTTTATTATTTTTGAACGCATTTTTTATATTTGGATTCAAATCCACAAAATTCTTGAAATTTTTACATTTGAACAATTCTTTCAAATCAGTTTTCATACAAATGTCACCCTCTTTACAAAAACACCCTGTATTCGGTATTACCTCCAATAAAGGCATCTCATCACCCTTATCAAAATGAAATAAAATATGCTTTGTTTTCAAATCCTCCTCAATTCTACACATCATCATCCCCAAACTATAAATATATATCGGCATCTTTACTATAGAACCCCTAATTTTATCTATATCTAACATCAATTCAATTAGTTTATTATCAAATTCAACTGATGAAATCGTATTTTTATTATCAACCAAAAAATCAATTCTTTCCTTTATTGACATTTTTTATAATAAATATTCCAATATCTTTTATCATCAATTTTTATACAACTTCACTAATAGGAGTAATCCCATAATTTATTCCCCCACTCGCATATACCCCTGGCGGCTCACTTATCTCTACAATTGAAACAACTTCTTTACCTTTTATTTTATATCCTACCAATTTTAATATATTGACCAACAAAACTATCGATGGAATAACCCCAAAAATACCTATAGGTGTAATCTTATTTTCGAAATATTCACATAGTATTGAAGCAATTCCAAATGCAATTCCAAAATATAAAAAGACCATACAAAATCGATTACAATCAAAACTTATCACTATCGATATAAAAATAAATACTACCTCCAACGAAATAAAAATCTTCACATTTAAAGATGTCCTAAAAAATGAAAGCACAAATATTGTTAACATTACCCATATTAACCCAATACATATAAAAACATTTTTATATAATCTACTAGTATCATAACAACAAATATATTTATATGTTTGATTTAAAATAAAACCTATGACGAAACAAACTACTGCAACAATACCGATTGCTGAAAATAATATTACAATTAAAAGTGGAATTGTAATAAAAATATTAAAAGCTATCACATCTTTTGAACAACCTAAAACATTAAAATTTATATTAAATAAAAACAAAAAATGAAATATCTCAAAAACCAATGTCGTTAAAAATAAACAAAAAAATGCAAACTTAAAAAAATTAAATTTAACACTATAACAACTCGGTAACAAAAATACGGTTATTACAGTCAAAATTACTGTAGTAACACTAGTTTGCCAATAATCAAATGAATTTCTATCATTACAATTATATATATCTTTTTCCACAATATTTAAAAATATTATAGCTATCAATACATAAACTAATACAATAATATTAATCAATAATTTACTCATTTTTAACTTTTTAAAGCTATGTTTTTTGCAATCAATTTTTATAAATTTCATCAAACCACGTAAGATCTCTATCCAATCCTAAATAAAAATTCGACCGATCAGCCGTATCATTCACCTTTTTTGAGCCTCCTTTATCTTTCCTTGTCTTTTTTCCAATATCTTTATTGATTTCATCTAATTTGTTAAAAAATAGTTCAATTGGCTGATAATTTCTACTGATATGATCAATTTTTTCTCTTAATTTTTCAATAAATAATTCTTTGTTAATATGGGGTCTGTTTTTTCCCCAAACATCTGCATTGCCTTTTTCATTCACAATTTTATACTTTTTTCCAAATTTTGTAACAATGTCCGAAATATCATAATTCACAAATCTCTCAATCTCAAAAATTTTTCTATTATTGATAATATGCAACAAATGCATCATTTCATTATCATCGTTAACTTCCCATAATACAAGCGGAAAATTTAAATTCTCTAATTTTCCACCAAAAAATAATCCTCCCAACGCTCTCATTCTATGCTGACCTTCAATTATTCGAAAACTATCACTTGTTTTTAGATAAGCAACATGAATATTATCATAAAAAGGGATGCTAGGATTTTTTTCATAAACATTGTACAATTCTTTAACATGATTCTCATCAATTGGTCTATTTAATTCCCATCTCAAATCATAAATCATTTGCATCACTTGTAAATTTCCAATGGCAAATGTTCCTTTATGTGTATCATTTGGGTAATCGGTTGTGAATTTCAAAAGAGAATAAAGTTTATCATATTTATTTTGCACAAAAATTTCTTCATTTGTTTCTTCTTCATTTGTTTCTTCTTCATTTGTTTCTTCTTCATTTGTTTCTTCTTCATTTGTTTCTTCTTCATTTGTTTCTTCTTCATTTGTTTCTTCTTTTTGTATAATTTGTGTACTTCTTGGAGCAATAAATTGTTTTGCTTCAGGAAAAATAATATTTGTCCTAAGATTTCCCGACATTTATTTAAACTATATTCTTTATAATTTAAAATCATTTTTTTTATATATATTAATGAACAATATACCAAGTGATATTTGGGAAATAATTTTAAAATATATATATAATAAAAAAGATCTTGACAAATTACTATATAGTAACAAAGAAATATCTCATTTGATACATAATCGTATATATCAACTCCCACAAATTGCTGTTTCTATTGGCGATAGTATTTATATATATAATGATAAGGAGATTGTAGTTAAGCAGAAGTTTGGGAATAATTATATATCTTTTATTCCAGAAAGTAATAATTTATTGATTTATAATAATATTGGTGAGATTTTTTTATATGATTTTATGGAAAATAGAAATATAAAAATTGGGAATACGCTTCCTGCAAATGGTATGAAAATGAGCCCATGTGGTAAATATTTCTGCGTTTTTTCTTCCAATTTCATTAAAATAAAAAAATTAGAAAATAATAAAATCATTTCAGTAAAAACAATAGAAATTAAATACCATATTATGTACCGACAATTTGAAGTTGAATTTCACAACACAAAACCTCTTATTCTCATTTCTTCTTCTTGGCTTATGGACACTGGTTACCTCTCCACTATTTTTACCCCAATACACCTCTACGATTTTGAAAATGATATTCTAACTGAATTCTCTAATCCCGATATAAAGATGCCAGTTCACTTTAACAAAAATGGATCGAAAATTATTTTCATGAAAAACCATTGCCAATTTTCTAAAAAAAATATTTTTGGTACGATCAAGACCTACTCCAAAGAATTTAGCAAGGATATCGAAATTTTTCTTAACTATAACAACAAATTCATTTTCGATTTCATCCCAAATGGCCCAAACTGGCTAATCTCATTTGGCTCCTTCAATGATTTTTTTATTTACTACATTAATATTTATAACTCCAAAATAAAACACATAATCCCAAGCAAATCCAGATTCACTAAAATGAAATTATATCAAAATATCTTAACCTATATCAACAACAACCAAGTTTTTATACTTGATTTAAAAAACTTTAAAACGAAACATATCACTAATAAAACAAATATCTTCGACATTACTCTCCCTCATTAAAAATTTCTCCCTAATAACTATATCATGCGAATAAACACTCTTATTCTTATCTTTAGTATCTCTCTCCTCTGCAATATCCCATATTCCCTATCCAAATCTTACCCAAAAAAACACCACCTCCAACTTAACCATCCACTTAAACATCACCATATTACCAAAATAGATATACCCCAAAATCATAAACATCCAAATATTGTTAAAAAATTATCATTAATAACCCAAGCAGATAAGCCTGAACAATCAAAATATTATTTTGATGAGATATTTTCTGGCTTTAATTCTTTAGAAGATTTCCAATTAACTTTCCCTACCCAATACTTTGCCTTTTCTTCCCAAAAATTTACCGGAAACTCCGCCCTTATTAATATCCGTAACCAAAAAAATCCATCCCAATATTTTGAATCCCAAGTTCATATACAATTCCTTAATCCAAATATTAAATTTATTTTTGTGGACGAAATCGACCCAGATGTTTTCGCCAAAAAAAAGAATAACAAATTTAACCAAAAAATACTTTACTCACGTATTAACTCCTTTCTATCAACTCTCCATAAATTATCCCAAAAATATCCAGGACGCATCAACCTCTTCATCACCAATATATCCCCCTCACTTTTCTCCAATTACCCACAATATAAAACATTTATCTCCCAACTTCTTCTTCTCTCCCACCATAACTACCTCGGCTTCATCTACACCGAAAATTACCGCGGACCACTCTCCAAAACCCTCAGCTCAACTTGCCAAACTAGCTCTAATAACAAACAAGGCTGCCTTGATGCAATTAATGCACCTATTAATCACTTTCAATGGCAATCTACTTCCAAAATTTCCCCAAAACAAATCCTCTCCAATTCCCGAAATTTCCTTAAACCCTTATGCCCACAATGCAATATTAATAATATTGTTATGCCAACATTTGGCTTATCAAATATTAATGGTGTGTGTCTTAACAGTTGCTTTAAACCAGGTTTTACCTGCCGCGATGACCTCTCCCAAATTTCCAATTTAGTTACAGAACTCAAAGATGAACAACATATCGCTTTTTATGGTGCAGCACATTTAGTTGATACAAGGCAATTGGTTATACAAAATGGTGAGTATTATGATGTGGAAGCATTTTATTGTGAGATAGTTTCGGCGGCATATCCAGAATTAGGCGGATGCACTGAGACAAACCTTTAGAAGCACAAGTTTAAAAATATTTAAAAAAAAATTTTTAAAATATTATATGCCAAGATTATACCTCTTTAGAATCAAGCATCTCCCCTCACAAATCGCACGTCGAGTCGCTGTTATCATCAAAACCGATTTTGACCCCGAACTCCGTAAAATAACTCAAGGAGAAGTCACTAACTACTTTGACCCTCTTAAACAACCAAATGATGGTGTCGATTATAAAGGATCAATTGAAATTACACAACAAGTATATGATGTAATTGTAAATAAGATGGAAAAAGTAGGAAAAAACACGCCGACAAAAGTAATTCAACAAGGAGGTAAAATTACTTTTAATGTCAATAGTGAAGAATTACATATGGTTACTTTTGCAACAAGAAGTCAACACTTTATTGAATATCCTTATGTTTTCATTAAAGGTTAATGTCTTAATTTCCAAAATAGTAATCCACATAATAAAATATTTATGCCAATTAAAACATTCCTTTCTTTATAATATTTCTCACAAAAATAATCCAAATTTGAAATTTTTCTTCCAACCAATTCTCTCAATATTATCCAATCAACGGTTGCATAACTTTGAACAGTTTCATGTAATTTTTGCTGTAAATATAAATCCAATGCACTTAGTTGCTCATTTTCTTGCAATGGAACCAATTCCACCGAAATTCTCTTTTTTTCCGTGAATTTTTCACCCATCTTTAATTTATTACATCTTAATCTTTTTAAATCATTACCTCATACAAAAATCCCTGTCCAGCCAATAATTTGCGATTCACACTCGTCGATTGGATAAAAATCCTATACTTTGGTAAATCACCCGGCTTTATCTTCGCCCTCTCCTCATTCGTTCCAATTCCAGCAATCGCTCTCGCCGTATCTCCCTCATACAAATCACCAGTCTCTCTATTCATTAATACTATTTCCTTCTGCGGCTGCACAATCTCAGGCTTTATAAACTCATAAAATCCTCTTCCCTTCGCAAACCTTATACTCATCATCTCACAAAACTCCTTTATCCCTACGTCCTCCTCCACCCGAAATACCTGAAACTTCGTCGGAGCACAAGGATGCAACTCCGACTCCCTCTCCAATGTCGGCGCCGCCGACGCTGTCCCTCCCGAATGATACACCCTACTACTTGAACTAGACCGATGATACCTCTCCCTATACCTATCCGGATGCATCTCCGCCTCCACCTCATCCCTACTCTTCTTACCCAACATCGTATCAAACATCAACCTCAACGCTGTATTCATTCCACCCTCTCTCTTCTGCACCTCCTTCTCAAAATTAACCAACTGTTCCTGATCATACTGCTTGAAACAAATAGCCTGTATCATATCCTTAATATACGAAAACTGATTCAAAAATAAATGATATCCATTTGTCACACGTGCAATTGTTGAATAAAAAGTAAATGATTCTCTGTTACCACTATTCAAGCATTGTACTGAAAAAACTTGAATATTTCTATTCGCCAATTTTTCTGTTTCCTCTCTCCAATCAATTTTGTGTGGATTCTCATTCTTTTCGTGTGGAGGTGCATCTCCAATAATAACAATACTTTTCATTGTCGCATCTCCCCTCCAGGAAAATTCACGCACATCTCTCAAAACCAATTCATAACATTCTGGAAAATCTCCACCACCAGTATCCGGCGCATTCTTAATAAAATTTTTAACAGCCTCTCTATCACTCGTAAAATCCATCTTATTTATTACATTCTTTCCATCACAATAATCTCCATGACTAATCATTCCCAATCTCAATCCTGGTATTTCATCAAATAATTTTGCTGTAATTGCCTCAACGTTTCTTCTTACATCCGCAATACAAGAACTCATACTGCCAGTTGTATCAAAGGAAAAAATAATATCCGTCTTTATCTCCTTACTTTCCTCAACTTCCAAAATTTTTACCTCAACTGATTCATCTTTTTCAACAATTTCCTCATTAACTTCCGCCCATTCAGTCCGACAAAGAGGACAAGTTGTATGATCGGATTCCAACCATAATTCGATACAATTTTTATGAAAATAATTTTTGCAAACAGTTACACATTTCGTCAATTCCTCTCCATCCGCCATATCCTCAAAACAAATCGGACAGGACCCCTCCACCGCCTCCACTTTTTCAACCTTCTCCTTTCCAATATGATTTTTCAACCTGTTCAACCAAGATGCCACACAAGCCTGAAAAGTTGCTTCTTTCCAATTAGCTTTACTAGTATGCACCTTTCCAGCCAACTCCATTTGCATCGCAACTCTCGCAACCAAAAACAATAAATGCTTACAAAATATATGCCTTTTGAAATGATCAGGACAAGAACAATGAAATGTAGTTGGGGTTAAAGTTTGCTCATAAATGTTTTTGCTTTGGCCACGGACCTTGAATTTCCATTCCTCTCCTGAGATTTGTGTAGCTGCCAATAAGTAAATTTTTTCCGACAATGATTTTTGTAATCTCAACATTTTCAATATTATAACCACATATTTTTTAAACTTATTTTTATCATTTTTTTCACTTATTTTCAATCTTTATCTTTATCAAAATTTTGATAAATATTTTTTATAATTTTACATAACGTATTCTTCCCGACCATCCTCAACTTCTATCCGTGCTGAAGTAAAAATTGGTCCTTCCACATTTATCCGCGTATTATCATCCGGATATTTTAATGTAATTTCATACCACATCTCATTGGGATTTTCTTCATCTATTTCATTTCTCAAATGTAATACCTCAACATCATTTGGCAATTTGTTTAAAAGTTCTTCCTGAATAGTTAATGAAGTCATAATTACAATTTGATATGTTCGAGTTAAAGGGTCAAATCTTGGTAATTCCATTTTATTATATAAATTACCTTGAATCAATTACTATCAATTTTTATAAAATTAACAATCATAATGAGAATAATTAGAATACCTATCTCTAATTTCAATCCAATGTTTGCCAAACGGTTTTGGTGGCGCCTTTATCGGTAATATTACTTCATCTAATCCAAGAGGAAATTTTGTCATACTATGCTTATACCTATATGGTATATTCATACTTTTTAACCCTTCCGGTAAACAAAATAAAGGCAAATTATATGAAAACCCCAAAAACAATTTCTTCAAATTTATCGGCAAATTATCTAACCGTTGATTAAATTCACTATGACCTACAAATTCTAACACCTCTAAACCTATTGGCAAATTATCTAACGGCTGATTAAAATATTGACCAAATTTAATTTTTTTTAAGCCCATTGGTAAATTATCAACTGGTTGATTAAAATCCCTTTCAAAACTTATTTCTTCAATATTAGATGGTAAATTATCAACTGGCTGATTAAAAGATTCAAAAAAACATATTTTTTTAAATGCTTTCATAACATTAAAAATACCTTCTGTTATTGGGTTATTCGAGTTAACGTATAATGTTTCTTTATCTAGACTAAAAAGTAGATCTCTATTTACTTGCATTTATTTGCTCCTAATTCAAAGTTTTAAATAATCATTTTTTTATATTATATAATATGGAATTACCAATTGAAATATGGAGAAAAATTTTACTTGAAACAACTACCAAAATAAGCTGTAAAAATTTATTTGATTCCTTCCCAAATTTAATAAAAAAATATGTTGAAATGGATTATCATAATCATTATTATTATTTACAAACAACAATTGGTATTGTTTATTTTGGAAAAGTTTTTATTTTTGTCAACAATCAAAAAATAAATGTTTTTTCAAATAAATCATGTATATTTACAATCATCAAATTTAGACCCAATTCCCAGGAAATTGCGATTGGATCCGATGAAGGACATATCTACCTATATAACTATATCTCCAAAAAATTAGTAAATACTTTTATTTTAACAAGAAAATATGCAATTAGAACTATGACTTTTAGTCCTTGCGGAAAATATCTCGCAATTGCAATGATAAATAACTACTTTATCTTAAATATAGAGAAAGATTCAAAAATCACTACGAATAACGTACATATTGAAAGAACTTTCTACCTCCACTATAACCCCTATATCGAATTTCATCCAACCAAACCAATTATCCTTTTTCACTCCATCTGGAACCCACAAACCGAAAATAGATTTACATCAAATGAAACCCAATTTCGAACATATATTATAAATTTTAATGACAAAAAACAAATTTATTTTAGTAATCAAAAAAAACACATGCCAAAATTCAACAAAAATGGCAATAAAATCGAATATATAAAATGCATTGAACATAATAACAAAAAAAAATATGAAATATATGAATGTGATATCAATAATAATGAACAACAAATTTTAAAAATTTGTGATAATAGTACTGATCATTTGTTTGATTTTGTAAGATTTCAGGATATTATTTATTATGTAATTTTTGAACAAGTATCCTTAAAGACCTATTTATATAGATATGACTTTACAAGAAGAGTTCGAGAACAAATTTATGAAGGTAATATATTTAATATTAAAGTGTCATTTGATGGTAAAAAAATATTTTTTCAAAATGGAATAAGTATGATAGTTATTATTGATTTTGAAACAAATGAAAAACTAACTATATCCAGTAATGAATTATTACAGGAAAACGATTCATTCCCTTATTTTGAATCAATTGATTTGAAAAATTTTTAATATTTATTACATATTCTGTGTTTGCTCACTCAAGCAAACACATATAAAAGAATAATCTCTTAAAACTTTGCATCTTATTTATAATTTACTAGTAACCAAATACCTTATTTATTCCCCAAACAATATCCTCTTTAATATATGAATATCCACTACTCATTATTCTTGGTAAAACTAATAATTTATTTTTCATAATTTTAACATAACTATTAACAACAGTCACATTATCTTTTCCAAATCTTCTCGCCAATAAATCAACATAATAATCTTTCTCATCATGAATAACTAATTTATTCAAATTTGGAAATCTTTCTTTTGTTAAATATTCATACCATTTACCATCATCATTATCGAATGATTCAGTAATATTTCTCAAAATTTGATCTATTTCCGAGTAATAATATAAATGTAACTCTTCTATATGACTTGGCAAATATTCTATCATATTTCTAAAAAGTATAATAAAACTTACTTTTTTTACATTTGTTGGAAAAATACATGATAATCTGTCAATTTTGAAAAATTTTATTTCTCTTACTGACTCTGGAAGAGATGCTAAAGATTGACTAAAATCTTCACCAAAATCGATATATTCAACTTTATCTGGTAAATTTTCCAAAGTTTTATTAAAATTTGCTCCAAATTTAATTTTTTTTAAATTTGACGGTAATTTTCTAAAATTTTCATTAAAATTTTTATTTAACTCAATTTCCTCAATCCAATCTGGCAAATAGTATAATGTTTTTTCCTGCAATATATACCTATCACCAAATTTAATCTTTCTTGTCTCATTTTTGATAAGACTTAAATCTTCATCATTATCTATAACTATTTCTATCCGTTGCATTTAGACATTTTTAATTTTATAAATATTTTAATCATTTTTTTCAAATAATTTCTTTATTCCATATCTAGCACTTGCAACTACTCCTATCCCCCCTATAACCGGAATAAGTCCAAAATATGGTATCGCACAAACAACCCCAATCGCCAATCCTCGCGATACATAATTCTCTCTAATATTTCTCATTTCAAACTCCTCATCACTCGCTACTCTTACCTCAACAACCCTTCTCCCAAACGTTTTCAAAAAATACCCCAAATTAGTATCTCCCCTATTCACCACCAATCTCTTTAATCTTGGCATACGTTCTTTATTAAAATATTTATCAATTGTTAAACAATCATAATTTGTTGATGGATCATTATATAAATTTATTTCTTCAATATGATTCGGTATTGTTTCAAGAATAAATGCTTTATTTGAAAAACTTAGTGGATGAATACTTATTTTTTTTAAAGATATTGGTATATTTTCAAAAGATTGCCCAAAATTTGTCCCAAAACTAGCTTCCCTTACAGAACTCGGCAAATTATCTATTGGCTGATTAAAAAATAACCCAAATACTATTCTCTCTAAATTTATATTTCTATACAAGGCATCAATATTTAAATTAAATTTACATCCAAATATTAATTCTTTTACACTCAACGGTAAATTATTTACTGACTTGTTAAAATGAAATCCAAATTCAATATACTCCACTTTATCAGGTAAATTTGAAATTTCTTGATTAAAATTTGCTCCATATTTAATTTTTTTTATATTTACTGGTAAATTATCAACAGGTTGGTTAAATTCATTCCCAAATTCAATCTCCTCTAACATTATAGGCAAATTATCTACCGATTGATTAAAATCACCACCCAACTTCAATACCCTTAATTTATTCGGTAATGTATCAATTGGATTATTAAAATTGCATTCAAAACTTATTTCTTCAATCCAATTCGGTAAAATTACTGTACTAATTTCTTCTGCAAATATCATATCATTTAAAAAAATTACTTTTTTTATGTTTTGATCTATTTTTTCAATTTCTTCAATAAATGTTATTTCTATCTTGTCACTCATTTATAATAATTGCCTTCAAAAATTTAATTAATCATTTTTTTTGAATATTTTTTTGATACAATATCTCATCACCGTTGTTGCACTAATTACACAAATTGTTGGAATAAAACCAAATATTATTGCCCCACACCTTGCTGAATGTAAAGCAACAACATCAATAATATTCTTTTTTTTTATGTTACTTTCTTCTTTTTCTTCATCAGTTAATTCAATATTTACTTTGTTAATAATATTTTTCTCAAATGTTAAATATAAATAATCTAAATATAAACTATTATTTACTACAATAATCTTTTTCAAACAAGGAAATTTATCATTCGTTATATACTTTTCCACATCACAATCGATATCACTTTTCTCACTAAATAAATCTAAAACCTCCACATTTTTATGCACATCTCTTAACGGAAATAAATTGAGTGGATTCAATATTATTTTCTTCACATTACCAGATAAATTTGCCAAAGATTGTTTAAAATCCAATCCAAATTTTATTTCCACAATCCATATTGGTAAATTATCAATCGGTTTATTAAATTTATTTCCAAAATGTAAATGCGTAATACTTTCAGGCAAATTATTAACTTCTTGATTAAAATCTTCACCAAAATATAAATGGGTTAAATATCTTGGTAAATTATTAACAGGCTGATTAAATTTATCTCCAAATGTTAAATTAGTTACTTCAATCGGAATATTTTCAACAACTCTATTAAAATTACCACCGAATGTAATTTTTTTAATATTTAATGGAAAATATTCAATATTTTTATCTGCTTCAAATTCAATTTCTTCTATCCACTTAGGTAATTTATGCAATTCAATATCACCAATAAAAGATTCTACAAAGATGACTTTTTTTACATCTGGTGTTATATCATTAATTTCTTCAATAAAAAAAATCTCAAAACTTTTACTCATTTATTTATACTCAAAATTAAAAATAATTTAATCAATTTTTAGAAAATCTATAAAATACTCCTACAAATAATCCATAAAAACTTTTTTTACCTTTTTCTTCTACAATATTATTACCAAATTCTAATCTTTTTCTATAACTTACACCTTTATCGACTATTACCTTATCTATATTTGTAAACCTATTCACTCTATTCAATATTGAATAGTATTTATTGTTCTTAATGGAAATAAATGAATTCTCTCCACACCCAAATTCTCCAAAGTTTGCACAAAAGTTCTTTATACTACTCTGCAAATTATCCCAAACTCAACATACGCTAACCCATCCGAAAAATAATCAACCTCCTAATTAAACTTCTCCCCAAATTTTTCAACAAACCATCCAATATCCTATCAAAATCATCACAAAATTCAATTTCTTCAATCCAGTCAATCATGATACCACAAAATTTCCCTACTTTTTCATCTATTTTCTCGATTTCTATTGGATCTTTAATATTTAAAAACTCGGCATTTATTTGATAAATTGTCAATAGACTTAAGATTAAAAATTAGTTTTTTATAAACCTGCGTTTAATTTTACATATTTTAGTCTACTATAATATAATGAAAACAGAATCGGAACTGGTTTACTACCCTAAAATTGAACCTATTTACGTGTGCAATTGTGGTAATACTTTTTGCAGTAATGTGTTCCTGATGACGTTTCCATTAAAAGTCGAATGTCCTAAATGCAATAACAAAATTATTGCATATAAATACATATAAACAAAAATTATTTTTTTTAAAATTATTATGGACATTTACCACCACTGTCCAGAAGCAGCGTCAACACCAGCCATAACTCCGTGATAAACAGCTAAACCACCATCAACCACTCCCATGACATCATTTCCACTCTTGAAATCTTCATAAGATTTGTATCCATCAACAGCAGTTTCAATGCCATTTCCAACTACACCGTCAATGAGGCCTCCTGCGATCTCTAAACCTGTCTCTACAAGTTCCTTATTAACCATTCTTAAATATATAGAGAAGTTATATAAAAGCTTTTTTATTTTAATTTTTTATTTCAATTTTTCTTACCACTATTGACCAGTATATGCATCATATCCAGCCATTGCCCCGTGGTATAATGCCTTATAACCATCTATAACTCCAGCTAAATCATATCCGTTTCTAAAGTCTTCGTAAGATTTATATCTTTCGAAACCGGCTTCCATGCCGTTACCGACAGCTTCATCTAAAAGACCTCCGGCGATTCCTACACCAGTTTCAATTAGTTTTTTACTAATCATTTTTTATTTTAACGTCAGATTTGGAATGAAATTTTATTAAAAACAAGTGATCTCGAAACCTCTCAAAAACTTTTCCAATCTTTTCCCAATTTCCTCCAATTATTATCCATCAAATCCTTCCTTAATCATATCGATAAATTCAAATATTTATTTGCAATTATTCAAAATAAAATTGTAAATGTTTATAAAGAAGATATTCTAATAAAACAATTAACATATGACGATGAACTTGAAAATATAAAGTTTCGCCCTAATTCAAACCATTTAATAATATCCACAAAAAATGGAAAAATTTTTTTTTGGGATTATGTCAACAATCTCCTTGAATATTCAAAAAATACTTTATTAAATGATAATTTTAAAACTTTTTTTGATGTAAGTCCTTGTGGTAATTATTTAGTTATCTGCAAAATAAATGATTTTTTGCCCATTTACATCTTGAAATTCCCTAATTTTGATAACCTAATTTTCATAAGAAATGTTCGCAATATTCTCGACATTTACAACATTTATGGATTATATAGTTACCCAAAAATTAAATTTAATCCAATAAAAAAACAAATCGCATTCAATTCCATCTGGACCAGCAACTGGGGCACAACTTATTTCAAATCCGCCATCTACGACTTCGACAAAATGGAACATATTTTCGAAACTGACAAAAAAATAATTAAAATTAAATATGATAACTTCGGTAACCTCTTCTGCTATATCAAAAAAGAAGGTATCTTCCAAATCAATAACCTATCACTTTCCCTTATCCTCCCCCTTAATTCATTCCTCTTTGACTTTATTATCCAAAATAACATTATCTACTACTCTATTCATCACAATAACACCTGCGAAATATTATCTTTTAACTTACTCACTAATATAAATAAATCAATATATCAAGGAAATGAAATGTACGATTTAATTATTTCAAAAGATTGTCAAAAATTATTGTTTAAAACAAACGACAATATAAATATTTATAATTTAAATAATTGTTATATGGATCGGGTTTTGGATGCAAGAGGAAATTGCGATTTTACTCGTTTTTAAAATGTTTATTATTATATGAATACTCCCCAAGATGTCAAAAACTGGTACCTCCGCGACTCATTCAACTCCACCAATCTCGAAACCAAACAAATCACTTACCAAATCGCTTGTTCTATTTCTCCTCCTCTCATCCAATCTCTCATGCTCAAACAACAACCCGAACAAACATATTTAGGCGCCAA